>Ga0209318_1000600_pt1 | contig 33670 bp, 32 predicted proteins | sample RifGroE1_FD_183999 | JGI IMG/M metagenome (GOLD analysis project Ga0209318, IMG submission 183999) | Groundwater microbial communities from Rifle, Colorado, USA - Groundwater E1 (SPAdes) (version 2) | ecosystem: Environmental > Aquatic > Deep subsurface > Groundwater | place: Rifle, Colorado... | reverse complement strand
TCGGGTTGTCCACGTTGTCCGTCTCGGAAAAAGGCACTTTTTCATTCACTCCATAAACCGATGATGACGACGCGTACACGAAATTTTTAATTTTATGCAGCCGACTTATTTCCAAAAGATTAGCCGTGCCCATAACATTCACGTCGGTGTAGAGCAATGGGTTCTCCAAGGAATACCTAACTCCGGCCATCGCCGCCAAATGGACAACTTTTTCTATCCCTTCATTTTTGAAAATTTCCTCCATTTTTTCCTTGTCGCGGATGTCGGCTTCATACAATTTAAAATCATATCCTCCAAGAACGTTCGCGACGCGGTCCCTTTTGAGCTGGGGATCATAATAATCGTTGAAATTGTCCACTATCACGACTTCGTCCCCTCTGTCCATCAAGGCCTTGGCGGTACACGACCCTATGAATCCCGCTCCGCCTGTGACTAAAATTTTCATAAAATTTTATATTATCAATTATTTATTATTAATTATCCTTTTACTTATAGAATTTATAACTGAGTTTATCTGCTTCATTAAATCTTCATATTTTAAAAATATTTCTCTTGCTTTTTTATTATCTGCATATTCAAGATCTTTTGATAATCGATAATTAATACTTGATAATCAGCCAACTTTGCTTCTGAGATAATCGTAGTATGGCTTGTTATCAGCGGCTTTTGTACAATATTTAGATGATGCTTTCCCCCTCGCTTTTTTCCCCATTTCTTTTCTCAAATTCGCATCCAGAATTAGCAACTCCAGTTTTTCAATCCATTGCTGAGTGTCTTTCGCCAAAAACCCATCTACTCCTTCTTCAATGGCTTCCGAAAAAGTGCGGTTAGCCACGGCAACCGTCGGCACACCGACGATTCCCGCTTCGAAAAACTTAAGTTCGGACTTGGCTTCACAAAAAGGGTTTCCCAGCTCCAAGGGAACGATGTTTATATCCACCGATGCGATATTTCCGAAATGTTTTTCTCTAGTGACATATGGGAATTGTTTAATTCTGTCTCTAAACTCGTTAAGTTTGCTTTCAATATCCAGGGGTCCTACCAAAAGCAATTCGACGTTCTGATGCTTCTTCATGATTTCCATGAGCGCGTCAGTGACCGTCGCGAAATCCTTGTTATGGCTTATCGTTCCGGAAAAATAACCGATACGAATTTTTTCATTATCAATAATCGATGATTGATTATTGAGATTGGATAATGTATTTTTTTTGATAACTGATAATTGATATCTGATAATTTTATCCGCGATTATAGTGTCTTTTTTTGACAGCTTGTTCGGCACGATGAAAACCTTCTTTCCTTTTTCTTTTAACTTGTCCGCCAAGAACGAAGTAGTCGTCGTGCAGACTTTCACATAAGGATCGGAAAGGATTTCTCCCCCTACCCCGTTTTCATATAGCTTTTTTTCGAGAGAATTCATTTTATGGAAATAATCCATGTGCTTGAGATATTGCGGATCATAAACCAAATCGTCCGTCTCAAAAATGATTTCCTTCCCTTGCTTTTTTATATTTTCAATCAGCTTTTGGACCGCAGGGGTGAAAAGCACCCGATGGAAAACGAACACTTTGAATTTACCGGCATAATTTGGCAACAATGGATTGTCTTGTACCGTCACCGCGCATTTGAATCCTTGCAGTTCCAGCTCCTCGGCCACATGGTCGCAGCGGTACCGGGCGCTGTCCCCGACGCCACCCGTAATAAAAAGCACATCTCCCTTGCCTACGAAGCGAAATAATGCAAAAAAAGCGGTAGCAACCCTCCTTCCTCCTTGAAAAACACCTTCTCTTTTGATAGTACTCAATGCTTTGCCAGCTTTTATCAATAGCAGTTTCATAAAAATACGTTGGTCTTATGGATGTTATATATCCTATGGATGACTGAGCTTTTTATATATCTGGTCTATTTTTTCGGCAGATTTGACCCAACTGAAATCCGTGGCTCTCTTCCTGCTTATCTCACCCTTTCTCCCAATCTCGAGATGATTTCGCGACAGATCCAAAATGGTATCAGCCAGCCCATGGCCGGAAATTTCCTTGGCGTACTCCCCAGCCTCGCCCAAATATCTCCTGTTGTTTTCGCGATCGAAACAAGCCACCGGAAGACCCGCCGCCATATATTGCAAAATCTTGCCGCTGGCCTGCATGGTCGAGGAATCCTTGGGATCGATCGCCAAGTCGCTCGCGTTGAGGATTTTCGGCAAATCGAAATAATTCAAAGGGTTTATTATCCTCACGCTGTCCGTGAGCTTTTTTTCCTTTACCAATTTTTCGATTCCTTGCGAAGGGAAGCCAGCGACGATAAAGTATGCGTTGGGATTTTTCTCCAGAACCTCCGGGATGGCACCGAAAAGATAGTCCGTCCCCTTATTCGGAACCAAAGCGCCCGTATACGTTATTATTATCCGACCTTCCGGAAGTTCCAATTCCCTTTTCGCCTCGGCCTTGGAGGGTAGTTTTTCATAATATTCAAGATTAACCCCGTCAAGCACGGTCTCGACTTCTTCGTCACGGATGAATTTTATTTCCTGGGTGTTTTCCCATGAACTGGTTATGGCGGAATTTCCCCTTCTGTCAATGAACATTTCCACTCTTTTGAAAATTCTTTTGAGAATACCTCCGCTCAAATAGCTATGTGAAACCATTTCCTTGGTCAGACTCCCGTGAAAATCGCAGACCAATTTCATTTTTCTCCAAAAAAGAAGTTTCTGCACCAACCACCCGACCAATACCCCCTCGTGCAGATGCGCATGGATAATGTCAGGCCTCTTCGTGCGGGCCAGATTGAAAACCTTGCGTAGCAACATCAGATCCAAGAATATCTTCTGCCAATCAGGGCCAGCCTCCAATTTCTTATACCAAAAAAGAAGCCGCCTGATGCGGCGCACGTCGATTTTCGTATCCGCTTCGGAACCTATATCCCTTCCGATATGATAGGTCGCGATGGTGATTTCATGTCCGATTTTCTCCAGTGCCAACGCTTCCTCAAGTATCCTAATATGCGTTCCCCTATCGGCGAAAAAAGGCGTCGGGGCTACTGCTAATATCTTCATCGATGCGATCAATTAGAATTAATCATTTTCCCCAAGTATAAATTTCCATATCTCCTTTCAATTTTTTATCCTCCACCTTCTTCAAATTGTTTTCGACATAATCCCTGGCCTCCTTATTGAAGAAAAGCCTGTCATTGTCGAAAAATATCACCCAACCGTGCCTATCGGTCTCCATTATCCTTGTTAATTCCTCCACTGAAACCTTACGCTCAGCCCTTTCACCGCCAAAATCATACACCTTGACGTTCGCTCCCGAAAGATAATAATTCCTGAAATTTCTCGTGATTATGACATCTCCCTCTACCAATTTTTTCCTTACGAATTTGAAACCCTCCCTATAATTATCAGATTCGGAAGCTACATATTCGCTTTCCTTGTTTGAAAAATAAGAATAATCCGGAAGCAGCAACAGTGACAAGAGGATGCAGACCGCGAAAAAACGCTTGGGATGGAAATTCAGATTCTTTTTAAAAAACAAAGCCGTGGCATATATTCCCGAAGAAATCAGTGTTACCAAGAAAGAATGCACGAAAAATATATATTGCGACCCCTGCACCCTCCTCCACGTAAAAGCCGCCAAAAAGAGCGGGACCAGCAACGAAACGGCCAACCAAACTGATTCCTTCTTTTTGTTTTCGAAAAAATACAGATATACGAAACCGGAGATGCCAAAGAAGACAACCCAAAACGCGCTCGAATAATCCCTCATGATCATGGTGAAATACTCGGTATTATCCATGAAAAACTTAAAGGAACCATTGAATGCCCCGATGAACTTCGGGGAAACCGCTGCGGCGATTGCCACTAAGAATACCATCAATGAAAGATGGATCGCATACTTATTATTGAAAATGGCTTTTTCTTTCCTGAAATTCAAAATAGCCTGCACCAACACATAGAAAAAAAAGACGAGTGCGATATTGAGCGTCAAGAGATGCAGATGCAGACTGAGCGCGGCAACGATGGCGAGCGGTAACCCGAACTGCATATTTACCCCGATTTTACTATCGAAAAATTTCAGAAGCATTTTCTTCCCTTTGTATCTCTTCTCATAAAATTTAAACAATAACCAGGAAAGAATCATATACACAGGATAAAACATCGCATACATCCTCAATTTCCTACTGAAGGTGATCGCCATCGGGCTGATGGCGATCAAAAAGGCTACCAGCAATCCTATGCGCCTGCTTCCCGTATACGAAACGGTGAGAAAATAAGTCAGTATTATACTGACCAATCCCCAAAAAACACTGACTGATCTGGCGACCTCTTCGGTTGGAATCAAGAAATCAAAGACTTTGGCGACCTGCCATTTGTAAATCCATGCCCTTTCATCTCGGGGAGCATATACATCTCGCGTATCGACCGCATTCAAATTAAAATCCCATGCCTGCCATATTCCGGTCTCATGATAAGCGAAGGAGGAATTCATATCCAAAAATTCATCGGCTACCAATGTTTTCTTGCCAAGATCATGGAGCCGAGCCCATGCGCCAAGAAGAACCGTGAGTGCCAGCAAGATCGCCACTATGAGATTTTTATTATCAAACGAAGCGAATATCCCCGACTTTTTCTTGAAAATATTCAGGATTTTTTTTGTATTTAGCATTAGCTTAAGAAGGATCAAGACATATTAACCTATAAATTATACACGTCGTCAAAACATAAATCAAACAACATCGCACACCTTATCCCTGCAATTTACTGCGCAAAAATCCGTAATATTCTTCATTCTTGGCATTCATCGTTGAGTATTTCTGCAAAACTTTCTCCCTGGCTTTCTCCCCGATCTTGTTGCGGAGAGGCTCGCTCAAAATAAGTTTTTCCAACTTCTCCATCCATTCTTCCGTGCCGTTGGCCAAAAATCCGTCCGTGCCGTCTTCGATGGCTTCCTTGAAGGTCTGCGTCGCGGCCGCCACGATCGGCACGCCGACCGCTCCGGCTTCGAAGAACTTAATTTCCGACTTGGCCTCGCAGAAAGCGTCTCCGATTTCAAGCGGAGCGATGTCGATGTCGACGAACCCGAGGTTTTTGAAATGCTGCTCCCTGTCGGCATAAGGATGTCTCTTTATCCTATCTCCGAATTCGTTAAGCTTGCTGTCGATGTCGAGATGCCCGACCAGGAAAAGCTCCAGGTCTTCATATTTTTTCATCAGGGAATGCAGCGCGTCGTTCACCGTCGCGAAATTTTTGTTGTTGGTCGCCGCCCCGCTGAAATATCCGATCCTCTTGGCACGGTTATCGCGGAGCCTCATGATGTCGCGGGAGTTGTAAACCTCCTCCGCTATTTCCAAATCCTTTTTCGAAAGTTTGTTCGGGACGACGAAAACCGTCTTCCCTTTTTCCCTCAATTTGTCCGCCAAAAAGGAAGTGGTGGTCGTGCAAGTTTTCACATATGGGTCGTTCAGGATTTCCGATCCGAGCCCGTTTTCATACAGCTTCTTCTGCAGGCTGTTCATGCTTTTGTAAGCCTCGGTCTTTTTGAAATATTCCGCGTCATAAACCAAATCGTCCGTATCAAAAATAATCTCCTTGCCTTGGCTTTTGATCTTTTCGATCATCTTGGCTATTTTCTTCGTATGCAAAGTGCGGTGGAAAACAAACACTTTGAAACCGTCCACGTGTTTCGAAAGGAAAAAGCCGTGCGTCGTGGCCACGGAGGCCTTAATACCGTTGAGATTGAGTTCCTCGGCGATATGGTGCGTCCTGTGGAGCGCGCTGTCCCCGACCCCGTCCGTAACGAAAAGCACGTCGCCCGGCTGCACGCTCGAAAACTGCCTCCAAAATCCTTTCCAATTCCTTCGAAACCCGACCAAAATCCCGTCTCTTTTGAAGACCTCCAGCGCTTTGCCTATTTTTATCAGAAGCGTTTTCATGACTATTTCATTATATTTCCTCCTCCATTCTACCCCTTCCCAACCCTAAAATCAACCAATTAAAATTTACAGTCTCTGCCCTTCCGGATTAGCTGGCTGAGAGTTTTGGTGCATTTTTTATTCTTTCACCCAAACATTGCGAAGCGCGTTTCCGGATTGCAGCGAGGGAGCGTTAAGAAATTTTGAAACGCAGCGCAGCGAAGTGTAAATTTCAGCGAGAAAGCGTCGCGGTCCGGCCAGCGCGAGCACGTTCGGCGCTTCTTTTGTAACTTTTCTTGGCGCCAAGAAAAGTTAATGCATTGATATTTTAAAAAAATCAGACTATCTCAGTTAGCCCAAAAAACCGATTTTTTCTATAAATAAAAAAACCGGGAGCAAAGTGCGCTCCCGGCGATATAAATCTTTTCCTGCGGGTGAATTTTCACCTGACCTTCAGTTCTTCCTCGTCATACGTCAGATTGTCGAGCGGTCCGATGACCACCTGGCGGCGTTCACTTTCGAAAACGTAACCGGCTGTTAAAGCCTTAAGTCCGAGACCTTGGGCGATCTGCACGATTTCGTCCGCATGCCTGGGCGATGCGTAAAGGGCGAAACCCGCCCCCATGTTCAGGTTGCCGTAGGCTTCCCTGTCATCGACCGGGCCATGCTCCTGCATGAAGCGGAAGATTTCCGGAACCTCTGGCAATTTCTCGACCACGTAGGTGAAATTCTGCTTGGCGCGCATGAGCTTGCGCCATCCGTGGCCCGTGATGTTGACGGCGTAGTGCAAAAGATGCGCGCAGGCGTCCACCAGCGGAGCATAGATGATCGTCGGATCCAGGAGAACTTCCCCATACTTTCTGCCGCTGGGAAGTTTCGCCGCATAACCTTCCGGGAGCTTCGCCCTGATATCGCGCGCCAGCGTCAGTCCGTTGGCGTGGATGCCTGAGCTTTCAACCAGGATGATGGCGTCGCCGTGCTCGATCCGCGAACCGAGAAGCAAATTATCCTTGTCCATGATCGCGCCGATGCAGCAGTTGGCAAAAACCGCGGATGAAGGATTCACGATGTCACGGAGCGTCGGGGTCTCCCCTCCGCCCCAAGTGCATCCCGCTTCGTCGCAGGCGTCCCCATATCCGTCCACCAAAGCGTCGGTGCGCTCCTTATCGGCAAGCCACTTGGCGTTTCCCACCGCCAGATGCAGCATAGCAAGAAACGGAGTAGCGCCGACCGTCGAAAGATCGTTGGACGCCATGGCGAAATTGCATTGGGCGACCAAGCCATGGCACGCTTCGCCGGAGATTTCCTCCATCGCCTCGGCGACCAGATTCTTCGTCCCGAGGCCTTCCTCGACCACGACCAGATAAAACGGGCCGACGTCGATGACTATGGCGCTCTCGCCGTAGCTTTCCTCGACGACCTTGAATCCGAGCCGCTCGAGATTCCGCCTCGTCCTGAGCGCACGACCCAGAGCTTTCCTCTTGAACGGATCCATCTCTTTGTAATTGATCCCCGTCCCGGCATACGTCATGCCTTGTTCCAGTTGTTCAGACATCGTTTTCCTCCTGTGGGTTGATGTTGCCTCATGATTGCCGATCCGATTTCATGAATCCGAACAATCCGCAAACGGGACATCTTCAAAAAAACAATGCCCCAGCCATTCATTGGTAGCCTTGCAGAAAAAATGCACGGTATCGTAACAGCCTTGTTTGATCCTATGGACGATTTCAGTCCTTGAAGACATGCCTTTGACCTTCTCTTCGAGCACATAGATCTTTCTTTGCTCATCAAGTTGCTCAGCCAGCCTCCTCAAATCTCCCGCCGTCCGGATTTTCGCCAATGCTTCCCTTCTCCGCTCCCTCGGCATATCGAAGCCCTCCCTAAGAAAGAGTTAAAGAACAGTCCTTGAAGATACCACAAGATCCCTTCCCCATCAAGCCCTAAACATGCTCCTCTATCCGCATCCCTTATCCACAATCAATCCTAACAATCCCAATCGGCTACAAACTACTATTATTCGTAGTATGGTAGTTTGTAGCTAATCAAAGGATATAGTGTGCTTAAAACCCAAGGCTTTTGAGTCTTTTGTAAATCTCCGGTTTTTCTTTCGCTTTATCCAGTTTTGCCACAACCCTCCTGATCTTGTCTTTTTGTTTGAGGTTCATGGTTTTTACGATGTTTTCAAAAACGATCTCCGGCCAATAATACAAGGGATATTTTTTCTTCAAGGAAAAAGCGCTTTCATCTTCTTGAATGATTGTATTTTTTTCCTCTATTGTGATTTTTTTCATCCTCGATATGGCCTTTCGATATCCATTGCCTGAAACCATCAACCATTCCTGCACTCTCGATATCGTTCCATATCCTGCGCCCAATTTATCTTTTATCTCTTCATATGAAATTTCTTTGGAAAGATATTCGGCTATCTTCAATCTCTTTGCCAACATTTCCGACTCCTGGGGAGAGAGTAAGTCCTGCAAAAGCTCGGCTGCATCCTCGGGCGTATCCATTCCCGATATCGCACAGCAAAGCTGATAAAGCATCTTATCAACCTCCTTTTTTGAAATTTTTTTGCTCCTCTTTGGCATTTTTTATTCTATAAGAATATGATCCCCGCCAACTGTCCATAAACTACTATTATTCGTAGTATGGTAGTTTATGGATGATTTTATTTTTTGATGTTTTTGTTGAGTTTGCGGGACTGATGGATAATAATCACGAGACTTATGATAACGAATAACGAACCCATCCAGATTGAAACTGTCTCCTTGGTCGGATTGCCGACGACACCGCTGGAATACTCGGGCGCCAAAATAATGAAGATGGCCGAGAGGAAAACCCATCCAGCGGCGAAACGGAGCCATTTTAAGAAGATATTATCGCGGATGAAAAAAAGAAAAGGAGCAACAACGAGAAAAGCTAACGAAAAGTGAAACAATGTCCGCACCATTAATATGCTATTACCACCTACACATCTACCAAGTTTTTGATTGCAGGGACCAAAATAAGAAATCATTAAAATTAACACGCATATTATTATTAATCCAACCCTCCACCAATACGTTTTTTTCATATTTTTTTATCAATTATTTATTTTATTTTAATATAATTAAGACTATCAATCAAAACGCCTTTGGCGGAGTCATTGATCGACTTGTCGAATTTTTTCCCAATGAAACCGATCAGTTCGTCGATTTTCTTATTGAACAATCTTGTGTCATTGTCTTTGGGCACGTTTTTTTCCTTCTCGTCCATCTTCTCTATCATTCCTTGGACATGCAGAATTTCGTTTATTTTTACTTTCAGAAATTTCCAGGTTTTTTCATCAAAGATCGATCCGCTTTCAAGATAACCGTCCAAGGATTTGTTGATTTCCTCAACCGACATCAGCAATACCGCTTTCCCGCCAAGGATTTTGTCGACTTCATAATCAATCATCCCGTCATTGTCCATATCCGCGCTGAGCTTCGTCATGTCCGCCAGTCCGCTTTCAGGAATATCAAATGAAACCAGCGTTTCGTCAGTTGTCGGAAGATTTTCAAATTCCGCCTTATTGATTATTTGTTCGCCGGAATCGGTCATTTCGATTTCCTCCAATTTGAGTGTATACGCGCCGATGGCATACCCTTCCAATTCCACACTGATATTTTCACTCTCGGAAAACCCGACATATTTCCTATCACCGAATTGATGATAATAGCTGTTCGGAATCCCTTCTTCAAAAATCGTCTTCTTCACTCCTTCCACTTCCACTGCCTTCGGTCCGGTATGGTTTCCTGCACCGTCGTAAAGATGGATGTCCAAGGGAGAATAAAGTGACATGCGGAGCTTTGGGGATCTATTTTTATATTCTTTCGGGTCCGGTTGATATGACCATATATTTTCCGGCGAATCAATGCTTTCATATAAATCCTTTAAGACACTCTCGATAAAATTTTGCACCGACCCAACTTCTAGTATATTTTTATGCTGTCTATCAGGTACATTATTATCATTGTATGTCCACAAATCCACCCAATACCTCTCCACGTTGGGCGCTTCAGTGAGCATCAATGCGCTTGGCGCGACCACGACCTTGTCCCCGTCCACCGTGAATTTCGGATCGTACACCGGTTCATATTTTCCATTGGGAAGACACACGACATTCCCGTTTTTCATGACGCAGGAAACTTTTTCTTTTTCCGAATAATCCACTCCACTGACCGTATCCAAGCCCCATCCTGCGATCTGGATGACCTGCACGTCCTGCGGAGGAATCCAATCATCCAATCTTTGATGCATTTGAACGGCTTGATCCAAAAGGGTTTCATTCAGAACATTTTCCTTTTCCAATTCATCATCATCCGGCTTTTCCCTTCCGTCTTCCTTGGCTAAAAGAAAATCTGAAAATTCATCGAGGCCTCCTATGCCCTTTCCATATGCTTCGGCGAATTCTTCATACCTGGTTTTCAGGGAAGAAAAAGTTATGAATGGATCCTCAATCCGGCTGAAATATTCCCCTGAAGGCAAAAGCCCGTATGCCCCAGGCATATTTTCCGCCAAAACCCTGGACTGCTCCCTTGAGATCAGCGTACCCAGAAGCGCCGATTCGTCGTATCCATAGAGCATGGAAAGCATAGCGAGTGGCGTCCCCATCTGCGGAGTTCCGACAAAGACTACTTTGTCCACCTTGCCCGCAAGACCCCTGCTTTCCAGTTCCAACATGATGGCCTTGGCCAATAATCCTCCATTGGAATGGGCGATAATCGTCACTTTTCCGCTTTTGGAAGATTCCGCCAATGATTTTAAAGTTCCTATGGCGGATTTCATCTCCCCGCCAGGATAAACCGTGCCGTTTTTCGCCACATCTTCGACGCTTTGCCTCCAATCATATGCGAAGGCATCGAAGTCGTTTATGGTTCCGCTACCTTTGAGTTCGGATAATTTATTCAAAAATGTCTTATATATGTTTCCACCGACCAATGGCGCCCCGACCTCATCCAAGACTTCCTTGGTGTAAACCGATTCGATGCCTTTCCCATTGTCATCCAAGTACAGTTCTTCCAAGTCATTACCTGCATAATTGGGAGGCCAAAGTTGATCCTCCGTTCCCAATGATCCTTCCTTATATAATTTACTTGCCTTGATTCCAGGCAGGAACATCACGTTGGAATAACAGTTTTCCTTACATCCTTGGTCTTCGATCGTCGGATCGCTCGAAAGCCACGGTGCGAAGCGAACTCCGTCATTGACGCGGTTCCCCTTTCCGTCCAGGTTTTCGCTTGATTGGGCGTCGTGATATCCGTATGGGTTCTCATATTTATAATAAGGTCCGGATTCGTCGCCCCACCAATTATTGATCGCAATAATGTATGGGATATTATGGATGTAACTCCCTTGCCCAACGAGAACTCCGGCGTATTCGTTACCATAAATAGCTGAATTAGATATCGCAAGGGAATGTTCTTCCGACCATACATAGGCATGCACGTCTATGCCAACGGAATTTTCAGCGATTGTCATATATTCCAAAACGGCCTTCGTGCTGCAATCAAGATAAAGTCCGACCCAAAGGCTATGCCTTATTTCTGTATGGGAAATATCAACCTTGTCCGAGCAAATCCTGATCGCGCCGTCCCCATAAGGGAGACTTCCTCCATAAAAAACGATCAGGTTTTCCAAGCGGCTTCCTTCCGAAATCCTGAAATAAATCTTACCCCAATCCCCTTTCGCGGGAACCGTCGAATCGCCGTCCCCGTTCGTGTCCCCGCCGAACGAATCATCTTTAAGCGAAGTGAAGATTATTTTTTCATCCTTGGTTCCAACTGCGGTTATGCCCCCTCCTGTGTCCGTCTGCAGGGACGCTTTTTCGAGCTTGATGACGACTCCCGGTTCTATCACAAGCGGGGCTTCTATCGTAATCACCCTGTTTCTTATGACATACGGACTGTTTTCCTTGGTCCAGGTCGTCGGCTCGCTTATAGTGTCGAAAGTTATTTCCGTTGCGGCCCATGAATTTTCGACGCGCCAAAAACAAGCGATCGCGAAAATCGCCATGAGATAAAAGAATGCTGTTTTTTTCATCTTATTGAAATTAAGTATTGGACCTTAAAGTCCGATTTTCACTTTCTCCCCTTTTCTGACTTCTCCGGCGATGATTTTTTTGGCCAGGATGTCCTCGACGGTATCTTCAATGTAGCGGTTTAGTGAACGCGCTCCGAAAATCGGGTTGTATCCTTTTTCGATGATTTTTCCCATGATGTCGTCGGAAAATTCAACCTCGATGTTCTTTTCGCTCTGAAGCCTCTTGGCGAGTTTTTGGAGCATCAGCCTCACCACGCTAGTGAGTTCGTTGCCTGCCAAAGGACGGAAGAAAATCACACCGTCGAAACGGTTCAAAAACTCCACACGGAAAATCTCACTGGAAATGGCATAATCGATGATGTCCTGTTTTATTTTTTCGGCGTCATAACCCTTGCCGACTTCATCTTTAATAAGCGCCGCTCCGGCGTTGGAAGTCGCGATGATCATGGCGTTTCGGAAATTGACCTTCTCCCCGAAAGCGTCCGTCACGAATCCTTCGTCCAAAATCTGCAGGAAGATGTCCAAAATTTCCGGATAGGCTTTTTCGATTTCATCAAGCAATATCAAAGAATACGGATTGTCTTTGACCGCCGTGACGAGTCTTCCTTGTTGGTTCAGTTGGCTCGAACCGATGAGCCGGTCGATGGAAGAAGGCGATTGGAACTCGCTCATGTCGAATCTGATCATTTTCTCCTCATCTCCGAAGTATGTCTTGGCCAAAGCCTTGGCAGTCTCGGTCTTTCCGACTCCGGTAGGCCCCAAAAAAAGAAAGCTTCCCACGGGCTTGTCGGTGTTGGAAATTCCGCTTCTGGCTCGCCTCAGCGCTTCGGCTACCTGCTTTATGGCTTCCTCCTGTCCGATGACCTGCTGGTGTAAAATCTTTTCAAGATTCAAAAGCTTCTTCCTTTCTCCGGATTTAACCTCTCCGTGCGGTGTGCCGGTCTTGAGGGACAAAAATTCCGCCACCGTCTCTTCACTAACGAAAAGCTCGTCGGATTTCTTGCTCCAAAACATCATCGCGTCCATCGCCAGATCGATCGCCCTTTCCGGAAGCGGCGAAGACCAGTTATACCTGTTGGATTCCCTAATGATGGATTTGAACCCTTCGTGGGTGAAAATCACCCGGCCGATTTCATATGGCTTAAGGTCGGCATAAAGTATTTCAATCGTGTCCTCCTCAGAAGGCTCGCGCATTTCTATGGTTTCGAAATATTTCAGGATCTGGTCATGCTTCTCGATGAGCTGGTGGTATTCTTTAGGCGACGAGGTCGCGATGATCTGGAAATTAGGATGCGCCAAAAATTCCCCCAAAACCGGGGAGATGTCGGGGTGATAGGCGCTCGCTTCCTTGCCCAGATATTGCTCGAAATGCTCGATAGCCAAAATTATGTTTCCGGCGTTGGCCGCCTCGGCAAAAAGATATCTGATTTCATTTTCGACGTCCACGCCTTTATTGATCGCGTCGGAAATCAACCTGCCCATATCCATGACCAAAATCCTTTTGTTCTTGAAATACCTTTCCGCCTTGCCCGTCCTTATTTTTTTAGCCAACGAATGGATGAGCGTACTTTTTCCCACCCCGCTTCCGCCCACGACGATGGCGCAGTTCTGGTCCGGGCGTTGCAGGATAAGATTGAGAAGTTCCAGTTCCTCGGCGCGCCCATTGAGGTCCTTGTCGCGATACTCCGTCGCGTCATACATCGAAAGATCCGCTGAATACCTGTCCAGCCTCACCGTATAGGCATATTTCCATTGCGTTCCGATGCGGGCGTTTTTCTCCAGATTCTCCCAGCGCCAAAAAGCTTTTCTGGCGCGATGCTCCTCGACAAGTCCTATTTCCCAGCTGACGATCCGGGAAAAATCATCCAGGGTAAGGTTCTTTCCTTTGAGATATTCATTGAGGGTTTCGGAATTCTTGAAAACATTCTTGGGAAAAGCCCTTTTGGTGGTGCCGAGCCTGTTGCAGATCCGCTCGAACACCTTTTCCTGGGATAGCCTGGAAAAACTCATTTCAGAATACGGTATCCTGGTATCCAAATAATACGCGATGACGATGATTGCCAGATAGAAAGCCAAAAATCCCAAAAGCGCCGCGAAAACGAAAATACCGAAAACCGCCTTATATAAAAAGAAGAGAAATATGAACGGGAACAGGAGCCAGACGAAAAGCAGGACTATTCCGGCGGACGCGACCGCCGAAAAAAGAGCCAATCCGGCGGCAACGACCCCGGAGCGCACGATCGAACCGATGAATCTGGAAAAAATGTTGTTGATGATGAGGCCCGCGGCTTTTTGCGGATTCCAACCGCGCCAAGTTTTCATGCCGACGTCCCTTTTCCAGGGTGAAAAAAGCGTCAAAACGAGCTCGGTGATCGAAAAATGCTGCCAAACGAATTTCAGGTAGTTTTTCCAGATTTCCAAAAATTCATGCAGGCCTTTCTCGTAATACCAAGAAAAGAAATTCGTCACGTTATTATTTTTCATTTTTTTATTTTTGTTTCGGATCGAAGTGAAAGAGTGTCTTTTCTTTATTTTAAAGCATGCCCGGCGCCTTGGCAAATGGAAAGATCAAGGGTATAATCAAAGCGATGAAAGAAACGAAAAAGATCACGGACAACCATGCTATTTTTGTAGATTTCGCCCTTTTCTGGGTGATATTCGGATGGCTGGCATTGGCCTCGGCCTTGCTGGATTTTTTTTATGTTTGGACTTTCGTGGCCTATTTCTTGGCCGCCGGAGGATATTTCACTTGGACGCTTATCAAAAAAAGGCGCGTGCTGCGGTTTTCGGTAGATTTCGTCATCGCCAACTTGTTCACTTTGCTGGCTGTCTTCATCTTCTCCTTCTTCGTGACTCCGACGGTTTTCACCGGAAGGGACCAGGGCTCGTTCAGCAACGCCGCCATCAACCTCGCCCAAAACCACGAACTCCAATTCTCGACCGCCGCTTCGCGGGAATTCTTCTCCGCCTACGGTCCCGGAAAGGCCCTGAATTTTCCGGGCTTCCATTACACCGAAAACGGGAACCTGACGACCCAGTTCCCCTTGGGATACATTTCCTGGCTAGCATCCTTTTATTCCATCTTCGGAATATACGGCCTTGTCCTCGGGAACGCGGTATGTCTTTTCCTTTTCCTCATGTCGCTCTATATCATCGGGAAGAAACTGCTCAAAATCAGATACGCCGTGCTGCTGCTCGCTTTTTCCCTGACCTCGTTTTCCTTCGTCTGGTTTTTCAAATTCACCCTCAGCGAAAACCTCGCCTTGGCGCTCCTCTGGACTATGATTTTGAGCATCCTCTATCTGAAAAAAAATCCGGACAATAAGGCACTGCTACTCTACGCGCTCTCTTCTTCCCTTTTGGTCTTCACCAGGATCGAAGGCTACGCCTTTTTCGCGACCGGCCTTTTGGTCGTCCTTTCGGACAACGGCATCAGGGAGCTGATTAAAAAAAACAAGAAGTACGTCGCGTTCTTTTTGGCGATTTTCCTGACCGCTTTAGCCGTGAATTTCCAAAAAGACCTTCCTTTCTTCAAGGAAATCGCCAAAGTTATCAAAAACTACCTGCCCGGAACGGCCGGGGCAAACACGGATGAGCCGTCCCCTTCCATCGTGTCGGCCTCCATCCGCATGCTCCAAATCCACACGCTCTATGGACTGACCTTGTTCCTGATCTTCGGGGCGCTGGGAATGGCCAAGTCATTCTTCGATAAATCCAAAATCGTCCTGATTCCCCTGTTCGTGGCGTTCCCTTCGATCATATACATAGTCGATTCGAACATCTCATCCGACCACCCTTGGATGCTCAGACGGTTCGCTTTCGCGGTCCTTCCCCTTTTCATCTTCTATGCGACCTATCTGCTCAAATCCATGCTCGAAAAGACTCCGCGGACGGCGCGCCACCCGAACCTGCACCGAGGCCTGGCCGTGTCCATAACCATCCTGGTACTTTTCCTCAACCTCAAATCCTTCACCCGCTACGCTTTCTATTCGGAAGAACAGGGACTGCTAGAACAGACCAGGGACCTCAGTTCCAAATTCTCGGAAAACGATCTCATCCTTGTCGACCGCTTGGCCAGCGAAAACGGCTGGTCCATGATAACCGGACCAATGGGAACACTGTTCGGGAAACAGGCCGTTTATTTTTTCAACGTCGACGACATTTCAAAAATAGATCTTTCCAAGTTCAGCAATACCTATTTGATAACCCCCAAGGAAAACATCCCCCATTATGCGAGCACGGCGATCGGTGACGCGCTCGAGGTCGTGGACAAATACACCCTGACAACTACCCGACTCGTCGAACCGACCAAAAAAAGCTTGTTTCCGATCCTACGATATCCCGAAAAGGAAACGCTTACCGTCGAGGGTTACATATTAAGACTTGAGGAAAAATAACATGCTGGATTTCACGAAAAACATCGAACTTGAACGCTCCTGGCACAAGAAATATGTCTGGATCAAATCCCTTTCCTATGCGGCTTTCCTGGCCGTTATGGTTTTCGTTTCATATAAGATCCTTTTCCAGACCCAGACCCTCACTTTCGACTTCGCCAACGCGAAATCTTCACAAAACGAAATCACCAACACGCGCGACGAAAACGGGGAGGCCGAAAACGGCGACCTCGAAAACGAAGAGGAACTTGTCTTCGACGCCATACTTCTCGGGGACTACTCCCGGATCAGCGCGGCCGTCGCGCTCGGTGAAGAAGAAAAGAGCGATTTCCAAGGAGCGGTTCTTCTGAGAAAATCATACCAATCGCTCTTCTACCCACAAGGCGCTCCGATGGGATTTCGGGACGGATTCCTGATTAAAAACGGCAACGACTATTTCATCGTGTCCGACGGCAAACTGAGGAAGTTCGCTTCCGTCTCCCTCGCGGAATCGATGGGATTTCCCAAAGAAAGCTTTCTGGAGGCGGACGACGAGGATTTGGGATATAACCCGGCAGGGGAAGAAGTCGCAAACGCGGATACATATCCCGAAGGGGCTTTGTTTTTCGTGGACGGTGAAGGATATTACAAAATGAAAAACGGAGCTCTGCAGGAATTCGTCAGCGAAAACGCCTTCCTTTCGCAATACACCCGAAACCAAGCGGTCGGGAAAGACCAGGCTTTTCTGGAAAAACACCCGCGCGCCGAGGATTTCGCGCTTTTCCGCGACGGAGCCCTGTTGGCGGCCGGAGATTCGGTATACATAGCGAGCGGAAACAAAATATATCCGGTGAACAACCCGGAGACTTTCGAGTCCATGGGTTACCAATGGTCCGACCTTATTTATGCGAGCAGTGAAGAGATCGCCGTGTACGAAAGGGACGAGAAACTTTTCAACCTGAAATCCCCCCACCCTACCGGCACGATCTTCGCCGACGACGAAACCGGAAAATATCTCTATATAGACAACGGCAAAAAAAGACCCCTGCAAGGAACAGCCATCCTCAAAACTTATCTGAAATCAGACCCCGTGATTTATAGCGAGAAGGGATTGGAATTCAAAAATGCCTGCACCCTCAAGGAATCCCCGTCTTTGTCCGAGGATTACGTCTGCAGGATTCCGATAGACTATTTGAAAAGTTTCAGGGGCAACGATTACCAATTCTCCATCGACTTCAGCTCAGAAACCAAAGTGAAGGAACTGTCGATGACGTTCAGCCAAACCCTGACCGTAGCGAATTTTAAAAATTCCCTATTGGATCTGAAAAAGCGCGTCCTAAAAACATATTCGAGGTAAGATTCCACTTTATGAAAATACCAAGCCAAGCCCACAACAAGCAATTCCAACTGCTGTCATATAAGATCCTGCACGACCTGATTTTCTTGTCGCTTTTGGGGCTGGCGGCTTTCATCGTCATAGAATCGGCGCTTCCCGGAGCTATTTCGCTCAACCACGGTTTCCTGGTGACCATCTTCGGAATATTCGCGCTTTTGCAAACGACGTCCTTCCTCGGCAGAAGATTAGGCATCGAACATCCCGCCAAGGAAAAAATCCATGTCCTGCCGATCGCCTTGGTCCTGATGTTCCTGCTCATCGGAAACGCGCTTCTTCGGTTCAGTCTCTGGGAAAACCTGTTGGCGACCACAGTCATCATCTTGGTCTTCACCCTCTTCTATCAAATAATATTTTCCCCGAATAACGGAAAGTGACCTCACGCATATGAAAACCGCCTCCCGATCGGGAGGCGGTTTTTCAATTGACGGATATGCCTTTATCATATCGCGTCTTTTATGTAATCAAAGGTCCTCTTCGCGCAATTCTCCCAGGAAAATTCCTCCGCCCGCTCCAAACCTTTCCTTGAAAGTTCCGCGGAAAGATCTTCGTCCGACAAGATCTCCTCCAAACGATTTTTCAAATCGTCCGCACTGGCGGCGTCGAAATATAGAGCCGCGTCCCCGCCGACCTCGGGCAAACTCGAATTGTCCGCGGCCACGACAGGGACTCCGCAGGCGAAGGCCTCCAAGATCGGGATCCCGAACCCCTCATAGAGCGAAGGGAAAACGAAAACGGCCGCATTGCCATACAGCGCAGGCAATTTTTCGAAACCGACCTTGCCGGCCAGCACGATGTCTCCGGCGAACGGACTTTTTTCGATGCGGGAGACATCTTCCTCCCACATCCAGGCTTTTTCTCCGGCCAAAACCAGCTTCATTTCCGGATGCGCCGGTTTTATTTTTTCAAAAGCTTCCACCAACACGGAAAGGTTTTTGCGCGGTTGGATGGCTCCGACATACAGAATAAATTTTGAATTCTGAATTTTGAATTTTGAAAGGACTTCCTCGGACTCATTCTGCGAAATCCCTTTCTTAAAAAGTCCGGCGTCGAAACCGTGGTGCACCACTTTGATCCTGTCCTTCGAAGCTTTCTTGTGGAATTTCAAAATGTCCCTACCGGTGGATTCGGACACGGATATGATACCGTCGGCGCAAGCGGTCGCCAAACCCGCGAACAATTTCAATTTGCAAAGGTCTTTTTTCGGAAAATGGTCCGGAAAATATCTGTAAGCCAAATCATGCACGGTGACCACCGTCCGCATCCTCTTTCTTCTGAAAACGGGCAGGTTGGTCGCCGGCATCCAAAGGGCGTCGGGATCGTCCCACCAAAGCGAGATCGCAAAAGCGGTCTGGGTCCAAAAGGGAATTTTCCACAACCTTCGGAACTTGTAATTTCCGAGCTGCGGCGGAGCCAACGACGGATTGAAATTTCCTTTGTGGTAAATCAAAAACTCGTCGCCGGGCGAAAGAGAGCCGAGTCTTTTGAGTACGCTGGAAATGTATATCCTGGTCCCGTCTATCCTCCCACTGTCCAGATCCGCGGCGTGTATCGCTATCCTCATTTTATTGCAAATCAATTTTAGCCGCTTTTATTTTCCTTCCATAAATGTTTCCAGCCAGCTCCAAATAACTCTCGGAAAGATCCGAGAAATAAAATTCGTCCTCGGAAGCCTCCGCCAGCCCTTCCGCCGATTCAGCTTTGAGTTTTCTTGCGATTTCTTCGTCTGAACCGATGCATCGCGTCTTTTCTCCAAAAAATCCGCAGATTCCTTTTTTCATAAGCGGATAATGGGTGCATCCGAGCACCACCATATCAACTCCGCGATCCTTGATGCCATGCAGATATTCATCCAGGACCGACTTCGCGATTTCCGAATCGGCCAATCCTTCCTCAGCCAAAGGGACGAACAGCGGGCACGCCTTCGCGATAACCTCCGCTCCGGGAACCTTCTCCGCTATCTTTCTTTGATATGTCCCGCTTCCGATCGTTCCCCGCGTCCCCAGGACCGCGATTTTGACGGAATCCATACCGCCGTTTTCCAATTCTATTTTTTCCACCACCGGCGTTATGGCATCATATATTTTCAACTGCGGATATTTTCCTTTGAGATGGTCATAAGCATAGGCCGAGGCGGTATTGCAAGCTATCACGATAGTTTTAGCCCCTTTCGAAATCAGGAAATCGCAGATTTCCTCCGAATATTTCTTGACCAGTTCCGGGCTCTTGTTCCCCCAGGGGACCCTGGCGGTGTCTCCGAAATAAATCAGCTTGCTTTCCGGCATGCTCTCTTTTATGGCCTTGGCGACCGTAAGCCCACCCACGCCGCTGTCGAATATTCCTATCATATTTTTTTGCTTATTTACTACCCTATTATATCCGAAAACTTGTCCTATTGGAAACCGAAAAGGGAAAGGGCGGCCTCCGAAAGTTCCGGAGACCGCCCTAGCGTCAGCAGCCGCTGCCGCAATGGGCAGTGGGCCTGAGCATGAAGCGCTTGCGAAGCATATTGATCACCTCCTTTCGGGAAAAATGACAAATGTTGCGATACGAAAGCCAATACACTATAGCACGCGAAAAAAAGAAAATCAACCCCGGAAATTATACGAAAACCGTTTCCCGGAGATCCTTCCTTTTCCGCTTATAATCCGGTACGGTTCTTGAAACCAGCTCCCAAAAATCCCTGGAATGGTCGAAGTGCCAAAGGTGGCACATCTCATGGACGATCACATAATCCGCCAAATCAGGGCGTATCTTGACCAGGGCATAATTGAAATTAAGGTTTCCGTCGCCGCTGCAACTCCCCCAAAGCGTCTTCTGGTTCCTGATCGCAATCCTATTGAATTTGAAATTATAGAACTTGTTGAAATGGGCTATCCGCTCCTTGACCAGCTTCCTGGCCGCCTCCTTGAATTTTAGATAGTCCCGCCTGTGCGTCCTGATGACGGTCTTGCCCTCGAATTTGGAAAAATGCGCGAGCCTGTCGACGATCCAGGATGAATTTTTAGAAACGAATTCCTCGATCGATCCCGCACTGCAAACCGTCGGGGCCGTGACCTCCACTTCCCCTCCCAACGAAACCGAGAGCCGCACGCTTTTCGCCTTGCCGCTCCTTTTGACGGTATATTTTATTTCAGCATGCCTTTCCATGCCTATATATTAACACGATATTCCGCAAAGGCTTCATTTTCCCGCACATTGCGAAGCGCGTTTCCGGATTCCAGCGCGCGAGCGTGAAAATTTTGTACGGAGCGGAGCGGAGCTGAAATTTTAGCGAGCAAGCGTCGGAATCCGGCCAGCGCGAGCACGTGCGGCATTTCTTTTGTTACTTTTCTTCATGCGAAGAAAAGTAAGGGCACGTATCAAACGAAGACGATTTCGTCCGCTTTCCTTTTTATGTTTTTATATCCCGGAAGGGTCCTGTCGACCAAGTTCCAGAATCTTTCGGAATGATCGAAACGTTTCAAATGGCAAAGCTCATGGACGATGATGTAATCGGCGATGTCCTTAGGCATCTTGAAAAGGATATAATTGAAGTTGAGGCTTCCGTCTTCGCTGCAACTGCCCCAGACCGTACGCTGGTTTTTTATCCTGATCCTTTTGTGCTTGAATCCGTGCAGTTCACTGAAATACTTCACCCTGTCCGTTATGAATTTCCTGGCCTTTTCCTTGTTCTTGAGGTAATCCTTCCTTGAGGATCTCACCGCTTTCCCCTGATCGATCCTGATGATCACATCCAATCTTTCCAAAATCCAATCAGCCTTGGAGACGATAAACCTCCTGATAGCCCCATAGGAAGCTTTTTTAGGCACGGTTAAAACAAGGGAGCCTCTCCTGGAGATAGAGAGCTTCATCTCCCTCGCCTCAGGGCTTTTCCTGAGCCTGTACTTCAGGCTGTTTTTCTTAAGTTTTATGGATCTTTCCGATTTCATATACCAAATAGTATTCACGCAAACCTAACATATTTCCGAAACTTATGCAATCCTTCGAAGAAAGCCTTGCTTGGGCGATCGCATATCCAAGTTTGAAATTTCAAACCAAATCCCCGTTTTTCCACTTTTCCCGAATATTTCGGTTGATTTTTAATTGATAAAATGGCTTATTTTAGCCTTAAATAATCATCTGTCATTGACAAAAACCTTCAAAAGTGCTAAAATGGAATATAGTACCTAAAAAAACCACGTGCGCGCAGGCGCCATATCCCAAAGAAGGAGTGCGTAGTATGTCCATGAAGTTCGGAGAATTGAGCGAAAAAGTCAGGAAAGCCGCAGCGGAAGTGCTTCTCGCCCACAAAACCCTTCCTATCTCTCAGCTTTTTACGCTGACCGAGAAAAAAATGGGAAGAGAGCTTCATTACAGTTTCTTCCAAGGTGCCATACTGTCGGGCGACCATGTCGACATCATCAAAATAGGGAAAGAAAAAGCTCTCTGCTGCGCGCCCGGGATGATCACCCGCGATCACATTCTCGCCGAACAGATCAGCGAAGTCCGGGAATTCCATGCGAGGAATAACCAACCGCCTGCATGGAAAAGAAAGTTGAAAAAGTCCCATTTGGGACGGCGCGCAAGATTCATCTGAATATTTAACCGCCGCAACAAGGGCGGAAAGACACGATTGTCTTTCCGCCCTTTTAAATTTCCCCGCATAATCGGGGTTTGTTATTATTGCTTTAATGCTTTTTTGTTTTAATGTTTTTATGCTTTCATGTTTTCATGAATTCCTACGGTTGCAATACGTCCTCGCTTCTCTCCCCGATGTAAATCTGCACCTCGTTGACCGTCGGGAATTGTCTCAAGGTTTGTTCGATCTGGGCACGGATCGCCGTCACCCGGCAGGACCCGGCCACGTTCGCGTCCAGAGCCTCGCTGAAATCGACGAAGGCCACTCCGTGCTGGATGGAAAGCCCCCTCAATTCCGTTCCCGGCTCGATGGAACTGAAATACCCTTGAGCTTTTTCCTCTTCGGTCGGACCTTCCAATAAGGCTCCCAGAGCGGACTGGCCGATCCTCGGGGTTTTCTCCACCTTCCTCTCGACCGCATACACCTTGCCGCAGTCCGCGGCTCCGGGATCAAAAACGGGATTTCCGAAGAACACCTTCACCGTGGTCTCCGTCCCGTTCTCGAAAAAAACCGGGACTTCATAGGAATCAGCGTTTTCAGCAAGTCCGGAAGGATTGTCTTTCTCGAAGACCAACAAACCCTTACCCGAAGACCCGGGATCGAAATCCAGAGTCAATTCAAAAGGCACGAAATCGGTGGTCATCCAATCCGAAAGCGCGGTAGCTATCCCCTGGGCCAGGATCTTGCCGCTTTCATCCAAAAGCTTCACCGGAAAATCCGCTTCGAAATACCAATTGCCCCTCGCCTCCCCTTCTATTTCCAAAGGGCTTGAAACCGTCTCGTTGGCTTTGGGACTTCTCACGACGACCATCACGGCATCGGTAGGAATCTCCCCACCGCCGGCCCGATCATCTTCGACCTGCGTCCCAATCCCGTTTTCCGCCATGCCGAAACCGTCGCGGCTGTCGTCCCTTGCTAAGAAATAAGCAATCAAAGAAACCGAAATCGCCAAAAGAAATATGACGATTGCGAGGATTATATTTTTTTTCATATATTGAAAAGCTATTACTGGCATTATACCTCTTAATACAAAAACTCCGAAGTCCTTCTTGCACGCTTCTTTTCAAAAAGCAAAACCCCACCTTTTACGGCGGGGTTTTTCTATTATCGAAGATTGACGCTATAGACTACAATACAGCTTCTTTAGCTGCTTTCGCGAGTCTGAACTTAGCCACGGTCTTTGCGGCGATTTTGATCTTCGCTCCGGTTGCAGGGTTAACACCCATTCTGGCTTTCCTTTTTACTTTCACCATCTTTCCGAATCCTGGAACAACGAATTCCCCGTTCTTCTTCACTTCCTTGTAAGCCAAGGTCGAGAGTTGCTCAAAGAAACCGTTAACCTCTTTTTTTGCCAAGCCTGTTTTCTCAGACAGAGCCGCCACGATCTGTGACTTCGTCATTTTTGCCATAACGTTTGTTCGTTATTTATTATTTATTATTCGCGCATGACCTTGCGCACCTTCATTATACATGACTTTTTAGCGATTTGGAATATTTTGTCAAGTGTTTATGGGGTGTTCCCGATGCCTCCGCTTCCCGTTTCCTTTTTCCTGGACATTTCGGCCGCTTTACATTTTTCCAATAAAAACGCCCCACCGAAAACCGGCGAGGCATTGGGACTTCCCGAAGCTGGGATCAATGGGCGGAAACATGCCACCCGCACCCCGCGCTTTCATGGCTGTGCAGAAAGTTGAAAGTTTTTTCAACCTCAGGAAACAATTTCATCAGACGGTTATCGGCGGGATAAAACGAGTTCCCGTTTTTATTCCTGGGAAACAGGGAAATCCGCAAAAAATGGAGAAATCCGCATCCTTCACATTTTCCGATGAACAGCAATCCTTCGGAAAGGCTCTCCGCAGCCTGACCCCTTACGGAAACCAGCCGGGGCTTTCTTTTTTTACCTGCGCTAGCAAGAATCGCCTGACCAACTTCGGCAACCAGGGCGGGCATGGCATTCATGGCATTTTTCTCCTTAAAAAAGAAGTTTGCTTCCTTTTTTCACCATCTTATATATGAATTTTTGAACGAACTGGGAATTTCACACAACTAGACTTTATTACCGCTCCCGTGATATCAATATTTCACACAAAAAGAAAAGCCGGTACCAAAGCGTTGGTACCGGCTCAAGCAAGCCGTTATAGGTCAAGATCAACCTCATTTGTGGCGCCAACCCTTTGGATCGGCAGGCCATGGTTTGCAAGAGATGCAGGTAATCTTCATATTCTTCGTTATCTCCGCATCCTCAAACTCTTTCCTCCATGCCTTATCATAGGCTAACTCGCCTAAAGTTCCCAGACTGCACGTGAACCACAAGCCGGAAGGAACCCTCGAGATGTGGATCCCGAAATGCTGGAGGTTTTTCCGGATGCTTTCCGTTTCCGATTCTCCTCTTTTCCGCATTTGGACTTTGACTTCTCCGTCCGTTAACGGATGAAAACACTGTGTGCATCTCATCATAGCCAGTAACCTTTCTGTATAATAAGGGGAAAATAGTTTTTCAAGCTACTTCTCAGCCACTGGAACGTTTGTTCCATTATACACCACGACAGCATATTATACACCTTATCAATAATAATGTCAACTATAGCGCCCTCGCTTTCCGGGCTTGATTTTCCCGAAACATCTGCTATAATTTCCTATGTCGCCATTGGGAATTAGCCAAGCGGTAAGGCAACGGGTTCTGGTCCCGTGATCGGGGGTTCGAATCCCTCATTCCCAACACATAACAAAAATAAGGGCGCTCGAAAGAGTGCCCTTATTTTTGTTATGCTTAAGGTTGGAAGGGATTCGAAGGGCGCGCCAGGAAAAAGTGAACCGCTTCACTTTTTCAGCGCCCAGGCCCGAAGGGGAATCCCTCCTCCTTATCGAGAGGGATTCGAACGGGCAGAAGCTAGGCAAGATGGCTTTCAGCAGGAAGCCATCGTAGCGTGCGCCGATGGATGCGAGCGCGCGAGCATTCAGCGCTGCCCAGGACAAAGAACGAATGAGTGACGGCGAATGAGTGATGCGTATAAAATCCCTCATTCCCAACATTAACCCAAAAAGAGGCACTCGAAAGAGTGTTTCTTTTTTGGTTAAATATCTGACGCATGAGATGAGAAGTTTATACTCGGTAGCGCAGCGGACGGGTGAATCCCTCATTCCCTACTTATTTTTCCCAAAAATGCTATAATTAAGGACGATATTAATACCTGAAGATTTTATGCCGAAAATCCAAATCACCGCCCGCGGGATCCGCGCCGCCCTGAAAAGCTACACGCCCTTCCAATCAATCGTGGAATATGTCTGGAACGGTTTCGACGCCCAAGCTTCGAAAATTGAAATTAATTTTACAGCCAACGAACTCGGGGGTATCGATTCGATCACCATAAAAGACGACGGCTACGGGATTCCCCACGGAAAACTCCAAGAAAAATTCGAAACGGTCTTCGAATCAAAAAAGGCCCTACAGAGCAAACTTAAAAAGAACCTTTCAGCCCTCCATGGAAAGAATGGCATCGGAAGACTAACATTTTTCACATTCGCCAGAAACGCCTATTGGAAAACGGTCTATGCGGATACTGGAGAAAATCGGACCTATGACATATACGCCAACGCGGAAAACATAAACCTCTACACCGGCATAAACGCCATCCCCAAGAGGACGGATCTTCCCACGGGAACGGAAGTCTTTTTCGGCGGAGTCCATTCGCTGACGAAATATGATTTGGAAAATAGCTTCCAAGATTTCCTACTCCAAGAGTTCTCTTGGTTCCTGGCCCTGAACTCCAAAAGGGGGTTTTCCATCACGGTAGGGGGAATACCCCTTGATTACAAAAAATTCGTGGCTGACTCCGAGGAATTCGAACTCAACCACGAGAAAACAGACATACCCTTTTCCGTCACCTACGTCCGTTGGAAAGAAAAACTTCCCAAGGAACCTTCGCGCTATTACTACTTGGATTCATTGGGCCAGGAAAAATGGAAAGAATCCAGCGCGATCAAAAACAAGGGTGACAAATTCTTTCACAGCGTCTTCATACAAAGCCCTTATTTCGATTCTTTCGCTTTCCAGAGCGCCGAAGACGACGGACAGAACGCCCTTATGGGAGGTACGCGCTCCGATTCCCAATTCCGTTTCATGAGAAAGAAAGTCGCCAATTATCTCCGCATAAAAAGGAAACCTTTCTTGGACGAATTCGCGGACAAACTGGTTTTGGAATACGAAAAAGCGGACATCATATCCCGAAAGGAGGATGCAGGACATAAAGACATCTCCCAAATCATCCGGATGCTTTATAAGATGCAACCCCGTCTTTTCGCTTCGCTTAACACCGAACAGAAGAAGATGCTCGTTGGCCTGCTGGAACTTGCGGCCGGAAGCGACAAAGGTTCAGATGTCCCGCTGATCATCAATTCCATCATAGAACTCAGCAATGAGGAGAAAAACGAACTTGCAGAAATCTTCCAAGCATCATAAAACCCGCTTCCGCGGGTTTTAACTTTATGGACCTGATGGATTTGATGAACTTTACACTTTCAGATATCTCCTAATGGCTATGAAACTGCTTACCATTCCCAGGAGGATTCCGGCTCCGAAGACCCCTCCCAATATTATCCAGATATGGCCCCAGAAAACCTTGAGCGCGTTGCCCTGCGGGATGTTTCCGTCAGTCAGCGGAGAAATGAGATATGACGCGCCGAAAAGCAAGACGACCACGATCAAACCTGAAACCAATCCGTAGAAAATCCCTTCAAAAATGAAAGGCATGCGGATATACAGGTTCGACGCGCCCACCAGCCTCATGACTTCGAATTCCTGCTTGTGCGAATAGATGGTGAGCTTGATGGTGTTGAAAGTGATGAGAATCCCGATAAGCACGAAAATCGCCCCGAAAATCAGTCCGGCTTTCTTGGTCATCAAGATGACGTTGGAAATCCTCCGGATGTTTTCCTCGTTGTCATAGAAATTGATATTGCTCACGTCCTCACTGAAGAACGAACTGTTCACCGCTTCCGTTATCCTCGCGTATTGGTCGGGACTCTTCGCTCCGATAACCAAAAGGGAGTTCAAAGGATTCTCCTCCACCTCGTCCAAGGCTTTCTTGATGGTTTCATTCTTGGTCGAATATGAGACTAGCTCCTCCAGAGCCTGGTCCTTGCTGATATATTTCACATATTTGATCTCGTCGTATTCCTCGAGTTTGCTCTTCACTTCCAAAATCCTGCTTTCCTCTACCGCGGATTTGAAATAGACGCTGATATTGACCCTGTTCTGCGCCTCGATCATCACCATGTTGGCGATATACAAAAGCAGCAACGCCATGCTGATGGCGAACAAGGAAACGGTCAAAACCGTCACGGTCACGAAAGTCAACGAACCGTTCCTATAAAAATTGACTCCTCCCTCCTTGAATGTCCTAAAAAGTTTCAACCATTTCATATTTTATTTTTATTATTCGGTTAACGAGTCAACGCGTCGACGCGTTGGCTGTTTGATAATTTTTATATGATATATTTTCCCGTCTTGTCGTCCCTTATCACTTTTCCGTTTTCTATCCCGATCACCCTTTTCCTAAGTTTGTCCACGGTTTCCTTGTTGTGCGTCGCAAGCAGGACGGTGGTTCCGAGACTGTTGATCTTGAGCAGGAGCTGCATGATCTCCCAAGTGGAAATCGGATCGAGATTCCCCGAAGGCTCGTCGGCCAAAATAACATGCGGGTTGTGCACCAAGGCCCTGGCTATGGAAATCTTCTGTTGCTCCCCTCCACTGAGCTGGCGGGGATATTTTTCCGCCTTGCTTCCCATGCCGACGATGTCCAGGATCTCCGGAACTTTTTCGGCTATCTCCTCGTTCGTATATCCGGCGACTTCCAACGCGTAAGCGACGTTCTCGAAAGCGGTCTTTTGCGGGAGCAGTTTGAAGTCTTGGAAAATCATCCCTATGTTCCGCCTGAAATACGGCAGGTGCCTTCTTTTGATGGATTTGACCGATTTATCATTGAAAATGACCTCCCCTTCCGTCGGAAGTTCCTCCGCCGTTATGAGCTTGAAGATGGTAGATTTCCCGGCTCCGCTTTGACCGACGATGGAAACGAATTCACCGTCCTCGATCACAAGGTCTATGTTTTCCAGCGCCGCGAAATTTCCGGGATATATTTTGGAAACGTTTTCGAATTTGATCATATCGCTTTTATTTTTTATTTTAGAAACTATTTTTTCGCGTTAAATTTCAGATATTCCTCCATGAATCCGTCCAGATTGCCTTCCAATACCTTTTCGGCCTCGCTCGTCTCATGCTTGGTCCGGTGGTCCTTCACCATCTTGTACGGATGCAAAACATAGGATCTTATCTGGCTTCCCCACTCCGCGCTCTGGAACTCGCCTCTTAATTTTTTCTTTTCCTTTTCCTGCTCCTCTAAGAATTTCTGGTGGATCCTGGCTTTCAAAACCTTCATCGCCCTCTCCCTGTTCTGGATCTGCGACCTTTCGCTCTGGCAGGTAACCACCACCCCCGTGGGCTTATGCGTGATCCGCACCGCGCTGTCCGTCGTGTTCACATGCTGCCCTCCCGCTCCCGAAGCCCTGTACGTGTCTATCAAAAGATCCTGGGGATTTATGGCCACTTCCTTTATCTCTCCGATGACCGGCAAAACTTCCACCAAGGCAAAGGACGTTTGCCGCAGGTTGTCCGAATTGAAAGGCGAAAGCCTCACGAGACGGTGCGTTCCGGCTTCCCCCTTGAGATATCCGTAAGCATAGGCCCCTTCTATTTCCACCGTGACGCTCTTGATACCGGCCTCGGTTCCTTTCGACTCATCCACGACCTTCGCGGAATATCCCTTGCTCTCAGCCCAGCGCAAATACATCCGAAGGAGCATCTCCGCCCAATCCTGCGCGTCCACCCCGCCGGCTCCGCTATGGATCGCCAAAATGACATCGTTCCTGTCATATTCCCCTCCGAGCAAGGATTTGAATTCCATCTTTTCAACGTCCTTTTTCAAATTTTCAAATTGTTTTCCGATTTCATCTTGTTCTTTCTCAGAAAGACCTTCGTACATCAGCGCGAATTCTGAAAGATCCTGAAGCCTGCTTTCCAGTTCCTTGAGCTCAGTTATCTCCCCTTTGAAGGATTCCATTTCCTTCATGACCTCGCCTGCCTTCTGCGGATCATTCCAAAAACCCTCCGCAGACGATATTTCCTCCAATTCGGCTATTTTCTTCTCCTTCTTGGCGACGTCAAAGGTATTCCCGCAGGAGCGGGAGTTTATCGGACAGTTCCTTCAGTTTTTCCAATAGCTCTTTCATGATTTTTTACTATTTGTCATACTGAACTTGTTTCAGCATCTATATCCTGAATCAAGCGCGCCCCGTTGGGATTCTGAAACAAGTTCAGAATGACATTCACACGGTTCAGGATGACATCTACATATTCCTACGTATCATTATAACACTTTATTTACTCCAAGAAAAGAAGGAGCCACATCACGAAAATTCCCGCCACAAAGAAGGTCAATTGCTTGAAGGATTCGAAAAGCTTGTGGGATTTATGCTTGTGAAGCTCCGGGATTATGTCGGCCGTGGCGATATAAATGAACCCTCCTGCCGCGAACGGCACCAGGAAGATTTCCGCGTTTTCGCTATATGAACTCGCGACCAGAACCAAAACCGCGCCCAAAACGGAAGTCGAGGCGCTGGCGAAATTATAGAAAAGCGCCTTGGTTTTCGAAAATCCACCGTGCACCAACACACCGAAATCCCCGATTTCCTGGGGTATTTCATGGAAGAGGACCGCGATGGTCGTGGCTATACCGACCGGGATGCTGATCAGGTAACTGGCGGCGATGATCATGCCGTCGATGAAATTATGCAATCCGTCCCCGACCAAAATCATCGACGGCAGGGCGTGCGAATGCTCCGGGCATCCCGCCTCATGGCAATGCCTCCAATGGATGAATTTCTCCAAAACGAAAAAGAAAAGCAGCCCGCTCAAGATATAGATGGAGACAGCTCCGTTTCCCCCTTCCATCGATTCCGGAATAAGATGAATGAACGCGTCCCCCAAAAGCGTTCCGGCCGAAAAACTGACCAGAAGGATGAGAATCTTTTCGAGAGTATTTTTTCCCAATGACAAAGTCATGACGCCTATCAAAGACACGACGCTGACGATTAGGACACTTGCGATCGTATAAAACCAAACTTCCATTTAAAGTATCTGGTATCCAGTATTTAGTATTTGGTATCCATACAAGATACAAAATACCACATACAAAATACGCTTATAAATAATTCTTAATCAACTCAATGTGATCTAATTCCGCTTGGGTCAGCGCGGTGAAAAAAATCTTCAAAGGCTTCTCGGCAGCCTCTTTGGCGAACTTGGCATAAATATCCTGCGCATGTTCTTCAAGTTCGATCGTCTTTTGGAAATTCTCAACGTCCTCCGTGGAACAACTTTCCTTACCATGCTCCGGCAAATCTATTTTCAAGAACCTGCTCACGATGTTGGCGTGCTCCAACTCCACCAGAGCCAATCTCTTATACATCGTTTTGATTTCATATGTATCAGCATTATCTGCCATACAAAGGTAGATCGCGTTTGCCCTCGTTTCCAATCCCAGCGTTTCCAAAAGATTTTTCCTGGAGAGTTCGGAGATTTCCATCGGCTGGTTGATGACCGGATTAGCATCCTTTCCTTCCTTAATAAAAGCGCTTCTAGCTCCGCAATATGGGCAACTATGTGGCTTTTCTCCTCCAAGGTATGCGTCCCCACAGATTTCACAGATAAAAGTCTTCATATGATTCTATTTAAAATAAGAAAATACTAATGATGGAATTTATCAATAAAATAAATACCGAGAAAAAAACACTTCCCCAGAAATCAAAACTTATTATTTTCATAGATAACCACGCCAAAATAAGTACATATAACGGGGAAAGATATAGGTTGAATAATCCGACATTACCAAGAATCAAATTGATTGTAATAAAAATGAGCGCAAAAAACGCTGTAAACAATATAGCCTTGCCCCATTTTATAGTTTTAGACAAATGTTTATTTCCAAAAACTAACAATAACAAAAATACCATCAAGGAAATAAGGAAGAATCGAATATCAAAAAACATTATTTCCTGCGCAAATGAAGTGGCAGCAATACCGCTCTTCAAGCATTCATTTTTTGCATAATCATCTGGATTCTTATCTGCATTTTCCAAAACATCTACAAAAGTTCTTCCTTTTTCAATTTGACATTTTTCAACCGTTGCATCATGAACTTTCGCAATATAAACCCCAGAAGCAATAAAAATACTTGCCATTATTAAAAGAGGAGCAATAACAAATGAAATAGTAACTTTTTTGCCATCTCTACTCCTCGTACCTTTTTCAAGAAATTCTATTTTTTTCACAGCCATGAGTTAATATGAACCACTTAAGGATTATATAATTCAATTATATAATATTTTTAGACAAAAAGAAAACGGCTTTAATAGCCGTTTAACTGAGCCACCTGCCAGGATCGAACTGGCGACCTATACGTTACGAGTGTATCGCTCTACCAACTGAGCTAAGGTGGCAAATCATATCTTTCGTGCCAAAAAACTGGGTGTTCGCTCGGACTTTATCCACTTTCGGTGGGAACTGAGCTAAGGTGGCACTAGCCCATATTCTAGCCAATCTGGGCTTTTTTGACAAGCCCGACCTGATTCTTGACCTAATTCCAAATCACATTTTCCCAATAACTTTCCCCCAAATCTTACCCATTAAACTTTTCTCTTTTTCTTTCGCGTCCCTTCTGAATGCTTCAGCTTTTATCCTTAATCCCAAGGTATTCGGAATATTTTTCAGACTTTCCTTATTTCCATTCTCTGTGTATGAAAGTATGTCACGGGAAACATTACCCATGTTCACAATACGCCCATCAAAATGGAAATTGAAACCGGAAGTCTGCCGCAACAAATCAGACAACTCGTCGACACTTTCCGTTTTATTCACTTTTCTCTCGATTATTGCCCAATATTTTTGCGGATCCGAATCCACCTTTTCAAACGCTTCGCGAAAACCGATTAAATCCTCCCGCTCCCTCTTTTTTTCCTCCACAGATTTCTTATCTCCCGTCAACCTTTCGACCACCCGTGACCATTTCGACAACGGTTCAATAAATAAAAGAGTCTGGGCATCCTCAATCGTATGCCCCGCTTTCAACAGGTTGGAATAAGCCGCTATTCCATTTTCTACCAAATCGACATATTCTTGCGAAAATTCTTTTTTCTCCTTATTACCTCCCGCATAATCAAAACCATATTTATAAATCGTTTCTGGATTCAATAATACCTTTCTCACACCCTCTGGCGTTTGTCCATCCCTAAAATATGCGGAGATTTCATCTTTTACACGTTTTTCAATGCTGATATTTTTATAATTCCTAGTTTCCACATATTTTTTAAAAACATCTCCACTATAGTCATTTGGATCTCCACCAACTTTTTTTACAAACATTTCACCATTTTTTTCAACTTTCTCTTGCTCGGGATCATAAGCTTCATTTATCAGGGAATTAATGGCATGCTGTTCTTCATGTTTCAATACCTCTTCTGAAAAAGGGCTTCTCGTGTCAAAATTTCCATTTGTAGCTTTTTCCAGGGTTATCGCGCTTTCAAGCCCCTTTATATGAAAATTATTAAGTTTGCATCCACCGGATCTATTAGCTTCCTCTATTTTTTCATCACTGACATGTTCGATAGTTCCCCTGTTATAGCCTATTGCATAATCGTTCAAATTTTCTATTCTCAAATAAATGATAGCTGGCCTTAATATAACTTCCACCCTACCTTCCGGTTTCCGGCCAAAGAGCTTTTCATAGAGTTTCAGTCCATCGATATTTCCCGTTTCTTTATCTATGCAATCCAAAACATTGTCCCGTATTGCCTCATGTTGCCTGACATACGCCTCAATTCCCTTCCTAAAAGCAGACACTTGCATCTCAGATAAATCATATTTAGCATTTAAATCCTTAACTGATTCCATATATTCCTCAACTGAAAAATCGGGGTTTTTCTCCACTTTTTCAAAAATTTTATTCTGGATTTCGGCGATGCCTGCTTTCTGCTCGACTAATTTTTCCTTAAATTCTGTTAATTTTTGTCTTTGATCCTCCCTTGTTCCACTTCGAATGTTTTTTAACTCTCTATCCGGGTTAAAGCCTTGCTTCCGATCAGTTTCCGTTGCCTCATCTTCAATTATCTTTGGAGATTCCCCTTTTTCCAAAGCTAGCGCATTTTCATAGGCATTAAGTACCCCGTTTTGCGCCAATTTGAGGAAGTCAGCTTCATGAA
>Ga0209318_1000598_pt1 | contig 33707 bp, 33 predicted proteins | sample RifGroE1_FD_183999 | JGI IMG/M metagenome (GOLD analysis project Ga0209318, IMG submission 183999) | Groundwater microbial communities from Rifle, Colorado, USA - Groundwater E1 (SPAdes) (version 2) | ecosystem: Environmental > Aquatic > Deep subsurface > Groundwater | place: Rifle, Colorado... | reverse complement strand
ACATCATCAATTATTTTTTCAAAACTATTCATTATTTCTGATTTAGTGTATAATATTTTCATGGCAGGTTCTCCTTTTGTATTTTGTTTTTTTTTAGTCAATTAAATTTTAGTACAAAAATTTAGAATCTGCCACTTTTAATTACCAGAAAATAAAAATTACACCCAATTATTTTGTTTTTTATAAGTTTTAATTATTAAATTTGACAAATGGCGTGTTTAGTTTTCTATAATAATCGGTATGCTTTCGATCTTCGATATCTTAAAATAATATTATGAGATATCTTTCTTTTTTTGATGTTTTCACTTTTTCATAAAACAACTTATATTAAAAGAAATAATATAATTAAGTTTTAATTAAGTTTATTTTTTACATAAGAATATATTATTTCTGCTAAATAAAAAACTTCAGTAGTCCCAATATCAATATTTCCATCAACAAAATTATTTCGAGCATTGGTTATTGCGTTATTAATGTTTATATAATGTTTTCTAGAATCAAAACCACCAGGTTTTTTTTTATTGAGATATTCTTTCCAATTTAGTCCCGGAGTGTCTATTTTCTCTTTAAAAAAGTGATAATACAGCCATACTTCAAAACATGGATTACTTTGAGCGACATACCATTTACTTTTTTTACATAATTGTCTTAAATTTACTATTTGCTCACCCCATTCATCAGTATCAATAACGAACCACATCTGATCTTTAGGCTCTAATTTTATTTTAGAATCAATAATTTCTTTCTTAGCCCTGTTCCAAAGACCATTTGGAGAATTATTACCATCTTGATTTGCAGGTTTTATTATTAATTTAATCTTTGATGATAATTCTGAAAAATTTTTAAAATAATCAGGTTCTCTCTCCTTTCCTTCACAATATATAAATATTAATATTGTATCTTGAGATGGAGGGCTCTTAGTATATTTCTTATTTTTTATTTCCAATTCAAATCCTTCATGTTAGATAAAAAAGGAATAGATCCATAACGTCCATCTAAATAACCTTTCTGAATATCTTTAGTAGAATGAACCTTAAATTCACTTAATGGATACATTTCTGATGCACCTTCAAGATTTTTTTCAACAAACCATATTTCATCTTGTCTTAATATAGTTTGATCAAGTAGATTTGAGTCATGAGTAGAAAAAATTATCTGACCTTTAGTAGAAATATCATTTGAAAATAACTCTATCAATTTCTTTATTAACAAAGGGTGAATGCTTCTTTCAATTTCGTCTACAAAATACACCTTCTCTACTTTACCTATATCATAAAATAATGGAATAAAATCCAATATTCTAATGGTTCCATCAGATTCATTATCAAGTTCAAAAATTTTTTTATAATCATTGTTTCCTGAGTGTTCTAACTTTAGCTCTTTTGTATAATATCCCGTTTCATCTTTACCAACTACAAGTTGTATACCTCTAGAACTAAACATAGAAATCATTTTATTTGGTGATTTTTCTATTGAACTTATTATTTCAACATCGTTATTACTACTTAACACATTTATATCAATATTAGATTTTTCTAAAGATATATCCGTTACTCCTATATGTAAAGAACACATAAGATTATTAGCAAACTCCTTAAATGATTGACTAAGTTCTATCCGATTTAATAAGGAGTTAGGCTTCATTTCTGGTGTTATAATAGTCAAATTAATAAGAAACCAATTATAAAACGATTTTATTAAATTAAAATAATCATTATCTAAAGTTGTAAGTAATTTTATTATCGATTTACCTGGCTGACTTAAATTTTTTTCAATAATATTACTTAATAATTTATTTTCCCCAGATTTATAAAAATCTTCACTAAACCTAAACTTGGTAGTATTATCAGTAACAGTTCTTTCAAATATCAAAGTGTCATCTTTTTTACCAAGACCAGAAATGTACAAATTTTCTTTAATTACTTTACCATAATTTATCTCTAAATAATAACTATATGGAATATCATTAGAAATAATTTCAATAAAAAATGATTGTGATTTAGACTCATTTTCTTTATTTAACTTAAATTTAATATCATTTTTTTCAGTTGAAATAGTTTCATTTATAATAATACCTTTTACAAAAGACAATGCCTTTATAAGATTTGATTTTCCTGCTCCATTTGCACCATATATTGCAGCCATTTTAAGTATATTTAAATTGCATTTTTTATATTTATGTTCATTAAGTCTAGTAAATTTGGGATATGGTAACATATTGAATTCAACTTCATTATTAAATGAATAAATATTTTCTAATTTTAATCTTACTATCATATAAGTGAAAATATCACTTCATTAATTCTTTGTAAATAAATATTTTACTTTTTTTATGAAAATTATTAAAAAATAATGAATAATATTTTAAAAGATCAATAGTGGTAACATACCGATAAGAGAGGGGTAGTATTCCGATTAATGACAAAGGCTTAATCTTTTAATTCCAGATCTTAAAAATAAATATTTTTAACTATCAATATATAGTTAACCAAATTTTAGTTAACTATATTAAATAAAAAGCTTGACATTTATTCACATAAATATTATATTACTAATGATTGAATTAAATTTTTAATCATTAAGGAGTTATTATAATGCTAACAGATTTAGGGAAATTTTTAAGAAAATTAAGAATTGATCGTAATCTTTTATTAAAGGATATGGCTGATTTATTAAATGTTTCACCTGCTTATTTATCATCTATCGAAAATGGAAAAAAGGAACCGCCTTTTGATTGGGTGGTAAAAATATCAAATTTATATTCTTTAGATTTTGACCAAAATAATGAATTAAAAAGATGTGTAATTGATGCAAGAAACTTAATAAGAATTGATTTTAAAAATTTTGATAAAAACAATCAAGATATTATATTATCATTTGCTAGAAAATTGGACGGATTAGATTCAGATAAAAGAAATGAAATATTAAATTTATTAAAATAATAAAAGGTGGTGTTAATGAGTAATAGTCACTGTATAGCTCTCCCAATGAGTCGAGAAGAAATTTATAAAATTACAAAAGAAATGAGAACTGCATTGAGATTGGAAAATAAAATGAAGTTTCCTGTTATTGATTTTTTTGAGAAAACATTATTCAATCTTATTGATAATTATAACTTTATTATAAAGTCAGAGGCTGAAATGGGAATAAAAGAAGGAGAAACATTTCCTGAACAGAAATTAATTACGATTAGAGAAGATGTCTATATAAATGCATGTAATAATGAAGGACGAGCCAGAATGACAATTGCACATGAAATAGGACATCTTTTTTTACATACAAATAATAATTTGTCTTTTGCTAGGTCTGATAATAATTGCTATAAGCGATATTTAGATCCCGAGTGGCAAGCTAAGGTTTTCGCAGGAGAATTATTAATTCCTAAAGATTTAATAATAGGTTTAAGTCCTATGGATATTATGAATAATTGCGGTGTTTCATACGAAGCAGCTAAATTACATCATGATATAATAAAAAAAATAAACCCTTAAATGTTGTTAACATCCAAAGGTTTATAAAATAATCCCAATATGGGAGGTTTGGGATGCTTGAAACATCCGATTAATAATTTGTAGTTAACTTATTATCGGAAAAATTATAAAAAGTGTCAAGTAGAAACCTTCTAAATTTATATCCAGGAAAATAAAAATGGAAACAGAAGGAGATTTTATAATAATCTATCCAAAATTTATAAGAAAAAATGGAAAGATTATTTATCCGAAAAACGGAAAGTGTTTTAAGATAAAGATTCCTAAAGACAAATATAAAGCGTCTTAAATAAAAGGCGGTTGTTATAACCGCCTTTTAAATATAACAAATATTATTTACACAGAATTTCTGATACAATCATTTATATTTTTAACTTTCCGTTTTCCATCATCTTTATTTCTTCATCAGAAAAGCCCATATCTTTTTCACTAATCGGTTTGTTATTTTTAATTGCATTTTCAAGTAAATCAATATCAAACAATAAATCTGATTCATTCTCAAAATCTATACGATTAAATGTATAATATGCACTTTCAGGATATTTATATCCATCATCGCCGTTATATAAATTGTTTTTTTCATTATATTCTTCATAAGGTTTTTCAAAAATAGCCCTATATTTTTCAAGAATTATAGAATGTTTTTTTTGTAAATCAATTATACTCAATTTATAATCCTCCATTATTAATGAAATCTTCAAATGACTTTACAACATCAGGTATATATCTCTTTATAAAATCAAGCATCCTGTCATTTTCAACCTGACCTTTATTAGTATACAATCTAAATAAATGTGCAAATACCTCACTGTATGGAGCATCAATATCTTTCCAATATTTATCGCTGTGCATGTATCTGTATTTTAATTTACCCCTTGTAATGCCATTGAAAACATCTTGTACAGCAGAAAATTCTTTTTTTCCCATCTCAATTTCAGTAAATGATTGTTTCATATCTGTATCAATAATTTTTCTTAATTCTATTGCTTCTTTTGTTCGTCCGTTTATATCATCAATTGCTTTTTCCATAGCTATTTGAAAAGAACTCTTTGAATGACCATCAATTGACCAGTGTTTATCATAAGAGTAATTCCAATATTTATGCAACGTATCGCCATATTTTTCTGCATGACAAATATTATCAACAAAATGACCTATCTCATGCGGAATTGTATATCCATCAAGACCATCTTTTGTATGAGTAATCGTATTAGTGCCTGGAGCATAAAAGTTTCCTTTTCCTTTTGTTGCAATAAGCTCGTCTGAATATTTTGACAAGACGTTCTTAATGTCGCTATTTGAGTTATCAAAAACATTTTTATATGCACCTAATACATTTTTATCAGTGATTTTTTTAAAACTTAATTCCTTTTTAATTATACCACTATTTTCATTATTTTTCTCGTTATTTTCATCTTTTTTATCATTTTCCTGAATATTTTCACTTTCAGATTCAAGACGAACTGCAATATACAAATGGCCACATCCATGAGGTGGTTCTCCGGATATATGGAAGTCTGAAATAATATCAGATTGAATTATTTTACCGTTAATTTCTTTTCCGACTAGCTCAAGATTTGTTGTAAAATATTCCCCTTGATGAATAGAATGATCTCTCGGCTCAACAACGTCTCTAACACGATCAAACCGGAAAACTTCAAGACCATTATCTTTTGCAAGTGTAGCCTGTGCTTTTCGCATTACATCAATGGCCATATAATTGCCCCAGGCTTTTTTATACTTCTCAATGTCATAACGCCGACCATTTTTATTATAGAAAAATAAACTTCCGTTTTCTTGCTTGATAAGACTATTTAAAATAGGATTCTTTGTCATTTCATTTAAAAACCGCTTGCCGTATTCATCAGAAAAAACCCTTTGAAATGATTCAAGATTCTTTTTTATATCATCACCTTTAAAATTTTTTAACTCATTATAAAGATTACGGAATTCTCTTTGATTCTGCATTCCAAATGTGTATGAAATATGATTTAATGCCCGCTCTGTTTGTCCTTTAACTGACAATAACATATCCGCCATATCACCGCCAAATCCATTAGCAGTATAATTTATAAGTGTTTGTAATGTTTTACTGTTTTGTATTCCTTGTGCTGCAAAGAGCGTTGCTGATAGCTCTCCGGTGTTCTTTATAATATCATCAACCGCATGAGTCATTGACCATGTTAACTCTGATTTTATTACATCAATTTCTTTTTGAGATAAGAATCTATTGTTAAAATTTTCATATATTTTTTTTTCTGCAGAAAGTATGAACTTTTCAACAATAGGCACTAATTTTGTATCGATTTCATTGTTAATAATATCAAAGCGGGTTTGAGTACCCGCTTTTTTAATTTGTGCAAAAACACCCATTATTCAACTTTCCATTTGTTTTTAATGTTTTTTAAATAAGTTGCTTCATCATACCTGATTTTAAAGTAACCACCTTTTTCATCAGGCTTTAACATCCAAGTCGGTTTTTTTTTTACAGGCTCAATTTCCGGTATGATATTTTTCAATTCTGATTTTGATAAAGTTTCACTTTCATTATCTGATGTATGGTTATAATTTCGCTTCATTATTTACCGCCTGATTTCTTTTTACCGTTTTGAGGAGTATTTTCAGCCTTACCACTATCGGGTGTTGTTCCTGTACCTGATGTTTCAAGTTTACTGTTATCAGTTGTTGTTACTGTACCAGTATTTTCAGCCTTACCACTATCGGGTGTTGTTCCTGTACCTGATGTTTCAAGTTTACTGTTATCAGTTGTTGTTACTGTACCAGTATTTTCAGCCTTACCACTATCGGGTGTTGTTCCTGTACCTGATGTTTCAAGTTTACTGTTATCAGTTGTTGTTACTGTACCAGTATTTTCAGCCTTACCACTATCGGGTGTTGTTCCTGTACCTGATGTTTCAAGTTTACTGTTATCAGTTGTTGTTACTGTACCAGTATTTTCAGCCTTACCACTATCGGGTGTGTTTTCATCATCAACAGGTATTACATCAATTGTCTCAAGTGTGCCGGGTAACAGTACAAATCCGTCTTTATCCGGTGAATATCGCACACCGTTAAAAATAACTTCTTTATTTCCATTTACTTTATGCTTTACCATTGTTGCCATATATACCTTCCTTATGTACTATATAGCCGATAAAATAACCGGCTATATAGATTTGTTTATGAATGCTTAAAAATACCATGCTGTGCTGAATTGTTGTATTCAGATGTGTATTCACCAACTATCTGAAACTTTCTCGCATCGCCTGTTTTTGCAAGCTCCTCAGCAAAGAATGAACGATTTCTAAGTGGTTTTACCTGTACATCTGCTGTATTCAAAGCAAGAATCTCACCAACCGGAATATCACTATCAGTTTTAAGATCAACCTTTAAACCAATACCTGATAAATACTTGTCAACAAACTCTCCACGACCTCCATTACCATTTGTGATAATTATTTTATCTGCATGGAGTGCGTTAAACTTCTTATGAGATGTTGGATTCATCCACAAAGTAGTCGGCTTAAAGTTTTTTTTGTTAGCAAGATACTCTAAAAATGCATCAAGATTATCAGCCGAAAAGGTAGTTTGTGCAGGAACATAGCCATTAGCATTGATGTAATGACGAACGCCACCCATTAAACGACCAACACCACTATTGTTACCAGGGTCATACGCAATACCCATTAAGATAGCTCTGTTTAATTGGAATCTTAATCTCTCAAGTTTCTTTTCTGCCTGTCTTTTTACCTCATCTTTGAAATGACGCTGATCAATCACTGCAGCAGTTCCAGTTACATTGATATAATCAGTCATGATTTGAGTGTAATTTGTTCTTTCAACAGTAAGAACACGGTCAGAATCCTGATAATCAGAACCTTCCACACGTGAATTGTTGATAAACTTAACCTCTGAACCTGAAGCGTGATTTGCGTCACCGGTCACAATCGCAATCGTTATAACTTTTGTTTCTGTAACAATAGAAGATACCCTGTATAATGATAAATCAATTTGAAGTATCATATCAACCCTCAAAGAAGTAACATCATCAACGGTAATAGTACCGTCAGCCGCAGTATATGCAGCAGTCGTTTTACAACCGGTTGCAACCATCTTGTCATCATCCCATTTGTGGGTTGTTGAACCAATATCACTACCAAATTTAATTTCATTTAAAAATGGAGTTTGTGGAAGACTCATAAGTTTAAAAGCATCAGATAAACTGATAATCTTATTTTCAATATCGTACGAATTAGTACCGCCCATATTTTACCCCTTATTATTATATTCCATCAAAAGCACTTGAAATCGCTTCTGATGCTGATTTTGGCTGTTGGTTGTTCATTGAAGTTTGTGTATTAACATTCCTTGCACCACTGCCAATATTTACCGTTTCCATTACAGGAAACAGAGCCTTAAAATTAGTGAATGATGTTTTGTCGCTATTTGAAAGAATTCTAAATCCGTCTTCAAGTTTTGAAGTATCTGATTTATTACCCTCAAATATCCCCGGTACATTCTGACCTGTTTTATCATCAACATACGAAAAGTTGAGTTTTATTTTTATATCTTGAAGATTACCGTCTTTATCACGTACTTCCTCAAAATTCGCAACTTTTTTGTCAACAATGTAATCTGCAGCTAATTCAGGATTATTTACTTTCATTTTTCTAAGCGTCTCTGTTAATGCAGATTTTGAAAACTCATTAATATACTTTGCCTTGTAAGACTCAGAATCTTTTTTTATTTTCTCAATCTCATTCTTTGCAATCGCTTCTTTGTCTGAAAGTTGTTTTTCCAAATCTGCTATGATGTTTTTTGCAAGTTTCGCTTCTTTTGAATCAGCACTTACATTCTGCACTTGCTCTTGTAATTCGCTGATTTTATCTTTTAACGCCACTTTTTCCGGGTCATCATCCCCGTTTTCTGCTAAATCCTTTTTTGCTTTTTCAAGAGCTTTTTTGAAATTGTTATTATTCCATCTTTCTGCTCTGTCATAAGTAATAGTACCGGCTTTGTAGCCATCAAGTAATTCTTTTAATGTCATATAGACCCTCGTTATGAGTTATTTTTTGTGCTTTCGCACTCCCGGCAACGCCGTATATTGTAACTGGTTTATAAGAGACTCATGTTATTCATTATCAACTATGGGGCTTATTACAATATCTTTTATTTCATCAAGCTCTTTTTGATATTCTCCCCTTTCTTCTTTTGTGATAATATTTCCGTACCTTTGTTCTAAAACATCTTTTAAGATTATTTTTGTTGCTGTTAATGATTTACCCTCAAATAATACTTTAAGGTTTAATGCTTCCTCAATTTTTTCTTTTAATGCCCTTGTGTCAAAATCTTTCGGATATAAAGACATTTCATATTCTGTAAAATTATCATTTTCATATTTACAATATGTTTCTAATATCCAGTTTTCGAGATCTTCAAGTTGTTTTGAATATTTTTGTAAATTATTGGTTCTTTGTTCATTATCAATTTCTTTAGCGGTTCCTGATTGAGCATAGACATTATTTGAATCAAGATATTTTCCGACTTTTCTAAAAATCTCTTTTGTTATCCTGTCAATAACTTCAAGAATTGACATAACATTAACAAAATCAGTTTTTAATAGAGACGGTGCAATAAGACCTTTATTATAATATAAAGCATTATCATAAATTGACATTGGAGTTTTATTATTAGATTTTTGCTTTAATTCTTCATCGTTTTCGCTATAACTTAACTCTGTATCTCTTTGAATTAAAATAATTGGAAATATTACAGAAAAGAAATTTTCATCAATAAGAGAATACTGATTATAAACAGCTCTTTGTTGTAAAGCAATATCTTCATAAATTGTTTCTGGAACTGAATTATTATTGCTGTCAAATTGAGTAAAAAATCGAAAAGGAACGTAACCTAAATTATGAAAATTACTTTTTATTACAGGTTCAGTACTGTTATTACTAAATTCATAAGAAATCCATTGCGATTTAGTCCATAAAACATGCTTTTTAACTTCTTTTATGTCATCATAATTTGTATCATCAGTATAGGAATAATCCAATAAAACCCAGTTTAATGAATCAGAAAATGACCAATTTAATATTCTTTCAGGATAAAATATTTTAACTTGAGGAAATAACTTATATTTTTCTTTAATATCCTTATTAACATTTTTGGGGTCTTTAATTTCTAACATTTCAAGAGATGATATTGCGGGTCCTTCAATTAGAACTCCAATATTTGAATAACTCCCTTTGACTGCAATTTCATACATAACTGTATTAAGGCTTTTTTGACCACTTGCATTATTAATAAACCTTTTCATTATTCCGTTTTTATCTTTCTCTAAAGAATCTCTTCTTATATTTTTTGAAAAAATAGAATTAACAATCTCATTAACAATAGGTCCCATAAAATTTACAGGAAATGACCTATTTAATCTTGTTTTATATTTTTCTGTATTTTCATTAAAGTATTTAAATAAATTTTTAGTATTTCTATATTTAAACCCGCAATTATAGCTTTCCTGCATGAATTTTGCTGTTTCAACTATCTCTGAATAATTTTTATGTTTTGTTTCATATATTTTATCTTTCATATTTATACAATAAATCATTCAAACTATGGAAATCAACTTGATTTTCATAGTTTGAATGATTTATTCTAAATTTAAGGTGGTTATTATATGATTAAGAAGATTTTTGCAACATTTCTATTTATTTCAATTCTTTTCATTGTTGTTTCGGGTGTGTGTTTTTCAATCGACATTGTTAAATCAATAACCTATCCGACTCTTGAGTTTAGGCATTTCGCAATTATTGTTTTAGGAAAAGTCATTATCCTATTAACCAAATCAGTCATTTTTTGGACTGGTGGTTTAATAGTTGTTTCATCATTTCTTAATACAATTATAACTAAAATTAACGGTAAAAACAAATTGTATCACAAAGACAAGAGGTAATATATGCTTTTTACCATACCAGAACTTATTATGAACGGTGTCTCCCGGAATGATTATGCTGAAATAATTGAAGAAATGACAAAAGGTGTAACACCAGACCCTTTGGTGGATCCGTTTGTTTCTCTTGTTGAGTATTACCAAAACCGAGCTATGCGAATGATAAAAAAACGTATCACTGATTTAGAATATCAAAAAATTGTTGATAAAACAACCGGTGATTCTGATCTTGAAGATGATTTAAAAGATGCTGAATTGATGTTTACCCAAAGTTATATGATTGAAGCAAGGAAAAAGTTAAATGATGATGGATTTCAGGCTCAAAGTGAAGAGGGAATCTCAGTAACAAAAGAAATTGGTAATACAACAACCGGTGAGCTTCAAAGAAAGGCTTTAATACTTATCAGGAGGCATTATCAATGCTAACTGCAGCAGATAGGAAATTATTATACGACGATATCGAATATCAGTTTATTATCGGTCAAGGTGAAGAAAAAGGGGAGCTTGAACTTAGTACAATAGCAACCGGTAGAGGCTCAATTGTAATGGATAATGCAAGAACTCAAAATTTAAACGGTGGAGTAAATACTGTCCCGGTTTCTATACTGAGAACTAATGCAAATCTTCCTGCAAAAACAAGAGTTAAATTAAAAAGTGAAATTGAAATGTATGAAATAGATTTTTGCTATAAAAAAGCGTCAAGGTTAAGCGGAATATATCATTACTACATTACGAAGGTTTAAATGAAAGAAAATGAAGGAATAAATTATCAAGTCTATCTTGATAAAGAAGTAATTAAAAACATCTCAACAAAAGTCGGATTACTCGGCTTTAACAGGTTTGTTGAAGAAATTAAAAAAGAGGTTGTTAATTTCATACCACGAGATACTGATACATTAATCAATTCATCTTACATTGACCAATCAATTGACGGTTTAACGTATGTTTTTGGATATGGTGCACCGTATAACACTCATTTACCTATAAATAAAATAGCAGTGTATCAGCATGAGAACTCTCTTAATCATTATGGATTACCGGGAGTTTCAATGAGAATCGGTGTTGCAGGTGCAAGTTTACCGGGTAAAAAACATTGGCAACCCGGCGATAACAGTGACCGTGGCTTTGATAGTACCTTAAAGGCTCAATACAATCAATATTGGCAAGGTTATCGTGCAAAAAAAAGAGCTGGTCAATTATCACGATATAAATCACAGTTTTTAAAGCGAGCTCTTGAGGTTGTAAGCGGTATGAACATAAAAGATATTATCGGTGATATTAACATTGAAATCATAAATAACAAGTTAGATGATAAGTTAAAACTACCAAAAGGGGTCTTATAATGTATTCAGAAGAAAACGCAATCAGATCATTATTATCAAGAGAATTTCAAAGCAAAATAGCGGATAAAATACTGGTGAAAGTATATGAAAATAAAATATATCCAAAATTAGATGTTACCGGTAAGGCGTTATTTGATGCATATTATACGGTACAAGATGATTTTTATATCCTATCAAACACAATACCCGATGTTGATAAAAATGCGATTCAATCAATTATATTTAACTCCCGGTATTCTGCATGGTTTACTGAATTACCGCCGGAATCAGCAAGTACAAACGATATAAATATATCCGTATTACAAGATACATATAAAGACAATTTGCAAAATCCATTAATTGAACAAAAGTTAACTGTATTTATGTATGGTTCAACTGAATCATATATTGAAATGCTTTTTATATCAAGAATACTCAAGAAAATCATGATTACAAAATCAATGAGTGAAGATGATAGGACCGTAAAAGGTTATAAATTTCACAGGATTATTTCAAGCGGACCTATGAGTATGATACCGGACAATTACTTAGTTAATTTATTTGGTAAGTACTTTTATCTTAGGCAACTTAATTTTGAACTGGTTTATGAAGAAATATAAATTTTAATTTTTAAAGGAGATTTTAAGATGGTAAAGACAGTTGATATTGAATGTACTTTTGTTGAGCCGGGTACTCATAAGGTTATTATTACTCCATTATGGAATGGCGAAAATAGTATTGATGGGGCAGTTGGTGTTGGCGGTGTTGTAATTGGAAAAAATGAAATACCGGTAAGCGGTTTTCCTGAGAGCGAAACGGTTGCTTTAAGAAGGGCATTACGAAATTATGACCATGTGTATTTAAAAATTGGTTTAACCGATAAAACAAATTATCGAATCGTTAAAATGATTGAAACCGCAGGTGTTGCAACAAAATTTGTTGTATATCCACCGGTTCAAGCTGACGCTGTTGCTGATGATGTTATTAAGGTTGCCGGTAAAGACATTAAAATCGATATCGGTATGGTTGGAGAGGACGCAATCAAACTTGAAGGTACTATTGAAGTTATTGAACGAAAAGATGAAGCCGGTGCGACTCATTCAGAGTTTGTTAATCTTCAAGGTGTCAAGGGTACGGTTCCTGCTCTTACCATGACAAGAGAAAACTTTCTTTTAATTATGCCAAAATCGTTTTATGTTGTTAAAGACGGTGTTGTGTCATTCGCAATGGGCTTGAAAAAAGGTTTTCAGAAATCACCAAATGTAAGAGTTGAAATTCTTTCAAAAGATGACCCTGAAGATATGGAAAAAAGAATCTTCTTTGAAACTGCAATTATGTCATCTAAGGAATTTACGCTTTCACTCGGAAAAGATACGACAAAAGCGTTTCCTATCACTTTCTCATCCAATGGAAACAACCTTGTCTTGATTGGTGATGAAACCGCAACATACGCAACGGTATAACAGCCAGTTTTTAACGCAATGGGGCTTTATTGCCCCATTGTTTTTATAAGGAAATATGAAAAAAATAACATTTGATATATTAGACCTCTTTTTATTATGCATCTATTCGCTTGAGCCTGAGTTAAATGATGATACAATATTGTTTAAACAGAAAGATAAAAGGGTTTTTAAATACGCTGTAAGTAAACTCATGGATTTATTATACAAAAAAGAAAGAAAACCTTTTTTTCTATCCGGTTACATGAAAAAACTATCAACGATTTTAATTGAGACAAATGCAATTGAAATAATCAGAAAAATTGAAAAATACAATAATGAAATGCAAACCGGTAATAAAGAACCGGTAAAATCAAAAATTAAAAAATCAGACTTTATAAAATCGTATGTAAATAACTTTTGGAAACAATGGATTGTCTATCAATGGATCCCCGAAGAACAATTTTTAAAATCAATTTCATTTCTTGAATATGAAGAACTTATTGGGTGTTTTCGTGAAAAACAATTAGGTGAAAGAAGTAATTTTATTTCTGCTCTTGTGGTTGCAATTAGTTCTGCTTTCTCAAAGGAAGGTTTAGAGCAGGAAAAGAAAAATATTGAGGAAGAAAAGAAGAAGATTGAAGAAATTACATTTGATCGTCAAGCATATCAGAATAAAATAGTTGGTGGGGGAAAATAATGAGCGGTAATTTAAAGATTGGTGGTGTAAGTGTAGAGTTTGCAATCGAAGATAAAACTTTTCAGGCTAAATTAAATAAGCTCGGTGGTGATATGCAAAAGTTCACATCCACAATGAAAAATAATATGGGTATGAATAGCTTTGTCAAACAACTCAAAGAAATAAATAACCCGGCAGATAAAACCACAAAAACAATTAAGGCATTAGAAGATCAATTAACGAGATATCAGGCACAGGCAAGGAAAAGCGGAGCCCCTATCAATAAGGATAAAATCGAAGAAGCAAAAAAATTAATCGATCAGTATAAAAATAAACTTATTGAAGCAGAAAAAGCACAAAGTAACCTCAATAAAAAATCTACCGTATTTGATGCACTCGGTAAAAAAATAAAAGGTTTTGCACTTATGGCAGGCGGTGCAATTGCAGCCGCTTTTAGTATTAAGGCACTTGCCGATTTTGCTAAGAAGTCAATACAGACAGCTTCTCAATTTGAGCAGTTTACGACACAATTTGAGGTTATGACCGGCTCGGCAATGGAAGCAGCAAAAATTATTGAACGTCTTGAAAAACAAGCAGCTGCAACCCCTTTTGAGATGTCTCAACTGGCAAGCGGTACTCAAAAGTTAATGGCATTTGGTCTGCAATCAGATGAAGCAATTACTTCGCTTATGAGACTTGGCGATATTGCAGGCGGAAATGCTCAAAAACTTGAAACATTAACGCTTTCTTTCGGGAAAATGTCAGCAAAAGGAAAAGCTGATCTTGAAGCTCTTAATATGATGATTGAAGCAGGTGTTCCTATTCTTGATACTTTGGCGGACGGTTATAAAGTTTCAAAAGATGAACTTTTTAAAATGATTTCAGCCGGTAAGGTGTCTTTTAAAGATATAAATGATTCTGTTATTAAAATGACAAGCTCTGGCGGTCAGTATTTTAATATGATGGCAAAGCAGGCAGAGACACTGCAAGGTTTATCCTCAACATTAAAAGACAATTGGTCTCTTTTGGGGAAAGATATATTTGAAGGTGCTGTACCTTATATTAAGAATTTTCAAAAATCATTAATTGGTATTATTGAGAAAACAAGGGAATTATTTAACACTCCACAAGATTATATTGAAAAGGGTGGATTATCAACAGACTTAGAATCATTAAATATTGATTCTTTGATGACAACGTATGATAGACTATCAAAAAAAATAAATCTTACCAATGACGAAAAAAAGCAATTTAAAGAGATTCAGGATGAATTGATTTTAAAAATGCCTGATTTAAAAGATATTATTGATAACGAAACCGGTGCTTTAAATACAAATAGTATAGCGTGGAAAAATAAATTTACAAATGCAAAAATTGAATCAGCTAAAGCACAAAAAGAAATGAGTGATCAGTTAATTAAATTATCAGAAAATTATTCTCAAACAATTTCAAATAATGCAAAACAGATACTAATTGATATGATTCCATTTATAGAAGTTGTAGACGAATTTAAACTAAGTGGAAAAGTATTAGAATCTATTAGTGATTCAGCGGTGGGAAATGTTAATAATTTAAGTAAAGATCAATTTAATGTATATAAAGATGTTATTAAGGATTTATCAAAAGTAAAAGATTTAGAATCTCAAATTATTATTTTAGAAAAAGCAAAATCTGATTTTTCAATTATGCAAGAATCAGCAAGAGGTAAAGAGCTTTTATCAATATCAAATATTAAAAACGCATATAGTGATCAAATTGCAGTTTTATCAAAATTTAAAGAAAATCAAAATGATATTGTAGATTCAGCAGCAAAAACAATTATTGAAATGCGAAAGACAAAAAATATCAATGAATCTGATATAAGGGCAATGTTTACTAAAGTAAAACATGGAAATCAACTTTATGTTAATGCCACATTCAGAGTAAAAGCAATGGAAGAGGAATCAAAAATCCAAAGTGAAGTTTTATCAAAACAAAAAGAACAAATGGCTATTGAAGAAGCAAGAAAACAAAAGGCAGAAGCAGATAAAAAATATTGGGATAAACAAAAAGAATTACAAGACGCTCTTTTAAAACTTCAAAAGGGGTTAAATGATGAACTTGGAAAAACTAACACATTTCTTGACCCGATAGCACAAAAAATGCAGGAATGGAAAGATGCTATAAATAAAATAGTTGGTAATAAAAATTTATCGAAAGCAAATAAAAGTATAATTAATGAAATTAATGACGCAATTAATGAATATGAAAAAATATTAAGAGAACTTGAAAAAATAGATAAATTTCGTCAAGAATACTCAGGACGTCAAGAAAAATATGACAATTTAGAATCGGCTTCGGGAGAAAACACTTCAACAAAAAGAGATGGGAAAACCGCATTTAGTACAGCTCCATTTATGAAGGCATGGACTGATTTTTGGAAAGACCCCAATATTAAAAATGAAATGATTAATTCTATAGTTTCCGCAGTTGGTCAAGGTGTAAGTGATGGCTATCAATTACAATCAGAAGATTTACAAAAACAGTATGAAAATAAAATTATCAATGCCAAAAATAGTGGAAACGATTCTGAAGTCTCAAAATTAGAAAAAGAGCGTGATACAAAAAATGAAGAACTTCAAAAAGAATCTAAGATGGCTGAAAAAGGGGTTTCAATTGTTACAACAGCAATAACAAGTTTTACAACTGAATTGAGCAGTTCCGGGAATGTTTGGATTGCATTGATTAAAATGTTTGTAAGTTTGTTTCAATTTATAATAAAAGACATTACAAAATACTCAAAGACTTTTGGGCGAATGTTTGCTTGGATAGGAATATTTTTTGAATTTATCGGTAAATTTGTTGGGATAATTGCTGAACTTGTTACGCAATTAACCGGTGGAGGAATAATATTACAACTTATATTTAGTCTTTTTGAAATGCTTTCACCAATATTAGAAATGTTTGGATATTTAGTGAATATAATGTTAACCCCGTTTCAATGGTTAATTGATAGAATATCAGAGTTTTCAAAATGGATTGCTAACACATTAAGATCTTTTGGAGTATCTGTCGGTATGATTGAAGATGTTCCAATGTTAAATGAAAAAACTGCAACTCAAACAAACGATAAAACAGCACATGAATTATTGCAAGAACAATTAAATATTCAGGAATCGCAGCTTGATAAACTCAAGTCTTTAAAGTCAAATATTGAAAAGATATATGATATTCAAAAAAGACTTATTGAAATGGAGCTTGAAAAACAAAAGCAAGACTGGGATAAAGAAATAAATATTAAATTGTATTCCGGGCTTCTTTCTTCAATGCAAACAAACGGTTCAACATTTGGCGGTTTTGATTTTTCATTGTATCAAAAACTATTAAATCCTGACGGTTCTGTAAATGCTAACCTCGGAGCACAATTATTAAAAAGACTTAGTACTGACCAACTCGATAAAGGTAAAATATTCGATCAGAATGCACTCGCTCAATTATCTTCTCTTATTGAAAATCTAATATCTAATCAAGAGTTTGATACAAGTTATGCAGAAGAAAAGGTATCACTTGAAAATGATTATGTCGAAGCACAGAATAATCTGAATGGCCTTATGATTGAAATGGGTTACACAGTTGAGGATTTAGGAAGTGCTTTGTATGGTTTAATCGATGGGGTAAGAAAAACATCATTTAAAGATTTTGAAACAAAATTAAATAATTCAATGAATCAGGTTATTGTATTTCAAGAAAAAATATTAACAGAATCAGGAGAATGGATTGACGGTGTTCTTTTGGATGCAAGCGGTAAAATAACCGGCGTATTAACAGGCTTTCAATCCGGTGTTGGCGGAATTATAACTGGTCTTGACGGCAAGGTAAAGCCTGCCAATACATCGCTTGGTTTTTTTAAAGAGAAAACAGATGGTACATTAGTGCCACTCGGTAATTTATCAACAAAATCAGGCGAAGCCTCAAACGCAATTGCGGGATTAGATATCGCAGGATTTCAAACAAAATTAAATGACCTTAAAATTCCAACTTTCCCAGCAATAAACCCGCCTGATTTTAGTGTTTTAGAATCTAACATTAGGTCATTATCAAGCACAATCGCAAGCACTCGACAAGAGATTTATGATAAGAGTGATGAAGGGAAAAGAGCAAAGGCAAAAACTGCATGGGATACCGCTTATTCTCAAGCAAAGATATATTTTAACGAATCAGTAAGACAGGCAATGAATTCTGGAAAAACACCACCTGCTTGGATTAACTTTGGTGTAAATGTACCAGGATTTAAAACATATACTACTATGCAAGAAACGACCTTCATAAATGAAAATTGGCAGAAATTCCATGATGGGGGGTATGTATCAAATGAATCTTATAAACCGAGTAAATATCAACAGGCTATGAATAGCTTAAAGTCTTATGAACTCCCGGCTGTTTTGAAAAATAAAGAGTTTGTGATCAATGACAAAGCAGTTGAATCTATCGGCCGAGGTACGCTTGATTTTATGAATAATACCGGCAAAGTACCTTCTGGTTCAAGTAGTTATTCTTTCGGTGACATAAATATCAATGCAAATGATATGTTTCAATTTGCAGAACAAATGCAAAAGGCAATGAAAGAACGTGGTTTTAAATTTATGATAGAAAGGACTTAGCATGATAAAAATAGATTATAATTTTAGAGATACTTTCTCTCCTCAGACATCAATAAGTAATTCACTTACGAATGGAGCAGTCCCGGTAACAGGTACTTTGATTGAAAATAAGAAATTTTATAACATAACTGATGTTATTTATACGCTTGCAATATCACAAAATGTAACCTTTAGAAATTGTTTATTTTATAATTGTTATAAAATATTTTATTGTACTGGAACATTTACCAATTCAGTGACATTCGATAAATGCACTTTCTCTGATTGTGTTTATATTACTGATAGCACAAATAGCAACCTGTCAATTGGGTTTACTTCATGTATAATTTATAATACACCTTATATTGTTAGTTCAAAGGTTATTACCGTAACAAATTGTATTTATACGCCTTTTTTTGGTTCAACAGTAACATATTCAGGTTCTAAAATAGTTAATCCTTTATTTTTAACAGATTTTATTCTTATGTCAAAATCAAGAGGGTATGATTACGATTCACCGGCTTTACTTGAGCAAAATGCAGGTTGGACAAAAGATGCAGGTTGTTGGAATGAAACAAGAGGCGTTGCAACAGAATCGTATGATACCATTGATATTGAATTGATTTGTGATGGGTATAAAAAATCGAATATTCTTACCGGATATAAAAAATATCAGAATGAAAATGGCGAACTAATTCAAGTATGGAATACAGGGAAGGAACAAAGAACTTTATCAATGACATGGTCAAGTAATGTTCTTTCCGAAACGGAAATGATTCAATATCTTGAAATGGTAAAAGCAAAAGACTGTAAAATAAAGTTTTATCCGGATAGCAATAATCTATCACGTTATGTTGAGGGTATTCTTGTTAAATCAGAATCAACAGATTATTCAAAAGAAAGAAATATGTTTTTTGAAAATTATAATGAAGATGCAGGCTATTTCAATGTTGGTTTTAATAACATCAATGTATCAATTCTTGTCGTGGCGGAGGTCGGCGAATGGCGGTTTTAAAATACGGTAATGATATAATTAAGCATTTATCAATTAATAACTTTACGACTCGATCACCACTTAATAATTCAATAGTACGAGTGAAAATTGATTTACCGAGAACTAAAAGCAATGAAATATTGATACAAAGACCGTATCGCTCTTTTGTTATTGAACGTAATGATAAAAGTTTTTATTATTTCATTTTCGGGAATCCTACACTTTCAAAAGATACAATCACAATTGAATTAAATAGTGAACTATACAACAAACTTGATGATGATATTGATTTTAATGTTATAATCAATAATGACAATCCAATTATTGCCATTCAATTAATACTTGATAATTTTTCTATACCGTATGATACTTATAGTTTATATAGTGCTTTTGAATGGTGTAAATTGCATGAAATAAAACAAGATATTGGATATGCAAAAGAAGTAATGACCATCAAAGCAGGGATTTTTATTGATGAAATTCTCAACAGAATAGGAATGAAACTTGTTTTTGATATAGAAAAAAGCCGAGTAATAATTTGTAATTTGTTAGATGATTATTACCAATCAGGTTATATGTTTGATGCAAATCTTATTGACCCCGCAACATCAAAAGAAAAAGAAACAACTACTTTCTTTAATGATTTCAATATAGGAGTTTACCCGATTTTATCAGCCCGATCAGTTCATGAATATGAATATGAAGTAAGTTTTTTAAACGGGTCTTCGTATTTCCATCAAACATTATTAAAATGTGAAGACCCAACATATCCGGCAACACTTCCTGTTATTTTAAATCGTGACTGGCTTGTTAATGATGTTTATTTCTATAATGGTTCAAAAGGGATATTAACAGGAAATAAACGATTATTTTCATCGGGTCTTGAAGATTTAACATTACAAAGAATAGCAACATCCAAAGGATTATACGACAATATCATAAATTCATGGAAAGATACGGTAATGAATAACGAGTCAGGAATCATTCGGTTTACAAATTTTACCGGTACATATTTTATTGGCAATAAAGTTATTCAGAAACAATATAAAAAACGCAATGAAAAAGAATTTAACTACCCTTATGAGACATTTAACAATGTTGGCGATATCGTGTCGCTATCAAATGATAACCGCAGTTTTAGAATAACATCAAAGATATATGACTCAAACTTATTAACAGCAAATTACATTTTGGAGGAGGTTTTATGAGTTTAGAAAGTCCTGATACAAGTACACAACTAAAAAATACAACAATACAATTATCACAACAAGGTACTTCTTTTATAAACGGAGAAATGACTCAAGGATATAATAACAGTAAAATATCAAATGATATTGGAACGACAAATGATAAGTTGATGATAAAAAAACAAATGAAAGACGGTTATTACCCTGAACGTGGTGATATTATATATGATGAAGACGGTTATGCTGTTGTTGGTTGGGGTGATGGTGGACATGTTTTTAATGTTACTCGTAATGATTTAAATTTTTCAATAGAAAATGAATATAATTATCTTAAACTTGATGTAGGTTTTGAAATACTATCTATATCAGTTAACAATTCATTGTCAATAATATATGTACTCAGAAATGGGGTTATCGTAAAAAGAAAAGACGTTACAATTATGATTTTTAATATATTACTAATCGATAATAAAATTTATGCTTTTAACTCTTTATCAAGTGGATATGGATATTATGAATTAATGAATGTAACAAATGATCTTGAAATATCAATTGTATATAGCGGTATAAATGTTGGTCCATATTGGGCAGGCAGCACTGAATTTTTTTCTAAAAATATAAATTCTGGTGATTTAATATATTATGAATCAGGATATGTATATTTTAAGAAAAGGAACAATTCTACGCAATCTGTTGGAAATTTTGGAAGGTATGCGAGTGATGTGTTATTTGATCATGATGAAAAAAATAAAACAGGATATTTTATAATATTTAATTACCCAGATATTAAAGAATACGAATATGAAATTATTGATGTTTCAGATAATTATATAATACAAATAATTAATACAAATACTATTACTATATCTGAATCACCAATTCAATATGGGATAAAATTATTTATTAAAGATAATACTGTTTATTACATCCGAGAATATAATAATACAATATATGTATATAAGAAAAATAAATTATCTCAAAATTTACCAACTTTGTTTTCATCTTTTGTATTAGACAATATTTATGGTTCATACAGAAAATCATTTACAGATAATATGGCTTTATATGCATATAAAAATAATTCAGGAAATATTATAACTTTAAAATCTATCGATATTTTTTCTGGCACATCAGAAACAAAACATTATGACCCGTCAGACTCAATAAGTATTAAAGCAATTTCAAGAATGATGAGTAATAATAAAATGTTGATTTTTAATAATACAAAAGAATTAGAATTGAAAACTTTCCCTACAACCACCACCAGATTAGGTCCATGCTTAGATTATAACACCGATACAAAAGAGGTCACAATGTTGATTGAGGGTATTGATGACTCTCATACAGGATTGATTGTCAATGTTGATTATTATGTTGATAATTACGGTAAATTAACGCTTGATGTAACAGACCAGTATTATGGTAAAGCATTAAGGAGCAATAGGATAGCGTGGTTGAATCAGAAACTAATTGAAGCACTTGGAGGGAAGTTTGACAAAACTGGTGGAAACATAACAGGTGCTGTTTTATTTGAGTCATCTTTAGGTGTAACTGCATTTTTTGATAATTATGGTGATAATGTTACTGCGAATGGTTGTATTGCGAGAAAATCAAGAGGAACAAAAGAAATACCATTACCTCCTCTAAATAATGATTTATTAGGTGTTTTCGGAGCTCGTTCTTATAATGGCACTAATTTTTATTCTTATTCTAATGCTTATTTAGCTTTTTATGCTACAGAAACGCACAGTACAACAAATGCAGGAGTAAGAGCTTCAATATTCGTAACGAAAACAGGAACAAATACACCTTTTAGTGCGATTGATATAGAAAATTCTGGTAATATAACATTTAATAAATATGTAAAATTCGGTAGTGATGCACCGTCTATAAAAACAAAGGAATTATCAGGATTTACCGGAATTAATAACAGTACAAGCAGAATTACAACAATATCTCATGGTATTTCAAGTTATACAAAAATAATTGGTGTTTCAATTCACGTTAAAAGAAGCGGATCCAATCAAATGTTTCCACAATCTTACGAAGATTTAACCAGTGATTTTGCATATTATTTTAGCTACAACTACACAGATACAGTAATAAACATATATCTTAAAACAAGTGCAGGTGCAAATATTATAAATCAAGCATTACAAATATTAATTACATACAAGGAGTAATAAAATATGGCAATTAAATACAATTATGAAATAATAGAAGGACTTTTTACAGATTCTTATCTTAAAATTAACGATTATTCGATCAATTCTCAGTTACAAAAAGAGAATGACGAAGATCAAGGTGTTAAAATATTTATATGTTCATGTAATATTATTCTAATGGATATGAAAAAAACAAAAAATATTACATCAATAAACGAAATATTTAAGATTGAAAATATCGACACATTTACACTTGAAACTGCATATAAAATGATAAATAATAAATATCCTGGAGATATTATATAATAAAGTTAAAGGAAAATTAGTCGATATTAAATTTGGTACAAATTCGGTACAAATTAGGACTAGTCTTTTTGATAAAGAAAATTATAACTATATTGAAGAAAGTATATGTTTTTTCGCTTTTTCGCTTCCGACCACCGGCAGTTTTCATTAATATCAAAGCGTCTTTATACAGACAGTTTACACAATTATCAACAAAGATTAAAAAACAAATCATGGGTTCACGAATGTGATAATGGAGATATTCTTTATGGGAACAAATAGTTTCTTTTTGGGAAAAATCAATAGACCTCATGAAGATCCCATTGAAAGAGCAAAAATTATACTTTGCTTCAAATTTACCTATATGTATTTGTTTATTAATATATTATCACTTCCTGTTTGTTTATTCTTTTTTAGACCGGATATTCTTGTGGTCATGCTACTTAGTTTAGTATTAAGTGGTTCGGCTTTAGCAATTATGGTCTTTCGTAATGGGTATAAGACTGCAGTGATGTTTCTTGCAATTGCATCGCTTATAAGTTCAATAGGCAGCAGTGTATTTTCTTCTTTCAGTTTATCAATAATACTTTTTTTATGGCCGGTTTTATTAACCGTTTTTATCAATTATGTCGCAGATAATAAAGCAACTTTAGTGTATATAACTCTTTTCGCAATTTCAGTCACTGCGCTATCGATTATCCGTGCTTTAGAGATTTTCCCTGTTAATTCAGTTGATGAAAGGCATATTACCTATACGACCGGACCGGTAATGATTATAGCTTCAGTATTTCTCTATTCATTTCTTTCGATTTATAATAAAACAAAAAATCAGGCACTTACTTCGCAGATCAGTTCCGATGAAAAAAAAGAAAATGTTCTTCATATCGTTGCTCATGATTTACGTAATTCACTCGGCGCCGGCATTGGCAGTATTACATTAGTGAACATGGCACTTGAAAAAAATGATATTTACGACGCAAAACAAAGTTTGCAGTTGCTTAAAAATAGTTATGATGACACCGTTTCAATTGTGAATGATATGCTTGACGCAGGTGCGGTAAAAAATGATTCTGAGACAATGTGTATTACTTCAACTGATATTGCATTACTACTACAAAATATCGTTGATCAATATAAACCTATGGCAACAAATAAAAATATATCAATTTCAATTCATTTTGAAGATGATGATTTATGTGCTGAAGTTGATGAAGGTAAAATAAAAAGAGTTTTTGGAAACCTTATAACTAATGCCATTAAATTTACCCACTCCGGCGGGTTTCTTGTCATATATGTACGAAGTGAAAATAAAAAAATTATTGTCAGTATTAAAGATAATGGCATTGGTATTCCTGACGAATTAAAACAAATCCTTTTTACAAAATATTCTAAAGCACGCAGGAAAGGTACCGGTGGAGAACGAACCACCGGACTTGGTATGTACATCATAAAAAATCTTCTTGATATGCACCGGGCAAGTATTCATGTCATCAGTAAAGAAAATTCAGGAACTGAGTTTCTTATTGAAATTCCAAAAATTAGTTAAGACTCAAAATCAATACATACAAGAGCAATATCATCTTCAAATGTATTAGATTTTCTAAAATCAATTAATGTTGAATGAACAGTATTTATAAAATCATTTCCGGGAATATCTTTACACTGTTTAATTAATTCAATAAAACGTTCAGTTCCAAACATTATTTTTTCAGCATTTCTTACCTCGAAAACACCATCAGTATACAATATAATTCTGTCTCCGTTGTTAATTTCCAGCTCTAAAGTTGAATATTCCAAATCTACAGAAACTCCTATAAGTGGAGAATTTGCCGGTATCTCTATAATATCACCTTTATTGCTGATAATAAAAATTGTTGTATGTCCTGCATTGACATATCGAAGTGTTTTTTTAGAGCTGTCAATTATACAAAAAAAAGAAGTCAAAAATGTACTGAATTCCTGTAATGCGTTACATATATCTTCATTAACCGCTTTAATAATTGTAGCCGGGTCTGATAATGTTACGTTTTTACTGAATGAGAGTTTTGCCATAGTTGTTATCAGTGCTGAAGATACTCCGTGTCCGCAAACATCAAGAATCATCAGACCTGTTTCATTTTGATTTATTGTATAGAAATCATAGAGGTCACCACCTAATTCATCCATTGGATTATACAAAGCTGCAAATTTGATGTTTTTTGTATCAGGGAAAAATTGTGGTATCAGAGCGTTCTGTATTTTTTGAGCAGTCATCAATTCTTTTCTATTAAGTACATTAATATCACTAAGTTCTTTATTGACTTCTTTCAAATTTTCTACAGCATTGTAAAGTTCTTTTGTACGGGAAATAACATTATTTTCCAGATTTTGATTAAGATTAAGATTGTCATTGAATAATCTTGTAAATCGTATTGACAACCCCATTCCCTGTAATAAAATAAAAATAAAAAATCCATATTGCGATAATGGAATACTGCTTATTAAACTTAAAAAATGTAATATATCATGAATTGTTACAAAAATTATTAAAAGAACTCCGGCAATAAATATATTGATTTCGTTTCTTCTGCGAATAAATGCAACAATCATTCCTTTCCCAATATAAAATATGATATATATCATAAATAATTCATATCCTATGATAATAAATCGTACTAATGTAATTGGAACAATGATTGTTAGTACAACGGCTATAAGACTAATGAATGCTATAACTTTATTATGTTTTTTTGAGAATTCATGATAATACAAGTCGGATAAAAATAAAGTAAATATTGTAGAAATACAATAGACTGTTAAACCGCTGATTTTATAAATAAAACCGGAATAACCGGTAAAAAGCATTGTCGCATAATCTTCAAGAATAAATATTCGAATAAAAATAATAAGACAGGTGAGTGAAAAATATAATTCTGAAAGATCTTTCACTCGCAGTATGTATTGAATAAGATGATACAAAAACATTAATAGCATACAACTTAGAAATACTATATTTGTTATCATTTCAACGAGAGCTTTTCTCTTTAATTGATTTTCATGAATAATAGCAGGTGCTTTCTGAACACCTCCGTCAAAAAGTTCGTAATTTGAAAAATGTATAACAATATCTGCCGTTATATCATTAATAATAAAAGCTTTATTTTGTTTAAACCAAAGAGGTTTTGCATTTTTCATTGAAAGAGCCGGTGTCCCATTCGCAACGATTATCTGGTTATTAATCATAAGTGTATATGCAGTACTGATTTTTGTTGAAATGAAAATTCTTTTTCCTATACAAGTTTCATTAAATTTAATCTTCATCGACCATGTACCGCAACCTGTTCCGCGAACTTTTTCTCCGATTTGTTTGAGTTCTTTTTGGTTATATTTTTCCATTTCTGAAGCGGTGAGGAAAATATTTTCGGCAAAGTACCATTCACCTGTGAGTGGAATATCATAGTAGGATGTGAAGGGTATTCCGGAAAGATCAGCAAGTCCATTTTTAACGGGATCGCTCTGATTTTTATGTAGTTCACATCCCGACTGAAGTATAATGCCCAGGAATAAAAAAATTGAATAACATTTTTTTTTATAAAGTAAAAACATACACTACCTTTGGAAAAAAATAGATTATAATAAGTATATCTACATAATTTTAAATTGCAAGAGCTTCTTATATATTAAAAAAAGGATATTACATGAAAAAAATAATCACTTTGCTTTTAACCTCGTTTTTGTATTGCTGTTTTTCCTGTACTTCTGCCCCTGTTGAAACAGCTCAAAATCCTGAAGTAATAATTTCAGATGAAAATCCGGTACCGGATCCTGCATTATATTCAACATTGTTTAAAGGTCAATTTCCCATTGGTGTCTGGTTACAAAATCCTGTTCGAATGCGTGATATGAAGTTAGGAGACGGTAAACAAACTAACGCAGCTAATTATAAAAAGCTGGGTGTTAATTTATTTGTAGGGCTCTGGGGTTTCCCTGATGATGATGGTATGTACCCGGGTTATTCTATTGATGCTGCAACAGAACTTAAAAAAGAGGGCTTGCTGGTAATAGCCGGTGATTCAGTTATGTCAGAGTGGCCTTCCGGTTTTACTGATTTTAGTGATATTTTTATTGGATATTTAGTCGGTGATGAACCGGATATGAAGGGGGTTACTCCGGATGAATGGAAAAAGAAAGCTGCGATATTAAGGGCAAAAGATCCTGATCGATTAATATATGGTAACCTTGGAAAGGGGGCGGCATTTGATCGATGGCCTGGATATAAAGTAGTTGATGGTTCATCGTATGAGGTGGATATGCAAACATATACTTCAGCACTTGATGTTGCCTCAAGTGATTATTATGGAATTACAGATCCGTGGGAACCGTTATCTAACCATGGAGTATGGACGTATGGAAAGGCTATTTCAAATGTAAAGAAAAGATCAACTTCCAATTTACCCGTGTGGGGCTATCTTGAGGTTTCTGCAGAGGCAACACTGGTGAACAGTAATCAAATCATAGAGCGAATGCCTCCGGAATTGGTTTTACCGGCAGCCTGGAATATGATAATTCATGGTGCATCCGGTATAATATATTTTTGTCATCAGTTTCTTGGTGGTATGATTGAAGACGGTTGTTTGAATGACCCGGGAATACCTGCTGCTATGCTTGAAACAAATAATACAATAAAAACATTTGAATCTATTCTAACCGGTGGTAAAGATATTCCTGGAACAACTGTTGACAATGTTGAAGATGTACCTGATATGGCAATGAGAACAATTCGATTTGGAAAAGATGCATATTTATTTACCATGGTCGATGGTGATTCAACGAGGATTTATAGCGGCACAAGAGATAAGGCTGTTTTTCATGTTTTTGGTGAAGCAGGAAATACTCCTGTTGATATTCTTGATGTGAATGGAAATAGTACAGGAACAACAACAATGATTGACGGCACGATTTCTCAAACTAATTTCAAACCATATGAAATACGGATATTTAAATTCAGTTATAATTCAACAACAACATTTGTTCCCTGGGATGGAATGTTTAATGGACAGAAAATAAGTGAAAAAGTCGATTTTTCTGAAAGTGATATGCCTGAAGGGTGGAGTATTGCAGATCCGGATAATGCGATGTCACTAACTTCCGGAACGTTGATTCTTGACTTGACACATCCGGTTACTCAAAAAACGATTCTGACCCGGAGTACGCCGGACAATCTGAAAGTTGCAAGCGGAGGTTTTAAAGTAACAACGATTGATGCTTTAAAAATTTCAAATTCATGGGATTCCCAGACAATCAATCTCATATCGTTTATTAATGCTTCGTATGGTCCGATTGGTTATATAAATGATGTAAAAGTCGCAGATGCTGCAAGTGGCGTACATACATTTAGTTGTATTGAATATAATACGCGGACTAAAGATACATTAGATGCAAAAAACTCGTATGAATATTGGCTAACATTTAAATTTGTTCAAAATAAGCCATTACAGGTAAGAATTTATGATTATGCGACGCATGAATTTATCAAAGAGTTAAAAACGCCGGAAAATATGCCTGATTATCCACTAACAGCAATTTCTTTCGGGTTAGGACCAAATGGAAAATCAACGGGATATCCGATACAAAGTATTGTTGAGAACATTGTATTAGATTATACCGGTAATACATATCCGATTTTAGGCTGGTAAATTATATATTCAGAGGTTATTGCAGAAATAAAAAATATTAATAAAAAAAATACTATTTATTTGCATTTTCCTATTGACATATATTAAAAGCAGTCTTATACTATTAATATAGCTTTGAATAAGGAGGTTTTTTAGTGCCTATGGAATTAGGGTTGATTGACCGACAGTGTGGTGGTTATTTCTTGTAACTGCATTTGATTTATTTTGGCTGATTTTTGGGTGGTAATTATTTTATATGTTAAACCACCGCTATTTGTTTTGTTATGTTTTTTCGGTTAATTGACCAGTTATATATTTTTTATTTAGAAAGCCGGTGCTGCCGGCTTTCTCTATTTTGCCCCGCTATATACGAATCACCTTTCTGATTTCTTCTCTTGTTATACGGTTTATCAGATCACAAATATTTATTTGCGGATTAGCCGGAATTAATCGATGTGCAAATACTGAGGTGCTTAATTCAATAATGTCCTGATCAGTAACATATCCCCTGTCTTTAATATAGGCATAACTTTTTGAAATATCGATCATCGATAGTAAAGCTCGTGTGGAAAGACCAGATTTAAGGTCTTTTAGCTTTCTTGTTCTTTCCGCAATTGCAGTGAGAACTGCAATAAGGTCTTCTGAGAATGTTATGTCATGCACTGTTTTTCGTATAGTTTCAATATCACTCGTGGTAATAACAGGTTGAAGCTGATGCAGTTTATTTTCTGATTTTCCTGCTTTTAATATTTCTGTTTCCCACAAACGGTCGGGGTACCCGATTTTAAAAGAGGCGGTAAATCGATCTAATTGGGCTACGGGGAGAGGGTAGGTGCCTTCAGTTTCAATCGGGTTTTGTGTTGCTATTAAAGTAAAGTAAGGTGATAACGGATATGTTTTTCCACCGACAGTAACCTGTCTTTCAGCCATTGCTTCAAGAAGTGCCGATTGAACTTTCGGAGTAGCACGATTTAATTCATCTGCTAAAAGAATATCTGTGAAAACCGGGCCCTGATGAAATGTAAACTCATTTGTTTGAGGATTGTAAATATCAACGCCTGTAATATCATACGGTAATAAATCAGGAGTCCCCTGAATTCTTGAAAAATGTATCGGGTTACCAAGATCATCTGATAATAACCTGGCAATTGCTTTGGATAAAATTGTTTTCCCGACACCGGGCATATCTTCAAGAAGTATGTTTCCACCGGAAAGAATTGCAGCAATTATTTTTTCAATAACGTCATTTTTTCCAATAATTATATAATTAAGTCTATTTATAAGTTCCCAAATTTTATTTCTCATCGTTTCCTCAAATAAAAACATATATTTTCTTTTCAGTAAGGCGGTCAGGGAAGTTCCGGTTAGTTTTCGTTGACCGGGTAATACAAAAAAGCTAAGCCAAAGAGGGCATTATTGATTAAACTTTTAGCACTATTTTTTCTTTTTATTTCATATCATATTAAGTATTATTTATCAAAATTAATTTACTCTACATAATAATTGTTAGGCAGACCCTGCGGGCGCAAAAATAATAAGAAATGGAGATTGAAATGAACCTACTCACATTTTCTATAGAAACAAAAAGATTAATTCTACAACCAGCTAATATAAAATATGCGGAGGACATTTTCAGGAATTTTAATTCAGAAATAACAACATTTATGTACCCGAAACCAGCAGAAAAAATTGAGGAAACTATTCAATTTATAGAAAACTCTATTCAAGAAATGGAAAAAGGGGAAAACTATCAGTTAATAATAAACAAAAAGGAGACTAATGAATTTATTGGTTGTATAGGTTTACATAACTTAACAGATGAAATCCCGGAATTAGGAATATGGATAAAAAAAGAAGCATTTGGAAATAAATATGGATTTGAAGCTATTAAAGAATTAACAAATTGGGCAGTTAGACAAAAAAAATGGCAGAAACTAAAATATCCTGTTGATAAAAGAAATATTTCAAGCAGAAGAATACCAGAAAGATTAAATGGAGTAATTGTAAAAGATTTTAAATCAATTAATATGGCTGGCTCTGAATTAGATCAGGTGGAGTATGAGATATCTCTAATTAAAGAATTTATCTGATCATTTGAAAATTAATCAATGTACATAAATAATCAAAAAATCAAATTGACAAAAGGCACACATATGCATATACTTACTATATGGCATTTAATTGGAATGAAGAAAAAAATGAACACCTTCGAAATGAAAGAGGAATATCCTTTGAAAGGGTTGTAATCGCAATTGAAGAGGGACATCTGATAGATATTATCAATCATACAAATATTGAGAAGTATGCGAATCAGATTATACTAATAGTTGAAATTGATGGATACGCCATATGCGTTCCATGTATTATTGAAAATGACAATGATTATTTTATGAAGACGTTATTTCCAAGCAGAAAATATACTAAGAAATATAATCTGGAGAATAAAAATGAATGAAATAGAAGAAAAGGAAATTATTGACTCAGTAGAAAATGGAGAGTGGGTTTCTGTTGATAATCTACAGGATATGAAGAAAAAAATGATGATTGCAGCGTCTGAAACAGCACTAAAAGATTATAGGATAAATATAAGGATTTCAAAACGGGATGTTGAAATGTTAAAAACAAAAGCTCTTGAAGAAGGATTGCCATATCAAACTCTAGTTACAAGTATATTGCATAAATATGTAACAGGAAAAATGGTTGAAAATAATAAGCAAAATTTTGCCTAACAACCGATTTAACACCGACTCGGCTATTGTTACACAAATTGCTGAAATGGTTTTTAAAGGTTCTAATTTCGGGTTAAACCGGAAGATTTCTTGTTAATCACAACGAACTGAGCTGAAAAAAGCAATTTATGCGCCAATGTACGCCTCACGGGTTAATCGGGCATTAAAGACAATGCAAAAGGCTACCTCTAATGTAATTTTATTGGGTATGGATGAAGTAAAAATTATTAAAAATCGATTTGGTTTATTTATGTTTTTTTGATATATAATCATATTGGAGGATACTATATGATTTGTACAACTCACGATAATAAAATTATACTGGAGAGGCTCTTGCAAAAATCATGAGTACATTATTTTTGCTTCCGCCATACGCAATTATATTGCGTTAGAAGTAGCCTCATGCAAAAATTCGAGAAAAGAAAAGTATTTTTGCAAGAGGCTCTGGAGTTCGATATAGGAAATTACAATAAAGAGAGGCTCTTGCAAAAATCAAGAGTACTTGTTTTTGCGTCCGCCATACGCAATAAAATTGCGTTATAGGAAGCCTCATGCAAAAATTCGAGATAAAAAGAGTATTTTTGCAAGAGGCTCAAGATATTGTTGATTTTCTTACTGTTATGGAAATCACGAATAAAAGCAAGGCTTCTGACTCCGATATTGATAAACTCGCTTATGATGTAAAGAATAGCTGGTGGAATAAAAATAAAGACAGGTTATTAAATGAATCTAATAATTGATAGCAACATTGCTTTTCTGCTTTATTAAGATTCCTTTGAGTTTTACACATGTAATTTCTTGTTTATCGAAATATTTAAGCATAGAAATAAATTATCATTTCTTTCTGAATTAACAGAAGATGAACTTCTTGTGCTTTTAGAAAAGATATTATCTAAAATAAACTTTGTTAATGCAACAATTGTTTCAACTCAAACCTATTTACAAGCATTTAATCTATGTAAAGAGGTTGATCCAAATGACACACCATTTATTGCATTAACTTTATCTTTAAATGCTACACTACTTACTGGTGATAAAAAACGCTATGACCATTTAAAAACTCAACAATTTAATGTTATTAACATTTCTGATCTGCGAAATATGTGATTAACTTCACCATTGACTTACAACGCTGTTACTTACCCGATAGTATATACAATGTGCAGATGAACTATAACGGCAGATTATTCATAAACAGACTAACTTCACGATGAAACATAAAGAAATAGCTATTTCGCGGGCTGGTTATCTCGATCATTATATATGAGATTCAATTTTTGCAAAACCATTAATTTCGACCTAACATTTAAAGAGCGGGAAAAATTATAAATTCGAAATTATTTGGAAGTTATTCTCAGATGCATGGGCGACCAGCCCTGAAAACTTGGTGCGGAATATAAACCCATACCAATGAACTGATTAAACATAGATGATTAGTTCCTAACCAACTCGGTTGCATAGGCGAGCAGTAATGTACTCATTACGACCAGCCAGAGCCCTCGCATACCTCACAATTTTAGCTAATTGTGAGGTATGCGAACCCAAATCGACGTACGATGACGGAGATTGGTTTTAGGTGGTTAATTCATTTTTTTCTGTATAGGTAACATACGAGAAAATCAATTTCGATTAAATGTCCTATTTTCCCGGTTTTATTCTGCAAGTAGCCGTGAGTTTATATAATATTTGATCTGCGATTAAAATAAAAAAAAGAATAATTGAAATTGTTAAAAATAAAACAAAATAAATCATTGCAAAACCTTCTTCACCATCAACTTTTATTTCATTTAATAATATCAAAGCATTATATAAATGCCACATAAATAATACAAAATTAAGAACTAAACAAAAAAAGTTAAGGATTGTATTAATTGTATTTTTTTTAAAAAAATTAACAGTAAAAACAATATTTAACAATACATACATTATAAACATCAATATCATAATCCATACAAAACTAAAACTCCATGCAATTAATGCAATTATCATCAATAATGATATTCTAATAATAATGTATATTTTAACTTTTATTTTATCATCTCCCATAAAAACTAGCCAAGGCTTTATAATGACCCCATAAAGAACCGGACATGATAGTCCGGAGACTTTATCAAAACAAATGTTTATAGTATAAACAACAAAAGGGGTTAATATGACTGATTTAGAAAAACAACAAGCATTAGAAAAATTT
>Ga0209318_1000596_pt1 | contig 33819 bp, 47 predicted proteins | sample RifGroE1_FD_183999 | JGI IMG/M metagenome (GOLD analysis project Ga0209318, IMG submission 183999) | Groundwater microbial communities from Rifle, Colorado, USA - Groundwater E1 (SPAdes) (version 2) | ecosystem: Environmental > Aquatic > Deep subsurface > Groundwater | place: Rifle, Colorado... | reverse complement strand
GATTCGGAGCATTTGTACAGGAGAATCGCAGGTTGCAGACGACGATACTGAGGCGCTGCAATACATTGTCGATTTAATTGACGACAAGGGATAACGGCTGCGCCTTGAGCGGGCGGGGCTTTATCGCCCCGCTCCGAGGCGTTGTTATCTAGTCTGAACCACTGTCAGAAAAATAATTGACGTGGTACAAATAATCTATTGACAGTAATTCTTATACGTGGTACAAATAATCATACGGTGATGAACACCGAAACCACGGAAAAAGGAGAAACACCATGAACGCATTTGAAAAGCAGGGCCTGGACGCAATGGGAATCGAAGATGCAAAAAGCTTTAACGAGACAATGATTCGTCTGGTTCGTGAAACTTTTGGAGAGTCTGCTATTCCGCAGGAAAACGAGACCGGCTACAAGATGTTAAACAAGTGCCTTGATGAGCTGTACTACAAGGCTGAAAGGATCACCGACGGCCATTCCTCTGCTTTTCGCATGTTTTCGACAGAAAGGGGAAGCGAGGAATTGACCGAAAAAACTAATACTCTGATGAGAAAACTTTTTGACGAGATTTCAAAGGTCTGGAGCTACAACCTTGAAATCATCAATGGTAATGAGTTGGTGGCAAAGAAATGAAAGGCGGCAAGCGAGAAGGTGCCGGGCGAAAGCCCGGCAGCACCAAGGCAGAGGCAAGGCGGGCGGTTGTTCGTGTTCGCCTTTCTGATGATGAGCGGGCCGAGGCGATCCGATGCGCTGAGATTGTCGGAGAGCCGGAGAGTGAGTTTATCCGTGGCGCTATCGCCATGCGCTGCAAGAAGACTAGATAACGGCTGGCGTTTGACCCGTCCGGCTTTATCGGTCGGGTCGGAACGCTGGTTAAACGGGGGTTTTCGTGACTGTCAAGGAAGAGTTAGCACTACTCAGAAAAATCGTGAAGCTGGCAAAGACCGTGCAAAACCATGTGCAACTTCCTCCGCGTGGCGGTCAATGTTGGTGTGAGCAGTGTGAGGCTATCCGCTGGTATGACGAATTGAAAGGAAAACGGAAATGACAAAGAAAATTGACAAGCACGGCGTCCACCTGCACGGCTGCGAGTGCAAGGAATGCATGAAAACAAACGCAATCTGTCTGCAGTGTAGCCGGGAATATTGGGCTGATCCGAAATTTCCGGAATTGAACGAATGCCCGCGCTGCATGTGGACGCCGGAGTTACCGGAGTTACCAACACCGGAACAGTGCAGAGAGTTGCGCGGGAAATCCGTTTAACGTTTTTAGCTGTGCTGTGAAGCGCAGCGTAATCAGCACCAGCGTCTAGTTATAGTGCGTTGGTGCTACGGAGGATCAAACCTTGGAAAAGAAAATCATACTGAATACCTCTGATGAAGCTGCAAAATTGGTTACTGTTACTGGCTGGATGTCTCGTAACGGTTATTTCTTTGGCAAAGACGAACGTACCGCCCGATATGATGGCAGTACGCATCGGACTTGTGAATGCGGCGAACTGATAGACCGTCACTCATATTGCCGACCTTGCCACAACAAAAGAGAAGAAGAGAAGTTCGCCGCAATGGAGCGTAAAGCGTGGGACGGAAAGACGATGCTCTATTCTCAATCTGCTGATGAATACTTCCATGACAGTGACCAGATACTTGATCACTGCGAAGAGGCTGACTGTTCTCCTGATGATTTGCACTTGATTATCTGTGAGCCGGTTTACGCAGGAGAGATTGACCCGAACGAATACTATCACGACGATCTGCCAGAAGACAGTGAAGTGGACAGCGAACTTGCAGACGCTTTCGAGGAACTTAACAAGCTGATTCGAGAGTCAAAGCCGATTCTTTCATGGATGCCTGGTAAGTATGCGGCAATCGTAGAAGCACTATAACGGCTTGAGTACAGCAGCGGGCTTCATCGCCTGCTGCTACGTTTTGTTATGATCCGCCCGCCTACATAGTGCAAATAAAAATACACAATGTGCATTTTTATTGTTGACAGCGAAATACACATTGTGTATGATTGTCTCAGATGGTAACAAAAACTCTGAGGAGGAACACAAAATGAAAATCACAATCAGCGACACAATTCTGAGCGGCAACATGGGTGAGGGTTGGGCAGATCAGCATGATGCAGCAACTGGCTACGCTGAATATGCTGCTGAAAAACTGGCTGAGGTAGTCCGTGAGAAATACCCAGATGCAGAGGTTGAAACTGAGTTTAGGACACAAAATGCAAGCGGTTGCGGTCCTGAATTATCGGTAGATGTTGAAACCGACGATCTCGACCAGAAATTTGAAATTGAAAACGACCTGACCGACTACCTGCTCAACTATTATGATCGCGTGTGGTCGGCATGGTGTGGCGGCGATGGCAGCGATTATTTTGAGGAAGATTAAAAATGACCGCTATGGAACTCAGAGAGGCCCGCGAAGCTGCGGGCCTCAGCATGAAGCAAGCGGCGGAGAACTCCGGTACACCGTACCGAACCTGGCAGAGCTGGGAAACCGAAGGCCGCGACGGTCGCCGCCCTCCGGGAATTGCTTTTTCCTGGCTGGCGCTGTGGACAAAGCAACATCAAGGATCATAATACAGAGCACAGCGGCGGAGCTTGCGGAGTCCGCTGCTGCGGGAGTTATACCAAAACAAAAAAAGGCTGCCGATGACTGAATCAACCAACATAACCGCCACCATCGACCAGGAAGAAACCCGTCTGGTCAAGTTCCGTGATGACGCCCTGGAGCTGGCCAAGCGCAAGCCCACCGGCGCCAACCTCAAGACGCTGAAACGGGCGGAAACCGCGCTAAATGAATTTCGCACCGCCCGTTACGAAACCAGCACCGAGGAAACCTTCGCCACCCTCATGGATGTCGTCAATCACCTCGATGCCGACGGCTGGAAGATCAGCAAGTCCAGCGCCTACGAGCATAAAGACGAAGGCAAGATTCGCCCCGGGCAGGATGGTAAATACACACTGGCTGCCATCGAGGAATATGCCCGCCAGTATCTGCAGCGCAAAGACGGCAGCTCACCCGCAGCCGCTAACCTCCAGGAAGAAAAACTCCGGGGCGAGATTCGTCGCATCTCCAGCGATGCCGAAATGCGGGAACTCAAGCTGAAGGAACGCCAAGGCGAACTGATCCCCCGGGAACATGTCGAAGTGGAACTAGCCTCCCGTGCCGGAGATCTCAAAACCCATCTGGACGCTTCGGCCCGCAGCTCCGCCACCCGCATCATCAAGCTGGTAAAAGGCGATATCCAACTGGCCCCCGAGCTGATCAGCTTCATGCTCGGTATCAACCGTAAAGTTTTGGACAACTATTCCCGGCCGATCCAGGGACCGGATGAGGAGGAAGAGTGACCGATAAAATATCCAACGGTTATGAGCAGCTTGCCACGCAGTTCGAAGGCGTAGAATACAGCGCCATTCGCTGCACGGTCTGCGGTGCAAAAATGGCCACTCATGCTAAAGATCATTCCTGCCGGATGCATAGGGACCAACTAGGTATATGCATGGTCTGCAACGATCCCTACAAAAACTGTTTTCTCACACAAAGGCCCTGCACCGGTATGAACCCCGGCGGCTGTACATTCGAGTGTCGAGGGAACGCCCACTTCTAACGAAAATCGGAAAAGGAATAACAATGATAATTCCAAAATGGCTGTTTCCATGTATCAGCATAGCACTCAATATCGGCACAGCCGCTGTCTGTATGGCTGATGGCTATTATCGCCGCGTTATTTACTGGCCAGCTGCCGCCGTCTTGACCGCAACCGTGACATTCTGATGTCGGAGCACTACACCAGGAACACGACTGCCGTCCTTAAATATTGTCCGACGTGCAACAAAAACACCATGCACAGCGTCTACAACAAGCGGATCGGCAGCTGCGTGAACAGCCACGTCAAGCAACCGGACAAAAAGAAGGAATTGCCGCAAAATAACCAGGAGAGCCTTTTGCTGTGACTCTCGCCGCCCACGCCATAGCCGAAGATTACTCCTGGCTGCCGCCCGCCCCGCTGCGCACCTATCGCCTCTACCCCGGCGAACGCCTCGCGCTGCGCGCCGGTACCGGCAAAAGGGGCAGCAACTGGGCCGAGGGAAACCGGCACGTCCATATTTCCCCAATCCCCGGACCGTGGCGCAATGATGTCGCTCCGCACCTCATCGATATAATGGACACAGCCGCCGAGGAGGATTTCCAGCACGGCACCATCGCCGGAGGCTCCCAAGGGGGCAAAACTGACGTATTGCACAACTTCCTGGGCGAGGTCGCTGATAATGCCCCCGGTCCGGCCCTGTTGGTCATGCAGGATCAGGCCACCGGCGGCGATACCATCAGCGACCGCCTGATCCCCATGTTCAAGGACACCCCCACTCTGCGTAAGTTGCGCACCAAAAACCCGGATGATCTGGGCAAACAGCGCATTCGCCTGCGCAACGGCATGACTATCTACCTGGCCTGGTCCAATTCTGAAGGCCGCCTCGCCAGCAAACCTATCCGCTACATGGCCCGCGATGAAATAGATCTTTGGCCGCTCTCCGCCCTCAAAAAATCCTGGGCGCGTACCCGTGCGTTCAAACATTCGCGCAAGATCCTCGACGCCTGCACCTGTTCCACTGTGGATGGGCCGGTCTGGAAAGCGCAGGATCATGCGCAGGAATGCCGCGAATTTTACGCCGTCTGTCCCCATTGCGGGCACGAACAGACCCTCAAATTCGCGCAGGTCCGCTGGGCCGATGGTGTTGTCGACCCCCAGGCACTCTCCGAAAAGGGTTCCGCCTGGTACGAATGTGAAGCCTGTTCGGGTAAATGGGATGAAGACGACCGAGACGACGCAGTACTGGCGGGGAGTAAGCGCAACCGGCACGGCTGGAAGCGCCGTGACAACAAAGTTATCCATTTGCACCCGTCCATAATCTGGTGGCACCTCCCCCCGATGCTCTCGCGATTCGTGGATTTCAACGAAATCGCCCAGGCCTATCTGCTCACCCTGACCGAACCGACCCTGGAGAACCTGAAATACTTCTACAACGATTGCCTGGGCCTCCCGCTGCCGGAAGATGCCGACGGCGAAACCATCAAAGAAAAAGAACTCTACGCCCGCCGCGAGCACTACGCACCTGAGGGCGCCGCCTGGCGCGTTCCCATGCAGGCCTGCTTCATTACCGCTGATTGCGACGTCCAGTCCAACCGCCTGGAGTGCGAGGTTGTCGCTTGGGGACCCGGTCACGAATCCTGGGGCATCGAGTACAAGGTTTTCCACGGCGACACCACGAAAGACGACGTATGGGATCAATTGCATGACTGGGCCTCCACAATCACCTGGCAGCACGAATCCGGCGCCGAACTCCCCATCGCCAAACTGGGCGTTGACCTGGGCTACCGCTCCGATATGGTCGCCAAGTTTGTCAAACGCTCCCGGCGTTACCTGGCACACAAGGGATCCAACAACAGCAGCGCCCCGCTGGTGCCGCGCAAACCGAGCAAATCACCGAAATACAAGGTTGCCTTCTACGAGCTGGGCGTCAGCTCCGGCAAGGACAGCCTCATGACCTGGCTCAACAACGACCCCGGCGGTCCGCGCTCGTGTCATTTTCCCATGTTCTGGGGCTATGACTTCGAATACTTCCGCATGCTCACGGCGGAGCACGCCGTCAAGGAAAAGAACCGCCGCACCAACAAGCTGGAAACGGTCTGGAAGCTACGGCCCGGCTTCCTGCGTAACGAGGCCCTGGACGTGCGGGTGGGGAATATGGCGGTGCGGGAGATCATCAACCCCAACTATGCGGCCCGTGCCCAGGAACTGCTCAGTGCGGCCCGTGCCCAGGTTACCGGGGAGCTGATCGAAAAACCTAAAAAAGTGCGCAAAATATACAGCCAAGGAGTTGAATGATGACCAGTGAGCGAATCACCAGAGCCGACATCGACGAAGTCAAGCGCCGCCATATCCTGCAAAACCTGCTCTACACACCGGTCGAAGCCTCGCAGCTCCTGGCCATCTCTGTCCGGCAGGTTTTTGTTCTGGTCGAGGAACAAAAACTGATTGCCGCCAACGAAGGCAAGGCCCGTAACGGCAAGGCTACCCGAGGCACCCGGATCACCGCCGAGTCCCTGGAAATTTACCGCAGATCCATAACAGTGACCCCGGATAGCTGGGCGGAATAAACACAGCATCATGTAAATATTATTTTGATTAACCACAACATATTGTGCACAAGCCTACACAAGCCTACACAAGCCCACTATTTTTATCTAAAATAACCTGCCACAATCCCAGCCATATTTAAGCCCTCACCCCTTTCCCTCTACCCGAGGGCGGGGGTCTTAAAAGGTGAGCCATGGCCGGGATAGACCTCACAACCGCACAAACAAAACTCGATCAATACCTCGCCGCCGAAACCAAGGTACTTGCCGGGCAGAAAATAGAGATTGACGGCACCGTGTTTACCCGCGCCGATCTGTCCGCGATACAAACCGGAATCGCCCTGTGGGACAAGCGCGTGCAGCAGGCCTCACGTGGCGGCATCCCGGTCCGTCGCCTGCAGGTGATGGATTGAAACCCTTTTCCCTGCGCATAGGCCGCGAGACGGTCACGATTGAACCGACTCTCGCTGATCGCGTCGTCAACTATTTCAGCCCGGAGCGTGGCATCCACCGTATGCGCGCGCGTGCCCAGATGGCAATTGTGGGCGGCTACACCGGCGCCCGCCGGGATCGCAAGCAAACCTCATCCTGGAACCCCGGAGATGGTGATGCCGATTCGGTGATTCTCTACGATCTGCCCGAGCTGCGCGATCGTTCCCGCGACCTGGAGCGCAACTCTCCCATTGCCGCCGGCGCCATCAATACCAAAGTCACTAACGTCGTCGGTACCGGCCTCAAGCCCCGTGCCGCTATTGACCGCGAAATCCTTTCCGGCCTTACCGAAGAACAGGCCGATGCCTGGGAGCGACTAGCGGAAGCTGAGTTCCGTCTGGCCAATTGGTGCAAAACATTCGATGTCGAGCACCAATTCAATTTTTTCCAGTCACAGGACATTGTTTTCCGCTCCATGTTGTCGGCGGGGGACACCTTTGTCAACCTACCCCGTATCCCGCGCCCGGGGAACCCCTATACCCTGCGGACCAACTTCATCGAAGCCGACCGCGTCTGCAATCCCAATTCCCGCGCCGACACGGCCACTATGGTGGCCGGCGTCGAAAAAGACAGCCACGGCGCCCCAGTAAAATACCACGTTGCCAAGTTTCACCCCGGCAATCTCCGTTATGCCAAAAAGCGGGAGTGGCTGGAGCTTAAAGCCGTTGACTCTGAAGGCCGCCGCCTGGTGCTGCACGTTTATCGCAAGCGGCGTATCGGCCAAACCCGTGGCGTGCCCGATCTGGCCCCGGTAGTCGAGTTGATCAAGCAGTTCAGCACCTACACTGACAACGAGATTCAGGCTGCCGTGGTTTCCTCGCTGCTCACCGTGGTCGTCAAATCCAGCAACCCGAACCCCGAGCTGGTCGATCAGGACGAAAAAGCCAAGGAGCGGATTGACACCGAGGGGATCAAACTCGGCTCCGGATCCGTTATCGGCCTCTGGCCGGATGAGGATATCAGCATTGTCGATCCGAAGCGGCCCAACGTAGCCGCGCAGGCGTTTCTCCACGCCATGGCCGAGCAGATTGGCGTGGCCATTGAGATGCCCTTCGAGATTTTGGTCAAGCACTTCACCTCGTCATATTCCGCCGCCCAGGCCGCTCTGTTGGAGTTCTGGCGTTACGTCCTTTCCTGCCGGTTCTGGCTGGCCGCCGATTACTGCCAGCCGATCTGGGAACTGGTGATTACCGAAGCGGTCGCCTTGGGGCGTCTGCCCGCGCCCGGCTTCCTCAATGATCCGCTGATCCGCATGGCCTATCTCGGCTGTGAATGGGTTGGAGACGCCCGTGGGCACATCGATGAAAACAAGGCGGTCAACTCCGCAGCCAAACGGGTCGCCGAAGGATTCTCCACTAAGGCACGGGAAACATCCGGTCTTACCGGTGGCGACTGGGAACGCGATGAAAAGCAGCGGGCCAAGGAACAGAAAATCGAGGGTCCGCGCGTCGCTGCAATGGTGCGGGCCGAAACACCACCGGCGCCGGAACCGTCAGCTGCGGATCTCGACGCCGCCGATAATGCCAACCAGGAGGATGCTCCATAATGCGAAATATGCGCGTTGCCGAATTGCTCTTTAATCGCCCGTTGATGATCGCGGAATCAAAGCTGAACGTTATCCTGCACGCCCTCGGCCCCCGTTTCAATCTGGACCTGGCCTCGATACCCATACAGGAAGCCGCCGTATTATCAGACCAGGACCGCGCCCGCTCCGGATACTACGTCCGTGATGGGGTAGCCGTGGTCGGTATCTACGGTCCGTTGCTGCACCGCGTCATGGCCTCCGATTACCCCAGCGGCGGCCCCACGACCTATGGGGAAATCCGCAAGGCATTCGATACCGCCCTTGCCGATGACGGGGTTCGCTCGGTCCTTCTGGATATCGATTCCTGTGGCGGTGAGGTATGCGGCGTATTTGACCTGGCCGACCACATCTATCAGTCCCGCGTCCTGAAACCGATCACCGCCGTCTGCAATGAATCGGCCTTCAGTGCGGCCTATCTGCTGGCCAGCTCCGCCGGCCGGATCATCGTGCCCCGCACCGGCGGCGCCGGATCGATCGGAGTTGTCGCCACCCATGTCGATTTCTCCCGGGCGGAAGACAGCGCGGGAATAACCGTCACCCATATTTATGCCGGTGCCCGTAAAGTCATGGGCACGCCGCATCAGCCGCTCTCCAGTGACGCCTTCAACGAAATCCAGGCGGGTGTCATGGAGACATACGACCTGTTCGTGTCAACCGTGTCCCGCAATCGCGGGATTGCCGAAAGTGTTGTGCGCAATACGGAAGCCGGTTGTTTTGTCGGCAAAAAAGCGGTTGCCATCGGATTGGCTGATGAAGTCGCCCCGGCAGATCAAGCTTTTCAAATCGCCTCCAAAGGCGGTAGCAAAACCACAAAAATGTCAGCCGTAACGACGGCGACGGAAACGGAGGAAAACATGAATAAAGAAACATTGATGGCGAACCACCCCGACCTTTACCAGGCAATCCTGGATGAGGGCAAGGCCTCCGCTGCCGCCGACCAAATATCGGCCTTGGCTGCAGCGCGTGAAGAGGGGGCGACAGCTGAACGGGCACGTATTCAGGGAGTGGAAACTGCCGCTGAAGGCGTGCCTGGCCACGAAAAGCTGATTGCCGAACTGAAGTTCGACGGCAAAACCACCGCCGGAGAGGCGGCACTGCAGATCCTGGGCGCCGAAAAGCAGTTGCGGGTCGGTGCACTGGCAGCCCTGACCGAAGGCGCTAACCCCGTAGTTTTGGCAGTTGAAACCAGCGCTACCGGCGAAATCGGCGATGAGTCCGCTCCGGACGCGACCGCTCCGGTGGCCGAACGCGCAAAACATAACTGGGACAAAAACGCGGCGCTCCGTTCCGAATTCACCAGCCTCGACGCCTATTCCGCCTATCTGGCGAAGCAGGAATCCGGGCAGGTGCGGATACTCGGCAAACAGTAACCATAGCAATCAACCACTATACAGGAGGATCAGAGCATGACGACTTTAGCAAAAAACAAACCCCGTGGTTACGGCCTCGGGACTATCAACGAAATTCCGATGATCGCTTCCGACATCATTTATGAGGGCGCCGTCGTCGGCATTGTCGCCGCGTCCGGCCATGCCCGCCCGCTGGTTGCCGGTGACGCCTTTGCCGGTTTTGCCGAGCGCCTGGCCGATAACTCGGCCGGTCTTGCAGCGGCGATTAACGTCCGCACCAACCGGAGCGGTGTGATCGAGCTTGCCGTTTCCGGCGCCGTCATCACCGACGTGGATCAGCCGGTGTACGCCACCGATGACGACACCTTTGTTTTTCTCCCAACCGGCGCCACCTTTATCGGCTTTGTTCGCCGCTTTGTCAGCGCTGGGGTGGTTATGGTCGAATTCGACGTTGACAACTATGCTGACCCCTATGCCGGGCGCGTCAAGGAGACCCTCTCCGCTGCCGCTAAAACCCTCGATGCCCAGGACACCGGCAAAGTAATTTTCTGCACCGTTGATACGGTTGTAACGCTGCCAGCCACAGCAACCGCCCTGGACAACGTGTCCCTGGTCTGCATGGGCGCCTTCGGCACGGTACAGATCAGCGCCGATCCGGCTGCGGCTGACAAGATCATGGGTCCCGATCTGGCCGGTGTTGACAATAAGGACCTGATCAACACCAAGGCCACCGCCTGCCGGGGGGATCAGGTCACCTTGCGCGCCGGGCATGCAGACGGCTACACAGTTACCGGACTCAAGGGCATCTGGGCCGCTGAAGGTTAATACACACACTCAACCCTAATAAAAGGAGAATAACAGATGGGAGCTGAAAAACTTTCAAGCCGCGCAGTAATGGGAATGTATGCCCTGGCCCTCGAACAGGACCCCGGCACTACGTTCATAAACATGATCTCCAACGGCACGCCGTACGGCTCCGACCAGGAGACTGAAGAATACGCCTGGCTCGGTCAGGTACCGGGCATGCGTGAATGGGTTGGCGGTCGTATCGCCAAAGGGCTGAGGGACCAGAGTTACAAAATCCGCAACAAGGAGTTCGAATCGACTATCGAATTTCTTGTCAAAGAGCTGCGCCGCGACAAAACCGGCCAGATCGAAATGCGGATCAAGGAGCACGTCGGCCGGGCGGATTCCCACTGGGCCGAATTGCTCTCCTCTCTGATCATCGCCGGTGAATCTCAGGTTTGCTACGATGGCGAGTATTTTTTCGACACCGACCACGCTGAAGGCGACAGCGGTGCCCAGAGCAATGACCTGACCTATGCTGCCGCCACCGGCACCACCCCCACCGCTGCCGAAATGTCGGATGCCATTTTCAAGGCTATTTCAGCGATGCTGGCCTTCAAGGACGACCAAGGCAAGCCGATGAACGCCAATGCCGCCAAATTTCTGGTATTGGTGCCGCCAGGTTTGATGCAGGTAACTGCATCAGCCTTGTCCGACACCATTATCGTCGATGGCAGCACCAGCCGCACCAACACCCTGGTCAATACCAAAAAGTTCAGCGTCGAGTTCGACGTGAACCCTTACCTGACCGATGCCGCCAAATTCTATGTCTTCCGCATAGATTCCCAGCTTCCTCCGATCATCCGCCAGGAAGAAACCCCGGTCGAAGTTTCGGCTATTGCTGAGGGTTCCGAGCTGGAATTCAAGGAGAAAAAACACCAGTACGGCCTGTATGCCAGCCGCGCCGCCGGTTATGGTTTCTGGCAGTTTGCCTGTCTCACGACATTCACCTGATAAGATCGCGCCGGGGCGGCTATAAAACCGCCCCGGCCTGGAGGATCAATGCAACGCTATATCATTATTGCCACCGTCGCCGGGTTTGCTTCCGGGATACTGGAGCTTACATCAGGCCAGGCATCAGCCCGCACACACGCCCTCAAGCCTCTGGGTGATTCATTGTACGAGGTAACCGCTCCGGTGCAATTCAAAAACGGTGAGGTTATCGGGTACGACGGTGAAATCAACAAATCCCTGCTCCAGCTGGTCACCCCGACCTCCGCTGAGCCTGGCAAACTCAAGACTAAAAAAACGTCCGGTAAGGTCAAAAAATAATGCAATTCGACGCCGCCGACATAGCCGATATCCTCGCCGAAACCGGTGAGGATATCCTGGTGAAGCTGGCCGCAGCCACGGTCAAAACCATCCGCTCCAAGTTCCGCAAGGACTTCGAGACCGTATCTCCATTCGAGGCCAGCGGCGGGCAACTCAACCCTGTGTTTATGTGCGCCACCGCCGACATGGCGGATATCACCAGCGCTAACACATTTGTGCGGAGCGGTACTGAATACCGTATGAACGGCAAACCGCAGGAACTGTCATCCGGATTCACACGGGTGATACTGGCTAAGAAATGACAGTACAAACTCAAATAGATAATTACATAGCCGCCCTGCTGGCAACCATCACCATCGCCAACGGCTACCAGACCGCTGCCGGGGCTGCCGTCTACAAAGATCTGGAATACACCGCGCACCCCGATGTCATGCCGTCAATCGCCTGGTTTCCCGGCGAACTGCAAAGCGGGGTCGAGGTCGGGCCGGTACCGCCCGAAATGGGCGAGCAAAATCACCTGTACCCCATGTCCTGGGAAGGCTTTATCGCTGACACGCTGGATGGTGCCCAGGGCCGCAAACTCAAGGCCGATCTGATCAAGGCCCTCTACAGCGATTACCGTTTCGGCGGCCTGATCGAGATCCTCGACGGCTGCAAATCCTCGGTGGCCGTCCAGGCTGGGGATGACATTTTTAGCATCGTGCAGGTCAGCTTCACCATTTTGTATGTCACGCCCTATGGGCAAGAGTAGGGGGGAAACGTGGCCGATCCATGCAGCCAGGAGAAAACCATCGGGGAAATGCAGGCCACCATGGACGCCATTTCCGACTCGCTGAAGGATATGCGCGACGGTCAGAAACGTTTCATGATTCTGCTGGAAGACATCGCCCGTCAGGGCGAACAGATCCGCAGCGTGGTCCATCGTACCGATAAGCACGAAAAAGATCTGGACGGACTGTTCAAGCGTATGCGTGACGTGGAACTGGCGCCCGGCAAACAGGCCAGCGCAACACAGACCTACGGCATCATGACAGTCATTTCGGTCGGCGTCGGGTACCTGTTTAAAAAATTTGGAGGATAGCATGAAACCAACCGGCATCATCATCCATCACAGCCTCACCAAAGACGGCAAAACCGCCGATTGGGATGCCATCAAGCGCTATCACATGACCGATCCTAAACACATGTGGTCCGACATCGGCTATCACGCAGGGGTCGAACGAATCAACGGCGTGCTGACGTCCCTGACCGGCCGCCCGATCAACCAGACTGGAGCACACTGCGTCGGCCATAACGACACTATCGGCATCTGTATTGTCGGCAATTTCGATCTGGCTGCGCCCGATAATGAGCTGCTGCGTTATGCCGCGGCCCTGGTGGCCGGATACCTGCGCATGTTTGAGTTGCCGGTCGCTAGCATCCACAAACATCACGACTATGCCGCCAAAAGCTGCCCTGGTTCTCAATTCCCCTGGCCGCAGTTCATCGCCCTGGTACAGGAGGCACTCTGATGAGTATCATTTCAGACATGTTCGCTGGCGGCGCTGAAGGCGTCCTCAAGGGTGTCGGTTCCCTGGCTAAGGATATCCGCACCGCCATCACCGGTGACGAACCTCTGACCGCTGATCAGAAGCTGAAACTGTCAGAGATGGCCTCTGCCCTGGAGACGGCCGCGCTGGCTGCTGATATCGAAGTCATCAAAGGCCAAACTGCCATCAACATGGAAGAAGCCAAAAGCGACAGTCTGTTCAAGTCCGGCTGGCGTCCGGCGGTCGGCTGGGTTTGTGTGGCTGGGCTTGCGTTCACATTCGTTCTCAAACCGCTTCTGCCCTGGTCGGTGCAGGTGGTTTGTCAAATATTCGGCTATGTTTCGGCCCTGCCGGTCATGCCGGACATACCCATGGGTGATCTTATCACGCTGCTGGTAGGTCTGCTCGGCCTGGGCGGCATGCGAACATTCGAGAAACTACGCGGCGTGGCCGCAAGATAAAGGAGCGCGACATGGCAAAAATCACCGTCACAGGCCTTGGTAACCTCGGGTTCTCCCCAAAGTTCGGCGAGATCCTGGAGGGGCAGGAATACACCATCGAAGAAGAGGATTTCGCGCCGGAGTTGTTCAAACTGCCTGGCAAAAAACATAAAGATCAGAAGGGAGGGGATGAACAATGAGCAACGGAACGGAACTCCGCTACGGATTCAAAAAAGGCGCGGACTGGAATACGGCCATTCAGCTGGGCGCCGGCAACGGTTTTCTCGGGCTGGACCTGAGCCTCAAGGCCGACACCACCAACATCAAGGATGATTCCCGCGGTCAGCTGTTTTCTGTGGATACCAGCGCCGGTGAGGTCAAGTGCGACGGCGAGGTACCGGCCTACCTGCGCTACAACGACGGCACACTGCTCACCATGCTGGCCATGATCATGGGCACCTCCGCTGTCCCTGATCTGCACGCCGCCGGCGCAATTTCCTACGACCACATCATGAAGGTCGCCAATACCACCGCAGGCCTGTTCGGCACCCTGTGCGGCATGCTCGGCGCCCTGGGCGTGGAGGAGATCCCCTCATGGAAGCCCGGCAAGGCGGTGCTCAAATTCGAGACAGGCAAACCTGTCCAGATCACCATATCCGGCCCCGGTACCGACGTGGTTGTGGATGGCGTCAACGACACCACCACCTTCAACAACGTCACCATCCTGGAGCGCGCCAATCGTATTTACATGGGCCAGACCGAGATCCGGATCAACGCTCAGTCCGCCATTGCCCTGGCCGCCGGCGACAAGATCGGGCCATCCTCCATCGAACTCACCATCGAGCGCAAGCTGTCCGGGGTATATGGATCGTTCGCCTCGGCGGATGCCGCCCCCCGCGACCTGATCGATGAGCCCACCGGCGACGGCATGTTCGATGTCTCGCTCAAACTCCAGTTTCCCCGCACGTCCAGCCTGGCGGCCCGCGCCGATCTCAAGGACAATATCTCCAAAAAGTGCGAGATCATCTGCACCGGCCCGATCATCGAGGGTGCCATCCCCTACCTGTTCAAGATCCAGATGCCGCACCTCAAGCCGAAGATGTACGAAAACCCCTACGAGGCCGGCATCATCAAGAACAGCCGGGAATATGAAGTCCTGGGCGCAACCGTCGCCCCGGCCGGCATGGTCGGCATCACCGATCCCCTGTGGATCACCGTGACCAACAAGATCAGCGCCAGCCTGCTGGCCTGATAGCCTTTTTGTCCGACAGGAGACAACAAACATGCTCGACGTATCAAAAATAAAAACCGGTGGGACACGGGCCTGGGTCCCGATTGTGGACGAATTCCGGGCGCAGTTCACGCACATATCACAGGACGAATATGACGCCCTGCGTGAATCCTGCAAAATCAAAGAAGAAAAAGACGGCAAACTGGTTGGTACCCTGGACGAAGATCTATTCCGCCATGAACTGGCCGCCCGGGTTACGGTCGCCTGGGAAGGCATTGCTGATGGTGATGCGCCCTATCTGTGCACGCCGGAAAACATCAATTACATCTCCGACAAGGTGACCGAGTTCCGGGTGGCGCTGTTTGGCAAGCCCCTTTCATTAGCCGCTATGCTGGATGCCGAACGGGAACAGCAAAAAAAAAGCTGACCGAATACCTGCAAGCCCGCCAGGACTACAGAGATATGTCCTGCGCGGCCTGCCGGGAGGCCGAGCAACTGGACGCCCAGCTGCCCGCCTGCAAAACTGCTGAAGGATGCCCGATCCCTGCGCCGCCCCCCGGACACGATCGTTACCGGCGCATATATGATCATTGTCAGGCATTGCGAGGATTAACTAACGCGGACACGATATTCCGGCTGCATGATGTAACCATTGACGAACTGGACTTTCTGGCGATCATCCACCAGGAGATGCAAACCCCCGAGGAATAGATAAATGGCAAAAGACGTCAGGTTCCTCATATCCGCTTCTGCGGACAAGGCCATCGCAGAAATGAAGGCCATGCAAGACCGCGGCGAGGATGTTTCCAAGCTGATGGGTTATGCCTTTCAGCGCCTGGGTACCACCTCGGATGCGGTTTTCCAGCGGCAAAAAGACAGTGCCCGGACCGCATTCGAGCTAATCCGGCAATCAGGGGTCGCCAGCGCGGCAGATATCGAGCGGGCACAATCTGCGATGCAGTCCAAGCTGGCGGACATCGACAAAAGCTCCGCCATGCAGAATGTCGGTCGTGGCGCAAAAGATGCCGCCGGGGATGTGCAAGGACTTACCGGCCATGTAAATATTCTTTCCGAGTCCATTCTCCGCCTGGCCGGTCCCGCAGTACTGGGCATGCTGGCTAAATCCTCGATTGCTGCGGCCCTGGCAACTGAAAAATATACCGCCGCCATGGAGGCGACTGCCGGATCCAGCGCAGCGGCTGCCCGTGAGATTCAATTCATCCGGGAAGAATCACAGCGCCTGGGCCTTAATTTTGTAGAGACCGCTGGCGCCTTTGCCAAGTTTTCCGCCTCTACCAAAAACACCAGCATTGAGGGTGAAGCCACCCGTAAAATATTTGTCGGGGTATCGGAAGCCGTCACGGCGATGAAGCTCTCCGGGGACGAAGCCAACGGCATATTTCTGGCGTTGTCGCAAATGATGAGCAAGGGCAAGATTTCCGCAGAAGAGCTGAACGGCCAACTGGGCGAACGGCTGCCCGGCGCGCTCAAACTGACCGCCGATGCCATGGGCATGACCACGGCTGAACTGCTCAAACAGATGGAGCAGGGCAAGCTGATGTCGGCTGATGTGCTGCCGAAACTGGCTGAACAACTGCACAAGACCTATGGCGAGTCGGCCACGAAATCCGCGCAGGGTGGCCAGGCGGCCATCAACCGCTTCAACAACGAGGTCAAGTCCACCGCTGCAGCCATCGGCACCACCCTGATGCCTGCCCTGAACACCATGGCCGGCGCAATGGCCAACATGATGAAGACCATGCGTGAAGCCCCTCCCGGCTGGCTATCCAGCCTGGGTTATGCCGTCTCGCCAGTATTGATGCGCGCTATCCGTTCCGGCGCCAAAGACGCTGCTGTTGCGCCGGTATCGTCTAAAAAAACCGACGCCGAACTTGCCGCGGAAACGGTCAAGACCGATCAGGCCAAAACCAAAGAGGCGGCCGAACGGGCCAAAGCTGCCGGAGAAAATCAGAAAAAGGAATTTGAAAAACAAAAAGACGCCGCCTTCAAAGCCTTTCAGGACAAGGCCCGTGGCATCCTTGATATTGAAAAAGATCGGGTTAAATCGCTGTTGAACATCGAGAAGGAATATGGGGCCAGACTTGCAGACCAGTACAAAGAACGGGTCTCACAACTGGAAAGCTTCCGGCAATCCATGGAGGCGGTCAGCGAATCCAAGGCGCAGCGCGATAAAAAACGGGCAGAAGAGCAGGCCGTGGCCCTGCGCGGAGCCGAAGACGACTATCAAAAATATTACCGCGTCCGCAATGAACTATCGCAGGCCGAGAGTGATCTCGACAACGAGGCCGCCTGGAGTCCGGCATCTCTGGCAAAGAAAGCCAAGGCCTACGACGATCTGATCAAAAAATCAGAAGAGCAGATGGAGCTGGCGCGCACCGGCAGTATCGCCAATGTTTCTGCCGAGGAAGCAATCTATAACGCCCGTGCCACTCGTGAAAGTCTGGAACGCAAAATAGAGGAACTTGGCAAGCGTCAGATCAGCCAGATGGAAGAATCCGCAATTGCCGCGGCCCAGGAATCAGACGCCTGGCAAACCCGGATCAAGGCCACCGAAGATCGTGTCCGTGTGCTGGACCAGATGTTACAAAACCTGCCGCGGGTCAAGGAAATAGATATCAACCTGCGGGTCAATGGCCTCGCCAATCTGCAAAGCATCCCCGGCATTATGCAAAATACCGGTTCCACTTCTGCGGCAAAACATTATGGCGACTATTATACCCAGGGCGGCAACACCTATTGGGCCAATGGGGAACTGGCAGAAGCCGGCACCAGCGTAATAGATGGCCGCGCGTCGGGTGGCCCGGTAAAACCCTACACTACCTATCGCATTAACGAGAATGGTGCCGAATTTTTGACCATGGGTAACAAAGGCGGTTATATCACTCCGGCTGGCAAAACTCCTCCGGGACAAAATAGTGCCTCCATCACCATCCAGGGTGGCCTCACCTTCACCCTCCCCAATGTAACCAACCAAACCACCGCCGCCGAACTCGCCCGTCAGGTCTGGCCGGAAATCCAGAAAATAGCGGCGCGCCAACGGGCGGCATAGATCATGTCGATCTCGTTCATCCATGACGCTGGCAATGTAACCATTACCCGTGCTCCCGCCCGAGGCGACAACGCACTGTCTTTCCAGCAGGCCGCCGAGGAAACAGCCGGGGCAACCCGTTTTGCCTATCCGCTGTATGTCAAAGACGCCGTTTTTGATCTCCCATTACGCATGACCACCGTTGAAAAAGCGGAATTCCTCGCCTTCTGGAACACTACCGTGCGCGGATCCATATACCCATTCACTTATCGCGATGCTTTTGGCGTGGCCACCGTTGTCCGGTTTGCCTCGCCAGTTCTGCCGGAGATATCCGAGCGGAGTTATGATCTGCATATCTGTACGGTAAAACTGAGGCACGCCTGATGCAAAACCTATTCATCAGCACAAATGGCCTGACAACCCTGCAGTTCAACAGCCCGCCGCTCCGCGAGGGGGGCGAGCAACCGCAGCTGATCCAAGCCTCAGGATTTGATTCCGCCGGCGCACTGCATGTCTACGACCGCCTGGTGAGTCGCACGGTACACCGCATAGTTTTCCCACGGCTTCCTGATTCCACCCTGGCCTCGGCCCGCACGTTTTTGGAGATCACCGCCCAGGGCATGCAAAACCCGTTTGTCTGGTGGGATCATCTGGGAGTCCCGCACACAGTCCGTTACCTCGCCCCCGAACTGCGCCACCGGCAGATTGGCCCCAATCAGCATAGGTTGGAAATAGAGCTGCAAGAAGATGCGGACCTCGATCCGCCTGCAGTTGCCGACTGGGATACGGCTAAAAACGCCGCTACTGGCAGTTGCCCGATCTGGATATTAAAAATCACCGTCGAAGCCAGCGACTATTACCTGTCCGGATCGGCCATCACCATCACCGGCTGGGGGGGCATCGATATCACCACACTGCCCTGGATCAAAAGTTTTGGTGTGGTGCAGGGCGGTGTTACCAACGGTCTACGCGAATATAAAACCTCTGGTTTCAGTTGCGACGTGTTAGTGGATCCCGATCCAGAGGCGGCCACTAATATCAAAACCCTGTATGAAACCTGCGAGATCGAGCAAAACCCGGCCGTGCTCTATCTCTGGTTTCGCGGTCTGGATGCCGCTGCCAGTCCGCCGCAGGAAAAATGGCGGGGCCATATCCGCGACGCCGAGGCCGCCGATGAAACAATCTACCGGCTGGAACTGGAAGATGAATCCATCCGCTTGAACAATAAAATCGGCACTCTGCTGGATAGCGGCACATATCCGAACGCCGACACCAGGGACGTCGGAAAGATGCTGCCGATCCCCTATGGTGATCCTGGCCCGTATCCGGCCCTGGGTGCCGATGTCGGCCTCAAAACCACCCTGGCGGCGGCAATCACCGCCACCGCTTCCACCCTCACCCTATCCAGTGGCGCTGGTTGGGCCAGCGGGCACACACTGGTTATCGATAGCGAGGAAATGCTGGTGACCGCTATCAACGGGTCCACGGCCACCGTTACCCGCGGCATCAATGCTACCCTGGCGGCGGTGCATAACCAGGGCGCTACGGCCTGGCAACAATTATCGGAATATGTGTTTATTGCCGCCGGAGTGGCCGTGGACAGCATCAACCAGGTTTTGGCGCGCATGGATGCGGACACAGAGCTGGATATCACCAGCGTCTGCACGCTGTACACCGGACAGGCAGGGAACGCGCATCCGTCCGGGAGATACCCCGGCCGCGCAGTGGTCAGCATGCCGGGCCGGTTTACGATCAACCAGCTGGCGGCCCTGGGTGTGGTTGAAGACATCGCGGTCGACCAGGGGGAACACACCCACGAGACACAGGGCAACCGGCTGCAGATAGCGACCAATATCGGGGTGCAGTATGGCGGGTCAACATCCACCAGCGTTACAGTCACCCCGGCCTATGCTGCTATCTCGGGTATTATCGAACAAACGAACAGTTATGATTTTGCCTATGGCGGCAATGCCCTGGCGAAAAACGTGTATGTCAATGGGTCACTGGTACAGTCCGGCCTGGCATCCTCGCCCTCGGTCAAATGGTCGGGTTCCACTGTAGGGTTACCAAATATACAGGTCACGTGCGGTTCGCAAAATGTAACCGTTACAATCAATTCCGCCCAACGATCAGTAATTTATGATTCCGTCACAACCACAGAACCCGCTGCTGGCGTGGCCCGTACCGGCGATCCCACCGCCCTGACCGGCGATAACACGGTAACTCTGGTCACCAACGGCGTATTGGTGGATGTAACCCGCAATATCTACACACCGGCCGCGGTTGCAGCAGACATCCTCAGCACCTGGTGCAATGATACCACCCTGCAGCAGACAGGGGACTTCCCCGCTGGCTATCGCCTGGATGTGGTCATCAGCGAATATAAAGACGCCCGCTACTGGCTGGATTCTCTGGCGTTCCAGTCTCGCGCCTGGTTCTGCCGCGAGCGCGGTATTTCAAAACTGATCGTGCGCCCCGATATCCCCATCCCGACCAAAACCATCACCGTCTGCCGGATCGACAATGGCCGTATGGTCCACAGCATCAAAAAAATATCGTTGGATGATATCATAAACGTCATCAACCTGCGTTATGGCCGGGACTGGCGGCAGTCCCGCGGCGCGGAGGCCTATAACGGATTGATCGCTGGGCGGGATGCCGAATCAATCCTGTATTACGGCGAGCACGAGCAACAAGACCTGTTTATGTGCGATTTTATCTGCGACGCCTTTATGGCGCAGTCAATCGCTAATTTTTACCTGAATGCCCAATCCCGACGCGCGAGGATGCACACCTTTGAAACCTACCTGGAAAACGAGGAATTAATCTTCGGTGACCAGGTTACGCTGGGGTTTGCCGGGGGCATTATCGGCACGGTTGTCTCCCCGGAGATTGCGCCAGGCGCAGCACACAGCATGGATACCATCCGCCTGTCGGTCCTGGATCACGTAGACTGGCCCTACGCGGAAGATGATTACAGCGACGATTATTCCGCCTGACGCGGCAAAGGAGAGATAATGACAATTCTATCGCAAATGAATCTGCGCGGGAACCAGACCCAAAAGCTGGTAAAAACACAGATCGACAGCAACTTCACAACGCTGGCCAACGGCGTGGATGCGGCCCTGACCGGGCAGGCGTCCGGGGTTGCCGGATATGCGACCAAGGCTAATTTGCTAGCCGACCTCTCACTCCCGGATAAAGCGGTTGCATATGTCACCTCGGACACAACACCCGCCAATAACGGCACGTACCGGAAATCAGGCGCCAGCGGTGCCGGAACGTGGGTGCAGAGCAGTTTCGACCGGGTAGCCGTCGTGGAACAGGCAGTCGCGGCCAAGGCCAGAAATGTTGTCGGGAAAAACCTATTTGATTTTTATTCCGCATCAATAACTTATGGATATTATATTAATCAGCTCTCCGGCACTCTGGATATAAACGCAACATACAACGCCTCGGGATATATAGCCGTTACAGCGGGGCAATATTACACGTTTTCAAACCTCAACCGGGTCGCGTGGTACAACACCAGTTATGTTTTCGTTTCGGGGGAATTGAACAGCGGTTCGAATATCACAGTACTGGCACCGGCCGGTGCCGCTTATCTCCGATTTTCCACATTTGCCGTGGGTACCGTCTGGAAATCAACGCTGCAGGTCGAACAAGGCACATCCGCTACGGCATTTGAAGCGTACATCAATTTGGAGGATGCCGTCGATCACATTGCGGCTCTACTCGCAGATGTCAATAATTTGGAGACCTCGGCCGCCGCGTCCGATGAATTTTTAAGTACACTCAGTTACACAGTTGTGACCCAAATAACGCACAACGGTGAAACTCCGGTCGTCGCGGAAACTTCGCACCAAAACACCCTGGCCAAGGTTTTGCCCTTTACCGGCTGGGGCTCTAAATACAACAATATAGGAGCCTGGACAGTCAATTTGGCCAGGATACCGAATATTACATATACTGACACAGGCGCATGGAAGGCTATCCATATCGAGATCAGAGATATAGGCCCTACCGGGACGCTGCTGGCTGTAGGCACCAGCTATATTGACCCGTCATCTGCGGAGCAGACGGGACTAAGCATCGCCCTGAGAGATCCGGCCACATTGGCGCTCACATCTCTGTCTAACGCCGATTTTGGGACGACGTACTTTGTCGGGTATACGGCCACCGATATCAATGGCGCCGCGTGCTCGGTGGCGGAATGCATCGGCGTGATCACCAGCGGCATATATCAGGGCAACTCATATTACAAGACCACGGTCTGGGCGGACAATGGCCCGGATTACTGCATCAGCATCGAATTGCTTAATGCAACCGGCCTGTCCTCTTCAGAAGCCGCTGTCATTGGCATCTCGTCCCTGCCGGGCGGGCTTCCGCCAGCTGACGGCTCTGTTTCGTATGACACCCTCGACAGCTTTCTGTCCCTGCAAATGCTGGAATCAATAGATATTGTCCTGGCCCCGGCCGTTTACGCGGTTGTTGGCCACGAGATGAATGTTTATTTTGAAAATCTGATCTCGCTGGATGCAAATGAGTTCAACTGGGATGTCACCTGTACGCTCGGTCGTCAACAGTCGGAGCGGTGGACCTATGTGTCTGAGGCTAGCGGCACAACGACCCTGGATATCAGCGTCTTTGCCAAAGGCGCGCAAACGGCACTAAAAGTCGCGACGCAGGCCAGTCTAATCGTGGCGTCTGCTGCTGCGGGTACAGGGTTAACCCGCCGTCTGTTAGTAATTGGCGACTCGACTACAGCTGCTAATACCACGACTATCGAACTCAACAATCTGTTTTCGGCTGACGCCATGAATATCACCTGCATCGGAACCAGGGGCACGGGCATAGACCTGCATGAGGGGGTGAGCGGTTGGACAGCGCAGCAACATTTTACCGACGTAACATCGGCATTTGTATTCTCAGGAGTATTTAATTTCCCGCAGTTCATCTCGACCAACGGTTTTGCTGGCTGCGACGTGACAATCATAAACCTGGGGATAAACGATATATTCAGCGCCGCAACCGATGCCGGAGCACTGGCTGTCGCCGCCAGCATGGCCGGAATTTATGAAAGCATGATTACGTCAATGCATACCTATAACGCCGCCATGAAAATCGGCATCGCGCTGACAAGCCCCCCCTCATATTCTCAGGATGGGTGGGGCGTTTCCTATCTGTGCGGGCAAACCCGCTGGAGATTCAGGCGCAATTTGATGATTCTGTGGAGGCATCTCATTGATCAATTTGGCGGGAGAACCGGATCCGGAATATATGTCGTACCGATAAACAGTAATCTCGACACAGTTAACAACATGCCGAGATACTCCCCTGCGCCAGCTAATAGCCGCACATCGGTAACCGTCGCGCGGCAAAGCAATGGAGTTCACCCTGCAACTGAAGGATATTACCAAATAGCAGACACAATTTTCGCGTTCCTGAAGGGGTTGGAAAGCTGAAAACCGACGGCTGCTGAGTAATAAACTATTGACACGATAAAAAATAACATGCTATAAACCCACCTCGTTGATGCACGGGTTTTAGCAGGTTTTTAAGGCGTATTTGCAGAGCAAAAACACCTTTCAAGCCACATAAACAGGGCGTCAGCTGGAAAACCTCTTTCCCCATTAGCTCAGTCGGTAGAGCAGGTGAACAAACCGTTAACAACTTAAAGCCCGCTTGCGGGCTTTTTCTATTTGTCGATCCTTTTTCCACGGTGTGTTGCAGGCAGGTTGATTTTTGCGGTGGCGGTGCCGTCTGGTTTGCGGGGGAATGTGTAGGTGATTATGGCGTGCATGTTGTAGATGTCGATGCGCGTAATGATCGTCCGGATAAACTCTCTTCGATTTATTCTGTCGAGTTGGTTATAATCTTCCCTAGTCAGGTCAATTGCATCCCAGTTGGGTGGGCTCTTGATGATATCGGCAATCTGGTCCGCCCGGTGCTGAAGGGTTTCGATTTTTGCCTTGATTTCATCCATGGCGCCTTTGGCGTCGGCCAGATTCATTATTCCATTCGTGATGGCGGTGATTAATCTCTTTTTCTTTTCCTCGTTTTTCTTCTTTTCCTCGTTGATCCTTTTGAGTTCTTCCCCGCTGTTAACCCTGCCTTGTTGTTGTTCCCATATTCCCTTTAATTCTTCCAGGTTCTCAAGAGTGTTGAAGATGTTTGTGGTCGCATAAAAATCAATGACGTCTTGGGCGATGAGCCGGGCGCGATCGCATTTTAAACGGGTGTCCTTGCTTGCGCAGCCATAGTAGTTAAGACGGCTTCCATCGGCCCTTTCTTTAGTGTTGTACCATGTTTTAATGGTCCGTCCGCAGTACCCGCAAAACATGATTCCGAGGTTGGAAAGCAAGGCGGCGGGATGTTTTTTAACACCCTTGGTCTTGTTGTGGCGTGTACTGCGGGCAACCTTGATCTGTTTGGCCTGTTCCTGAGTCATCACAGGCTGCCAGTCGCATGGTATCAGCTCGCCTGTCTGCTGATCCACCCGCTTTGCCTGGTAGAACAACAGCCGATCGTCGGAGAGGCTGCGGATTATGAATGATTCGGCCCGGCCGAGTTCGCTGGCGATGCTGCGCGCGCTCATGGTCTCGGCCATGGTCCAGATCTGGGTCATCTGTTGCAATAGTTCCGGATCTACCACCGGCCGTCCCTGTGCCTTGTCGTAAATATATGGTGGGGGGCAACCGCCTCCGAGGAACTTCCCTGCCCTGTAGGCTTCGTCCCGTCCTTCCTTCATTCTGGATTGCAGCACCTTCATTTCGACTGAAGAAAACCCGCCTTCCATCAGCAGCAGCATCCAGTCGCTATGTTGGGCCGGGTCAAGGCTGCGGCTGGGGGTGGCCAGTTTGACGCGGTGATCGGCGCAGAGGGTTAGCCAGGCGATGTAATCCTGCATGGTGTCGTCACGAGAGAGTCGGGAGAGTTCGATGCAGAGGATGACATTGATTTTGCCGGCGCGGATGTCGCGCTCGAGCCGGGCACGTTCCGGAAGGGATTCCGTTTTGCCCCTGGCGGCAGAGGCGTGGCCGTCGTCATAGATCGCGGGAGTCCATCCCTGAGCGCGGGCATGGGCGGGGAGTTGTTCACGTTGGACGGTGAGGCGGTGGGAGGGTTTGTCTTTTTCCTCGCGCGATTTACGGATGTAGATGGCAGCGGTAGTCGCCTTCATGCTCTGTCTAACTGCCGTTGATATTTTCTCCATGCAGGATAATTGGGTAATATCTGCTGCAGAATGGCTTTCTCCATGTTGACATCATCTGTCAATATTTTACGATTTCTGGTCCATGTTTGAAAAACCGGATTGAATGCAAACCGTGTATTTTTGTAATAAAGTTCGATCCAAAAACCTTCGCTGTTGAAGTTCCACTGGTTCTCACTTGGCATAAATCCAACTATTTCGAATTCATTGTCGGCTGATTTGAATTGCTCGCCAAACAAAGGAAAACCCCTCTCTTTTTCATAACACCAATCAAGTTTTTCTTTGAACAATTCAAATTGATGCTGCTGTTGGTTTTCACATAAAAATTTGATGACATGTTTGCAAAGTTTTCTTGGGTCATCCGCAGCAAAATACGATCTCGATTTTTGAAAGTCAGGGCAAGAACAAGATAAATCAATTTCATTGATTGAATAACTTGTATTGGCTCTGGTTAGACTCGGCATGGATATTATCATGGATGTGGCTATTGGATCACTTGTGGTGGTTTTGAGGGGTTCCCGCGGGGCTGTTTGTTTGGCTGACATCATTGGTTTTCTATCAGTCCTTGTTTCATTCGGCCGTGCCCAATACATTATAGCTGCTGCCAGTATCATAAAGACGATTGATCCTGCTGTACCCCACAAAAGGGCGCCAATACTTGCACCTAAAAATGCGGCCGCTATGATGTATGACATATGAATCCTTCAATACTAACGCTTTTAATAATGTCCTTATGGCCAGTCGATCTTGTTGTATGTTTTGACAACGCTCCGACAAGTATCAGGGCTATTACCGGCCTTTTGCTGTTCAGCGGCGTATTGGACCGCTGTGGTGAAAACCAATATTTGTGCTGATTTTTCTTTGCCGAAAAAAGTTCTATCCATCCAGGCACCAACCCTTTTCGAGCCGTATTGGATATTCTGTCCGCAAGCGACAGATCTGCCAATGAGGGTCGCATAAGTTGTAACCCGATCATAGTCTTGTCCGGTTGCTGCATAGGCCGTGTGTACCAATAAAAATGTTACAAAGACCATAATGATAATTTTCACGCACGCTCCATTTATTTTTGCATCATTTCAATATTCGAGAATCCACCTTTAAACCACTCTCCAGCCAAGCCTTACCATTTCTATCCGCAGCTCTGATCCATTAAGCCGCCGCCTGTGTGCCCTTTTTCTAGCGATTCTTTCCGCGCCAAAACCATGTCCTCTGCATCCTCGATCAATCTTTCCTGGCGACGGGGATCCAGACTCCGGAATGCTTTGAATAATCTCTGTTCATCTTCGGTCATTGTTATGTCGTGCTGTCCTGGCATGTGATGGATCTCTACCACCTGGAAACGTTTGTCCAGGCCGAAGCGCTCGATGATGCTCTCGGCTGTTTGGAGCGCGTTCTTTTCGGTTTCGGCGAGCGGGTAGGTTATCTCCGGCTTTGGTGCCACACCTGCAGCGTTCTTTCCCTTAATAATCCAGTCGATTGATACATGACATAATTCGGAGATAGTTGCATATGCATATGCCGGTAGATTACTGGTTCCCTGAATGTATGCAGTTACGGACGGATCCTTGACGCCAAGGGCCTGACTTAATTGCCGTTGGTTAATCCCCGCATTATCAAGCGCCTCTTTTATTCTTTTACCCAATTCCACTTTGTTTATTTTCATGACCCCATTAAAAAGAATTATTTCGCCATTGTCAAAGTATTTAAATAACATTTAAATACTTGATAAATAAAGTTAAATTACCTAAAAATAACTCCTTAGTATAGGCACTAGTTAAACAATGGATAAATAAAAAGCTTGACGTTTAGGTAATAGTTAAATATAAGATTAGGCCATACCTAACACGAAAGGCTGTTTTGTCAATCTAAGCAACAAAAATGCGGGAGGGGTTATGAATATTGAAGATCTTAATACATCAGAAGGATTGTCGAGCCCGAAATCATACCGCATGGCGGACCTGTGTAAATATTGCCACCAAAGCCGACAAGGAGACAGCCTTCTAACCCCAAAGAATAGCCATCCACTGCATATACACATCCTTAAGTGTAAATTACACAATTGCTGGGTCAGTGAAGACGGCATCTGTGATGACTATAAGATGCATACCCTCTACTAAAAAAGGAAATGAATCATGACCCTGGGCGAGAAGATAACGGCTGCGCGTAAGAGGAAGGGGATGACCCAAAAAGCGCTTGCGGAAATGGCGGGCATGACCGGTGCTTCTATGTCGGGGTATGAGAATGATGGACTGGCAAATGCCCCCGACTCCCGCACCCTGATCCGCATTGCCGATGCGCTTGGCTCTATCGATATCCTCATTCATCACTGCGATCTCTGCCCCATCCGTCAGCACATTATGCTGAAAAAATACCCGGACCTGAACAACATCCGCACAGATCCGGCTGTGATCGCCGCGCGCCTGGCCAAGGAGATGAACGAAGGGGCGGCTGCCCTGACGCGCCTGATGGAGCGCTTTTCGGACAAGGATTTTCAATCCCGCCCGGATTATATGCAGGCTTTTGTCGAGGAGATGGAGCAGGTGGTCGATGTGGAGCGCGGCATCGAGATCCTGAAGTTTGAGCTGCTTCGTTCCGGCCTGCATACCCAGGATGATCTGCGCATGGTAGAGGATCACCAGCAACAGAAGTGCATCGAGCATGGCCACCATAAACCGGGTGAGGTGGAATGATATGGCACCGTCAAAATCCAAATCGATGAGCATGGCTGAGTCATACGAAAAGGTGTGGACGCCGGAGCAGCGTGACGCGTGGCAGGCATTGGGCGCGTTTATCTACAAGCTGCGCTGTGAGGGCAAGATCGGCGGGGTACGTAAGTGACCGGTGATGACTTCCTGCGGGCTCTGTCCGCTACCTGCCGGGATATCGTGCGCGATACGGTCAACGGGATATCGGTATGCACCCGTTATGAGGATGCGACTCTGGTCGGTTTTATGAAAACGCACCAGATCATCGGCCTGCGTCTGCTGATGCTGCCACTGGCCGCTCAATATGGTGTGACGTCGTTTGCCGAGGCGGTCTTTGACCGCTATATGACCCAGTTGGAAGATGTGAAGAATGGTTCACGCAGTCTGCTCCAGGGGGGTTATGACCATGGTCAAAGCACAACCAGACCCGCCTCCGTGGCCTGAGTGCGATAGTTGCCGCGATAAGCTGCGCTGTGTGATGCGAGCGGCTGTGTGCCGGGAGTTGATGATTGCCTGGATTGAGGGGCGTACCACAGAGGGTTGCCCACTGTTCGAGTCTGATAATTATCATGGATTGGAGGGGTGTTATGCGTGAGGGTTTTGTGTCCACTATGTTCGGGTTGTGCCTCTGGCTGGTGTTGATGGGTGTTTGCGGCTGGGCTGTGATCGAGGTTCCGGCCCCGTCTCGGCCATATCTTCAGCATACCGATAAGGCCTGGCTGGCTACACAGGCCCGGCAGACGCTGGCTGTGCAGACCGCCGCCATTAATGCCCGCATGGAGTTGCAGGCGCGAGGTGGTCGATGAGTCCGGTTTGGGTTGGCTTTGGAGTGGGCTGCTTTCTGGGTGGGCTGTGCGGGGTAGTGGTTATGTGCCTGTGTGCTGTTTCTGGCAGGGCCGGTCGGGATATGGATCAGTTGATCGATGTTGTCCCGCGCAACACCCGGCCGCCCAGATTGCCACGGATTGATTGAGATAAAAATGACCTATCCACCCGCGATACCAAATGAATATGGTTGTGAATTGAGTCTGCATATTGTGCCTGGTGACGGCAAGTGCATCTCATATAGAAAATCCGCATCTATGAGTTGCCGGGGCTGCGAGGCCTGGCAGGCCGCAAAAACAATAGTAGTCCAGGAGGAAAAGGCAATGGCCGTTAAAAAATGCAAAGTCACGGGTTGCACAAAAACAGAACAGCATAAAACCGATGGGATGTGCAAGGCGCATTTCACCCAGGCCAAGCGCGAGGCTGGTGAGCCGTCGCATAGGGGTTCCAGCCCGATTGCTGGTGCGTTAAAGGTGATTAAACACGTCGAAGAGGCTGCCAAGGCCCAGGTTGAAGAGGTGCTGGATCATGGATCAATTGCTTCGGTAACTGACGCCAGTGGCCGGAGGGTGGCGCTGAGCGTTGACGAGTTGCTGTGCCTGGCCCTGGATGATGCGTTTGATGATGTCAAGCGCTCCTGTCTGGTCAAGCTGTCCGGCCTCAAGCCCGGCGCAGCCATTGTTATGGCCGCCCGTTTTGTCGAAAACGTTAGAGGTTTGTCGGTATGACCCTGCTCGATGCGCTGGATATGATTCTGGAGGAGCGCGAAGCGTCGATCGTGAAGTATGGCGACTGGCATGACTACACCCTGGAACAAATGATGCCGGTAATCATCCACGAGCTGATGGTGGAGGCGGGTGGAGCTGAGGCTGTTGGAGATCTGCATGGTGAACATGGTGTGGTTCGTGAACTGGCTCAGGTGGCGTCATGCTGCATCAAGGCCATTATGGTGCTGTCGGAGCGTTACGGAGTGGATGCAAAGGGGGTGCAGGCATGAGCCGTTTTTCCAAGAACATCCCCGCCGTGCGGCAGTTCCAGGCTGTGGCAGCACATCCCCCGTTTGACCTGGATCGCGCTGTCCAGGTGCTGCGGGATGGCGTCAGTCTGATTAATTCGTTTTATCCAGACGGCGCCATGGAGTGGCTGCGGGATAAACGACCGGATGTGGTCAGGCAGCTCAAGGCTGATTTTCTAGCCATCAACAGCGCCATCCATGAGGAGGATCGCCTCAAGGTTGTTGTGGCTGTCGAGCTATGTATCAAGCATCACCGCAAGGCATTCGAAATATTCGCGGTGCGGCCTCCGGTGATCGATGTGCAGGGTGATTTGTTGGTAGCATAATCTGATTGAATTTATTGCATTGTGTTGACCAGGAGCGGTTTTGAGATTTTGTGAAGAGCACATGACTGAGGAACAGCGCGCCACGATTGCGCGCGGCCTGTTCGTTGTCAAGGAAGTCATGGCCAACAAGGGCGAGCTGCACGGCCTGTGCCCGGCCCATGACGATAAGAACAAACCCTCCTACAGCTATAATTACAGGAAAGACCTGGGCAATTGCATGGCCTGCGGTTTCAAGGGCGACCTGATTGATCTGTGGTGCTACAACCAGGGCATGAAGCGTGACATGGGCGGGTTCAAAGCCTTCTGTCAGCAATTCGGCATCGAGAAAGATCAGGACTCCGCCTCCGCTCCAAAACCAGCCAAGAAAGCAACTCCCAAACCAAAACCCGCCGATCCTCCCCCGTTTGAACTTGATGAATCAAAACCAAAACCCGCCGATCCTCCCCCGTTTGAACTTGATGAATCAAAACCAAAACCCGCCGATGTCGAGCCGAAAGCCGAGGCCGTGCTTGATCCTATCCCCTGGAAACAGTTTAACGCCCTCCCGCCCCTCCCTGATGAGTGGTTGGATCGGTTGGTCAAGGAGCGGGGTTGGTCTCGTGCGGTGATGGAACAGCTACAGCTGCGCCAGTACATCCACACAAAGGAACGCGGCAAGCTGTTCAAGTGTCGGATGGCGTTCGGCCAGCGCCGTGTTGCCATTCCTGTGATCGATGATGCTGGTGATCTGCGCAATGTCCGTTTTTATCTCCCCTGGGATCGTACCGAGGCGGATGAGAAGATTTGTTCCTGTGCCGGTCGGGGCGAGGCGCGCCTCCTCCCTCCCCCCTCCCAGTGGGGGCCTGGGCCATTGTGGCAGGTTGAGGGCGAACCGGATCTCATCTGCGCACTCTCCCAGGGGCTGAATGCGGTCACCAAGACCACCGGGGCGCGGATCTGGAAGGATGAATGGACCGAGCATTTCGATGGGTGTGAAGTCATCAACTGCTATGACGCCGACAAGGTCGGGTTGGCCGGTACCGAGAAGGTTGGCCTGGCTCTGGCTCCGGTGTCAAAACTTTTCCGTTTCATCCGCTGGCCAGCATCCATGTATGAAGGTACGCCGCATCCCCTGGACGATCCGAAACAGAAGTTTTCCGAATTCGTCCAGTCCGAGGGTGCGCTGTGGCCTGCCAACCATGGCGAGGACCTGACCGACTTTTTTGTCAAGCGCGGCCGCTGTCTGGCCGATCTAAAAGACCTGCTGGCGACGGCCGGGACGTTTTCTCCTCCGGAGAAGGCACCGCCGTTGACGCCCAAGCGCTTCTTTGGCGGCCGCAATGGCAATGCCTTCAAGCCTGCGCTGCTGGCCCAGGCCATACTGAAGGATCTGGACGTGGTATCGGATACCGACTCGGGTCTGATGTACCGTTGGAATGAGCGTTACTGGGAGTTGCACAATATCGTGCACATCCAGAAAAAGGCGCTGCAGATGCTGGAACTGGAGGCGTCCACGGCGCGCTCCTCGGACGCGGCCACGATGGTCAAGATCTTGTCCAGCCTGGAGCATGGGCGCAAGATGAACGATTCAAAGCGCTGGATCTGCCTGAAGAACTGCCTGTTTGATCTGGAGACGGGCGAGACCCGGCCGCATACCAAAGACGAATTCTTTAATTTCATGCTGGGGGTGGAGTTCAATCCCCAGGGTGATCCGCGTTGCGATCGCTGGTTGCAGTTCCTGGGCGAGACGGTACAGGATCCCGGCACGATCATGGCGCTGCAGGAGTTCTTTGGTTACTGCCTGGTGTCATCGACCCGCTTCCAGAAGTGTCTGTTCATGTTCGGCCCTGGGGCGGACGGCAAGTCCATCGTGTTGGATGTGCTGACGGCGTTGTTGGGTGAGCAGAATTGCTCTGCTGTGGGCCTGAAGGATCTGGAGAAGGAGTTCTACAGGGCCTCGCTGTTTGGCAAGCGTCTGAACGTTTCTGCGGAGTTCGATTCCGGGGCGTTTACCTCGGAGTGGTTCAAGAAGCTGATCGACGGCTCGCTGGTCTCGGCCTGCTTCAAGCATAAGGATTTCTTTGAGTTCCGCTTCGACGGCAAGATCGTGTTTGCCTCCAACCGCTTCCCGAAGGTGTTGGACAATTCGGATGGCTACTGGAGGCGGCTGCTGCCGATCCAGTTCAAGCGCCAGTTTCTGACCGTGGCGTCCGGCAAAGACCTCAACCTGATCGACAAGCTGCTGGCCGAGCTGGACGGTATATTCGCCTGGTCACTGGCTGGGCTGGAGCGCTTGTATGAGCTGGGGGAGTTTACCTGGTCGGATGATATGGAGGCGACATTGTGCGAGTACAAGGCCACCAACGATCCGGTGCGTGTCTTCTGCCAAGAGCGGCTACTGTGTCACGATAGTGACACCTATCGCGTCGGCGTAGCCGCACTTTATAAGGCGTATCGCTCTTGGTGTGGGGAGGGGAATTTTACGCCTCACAACCGCATCCACTTCGGCAGGGAGTTCAAGCGTGTCATGCCCTCCGTCCGCAAGGGCAAGCTCACCAGCTCACGCGAGGATGCATGGGTGGGGCTGTCGCTGTCCGATCCCGCCGACGTCGGCCTTGATTCCCCCGCCCCCCTCGCTTCGGGCGCCGCTACCAGTGGGTATTAAGGTGGGCTTTATTGATCTTTAAAATCAATAATGTCGGAGATTGTCGGGGATGTGTCGGAGATAAAAACAAGCATCTCCGACAGGATTTAGTTAGTTCTTTCATAGACTTATAGAGGTTGTCGGAGATGTCGGAGATAGTTTGAACATAATACGTACATGCGCGCACGCAATCGTGAATTATCTCCACTACACCGACAACCGAATTGCTTTTTATATTGTTGTTTTTATCTCCGACATCTCCGACAAAAAAGAAAGTATTTGTTTTATAAGGTTTATTCTGTCGGAGATAGCTAAAAAGCATCTCCGACAATCTCCGACAATCTACGACAGGAGGAAAAGGCAATGGCAAGAAACAGTTACAACCCACATGGGATATTCATCAGCGGCACTCGCGGCCATGGAGCTTATCACCCTATCGGTTTCGAGGGTCGTGAAGATACGTCAAAAACGTTGTCGTTTTCCTGTACCGGTTTTGCCGAAGCTATGGGACAGGCCACCGAAGAGACGATAGGCGATATCCGCAAGGCTATGGTCAGTGCCATGAACAAGGTGCTGAAGTCCGTCAAGACTCTGGTTTCCAGTGAGATCCGCAAGCGCTACAACGTACCGAAGGCAGTACTTGATGCGCGCCTGGATCTGTTCGAGGGGCGAGTGAAAGATCTCCAGGCCACGTTGACGATCGGTGGCCAGTCTGTTTCCCTGTCGTATTTTGGGGCAAAACAAACGAACAGGAATAAGGTTATCACCCGCAAGGGCGTGACGACGAGGAAGCGTTCGGCTGCGTTCCAAGGCGTAGAGACTGAAGTAATCAAGGGCCGGCGGACACAACTCAAGAGCGCATTCATGCAAACCTTTTGGTCTGGTCATGTTGGCATCCTGATCCGCACTGGCAAGGACCGCTACCCTATCCGCGTTAAGAGCGCCATATCCATTGCATCCATGTTTGACCAGGTGGATGTAAACGCCGCCATAGTCGCTAAGATCGACGCGGATCTGGATCGCACATTCATGCACGAGCTGGAGTTCTACCTGAACCGAGGCGGGCGATGAGTCGGGCAGGGCGTCTGCAAACCCGCGCGGGTGGCGGGTCGGTGGATTTTTGTCTCTCATTAAAATACGGGTCCTTTCCGCCGATTCAAGCCCTGCGGGCGGGCAAGCG
>Ga0209318_1000595_pt1 | contig 33832 bp, 46 predicted proteins | sample RifGroE1_FD_183999 | JGI IMG/M metagenome (GOLD analysis project Ga0209318, IMG submission 183999) | Groundwater microbial communities from Rifle, Colorado, USA - Groundwater E1 (SPAdes) (version 2) | ecosystem: Environmental > Aquatic > Deep subsurface > Groundwater | place: Rifle, Colorado... | reverse complement strand
GCAGTGGTGTTCAATGGCAAAACCTATCTGGCGCAGCCATCAGGTCGGCTTGCCGGCGGGTTCTCGGCTGACGCGGCGATCATCGGCCAAGAGTATAAGGCGCAGCCGGAAACCATGGTGCAGCAGGCGCTGAAGACCAACGCCAACCGGGCCTATGGCGAGGAACGCGGCAAGAACGATTTGCCGTTTGCCGGATCACTGCGGGTATTTGGCCACCAGGCGGAGAAGATCGCCTCCATCCCCATGCCGCGGCGCGGCACGCCAATGGAGGTGTCCAGGCCGGCCGAAGATGCAGCAATTTCTATTATCGAGCTGTTCAAGCGGCTGCGGATGGCCGGGATAACCATTGATCCGGCAACCAATCAGGCGTTGCGGGCAGAGTTCGGCAGTTCCATAGCGGTTGACCGGGCAGACCAGGTGGTGGCGGCAATGAGTGACGGATGTGACTGGCATGGCGGGGAGCTGCAGAGGCGGCTGGCGCTGTAATCTGAACGGCCCCTATAACAAAGGACGGGAGATGGAAATGAGCAAACCAAGAAAGGCATATGCCATGGATTTCGAGCCGATCGTGCTTAAGGATCTGGTGCTGTCCTGCGGGATAACCCAGTCTGACCTGCAGCGATCGGTGGCGGAGATTATCGGCCGCGACGTATCCAGGCCGACCATGAACCTGTGCGTCAACCGGGGCTATATCCCCAGCACCATGGAGGGGTTCAAGGCGGCGGTGGAGACGGTCATCGCCGGCCGGCTGGAGGCCCAGGACTGGCTTACGGGAAACGGCCTGACCACGGCTGATATCTGGAACAAGCATGATAGCCAGCTGAGGAAAAGGCATCCTGCCGGACATTCGCTGCGCGTCAGGAACGGGTTGCAGCACAAGGCATGTCTTCCGGGCGATCCGGAGGAAATTATTCTACGGGAGGTGGAAATGATATCACAGGAGGCAATGCGGCACTTCAAGCTGTTCCGCAATCCATTCATTGACGACATCCAGAAGGACAGCGATGTCTACATGTCAGACGAGCACCGCTATGTCGAGGCGGCCATGCTCGACGCCTCGCGGCACGGCGGGTTTTTGGCGGTGCTCGGCGAGGTGGGCAGCGGGAAATCCGTCATGCGGCGCAAGGTGGTGGAGCAGCTAAAGCGGGACGGCGACACCCTGGTCATCTATCCTCAGATGATCGATAAAACAAAGTTGACGGCGGCCTCGATCTGCGACGCCATCATCCAGGATGTCAGCAGCGAAAAGTGCCGGGTAAAGCTTGAGGACAAAACCCGCCAGGTGCAGCGGCTGCTGCTCGACCGGGCGAAAAGCGGTTTCAGGGCCTGCATCTTCATCGAGGAGGCCCATGACCTGAACGTCAACACCCTGAAGTACCTGAAACGGTTCTACGAACTGGAAGACGGCTACAAGAAGCTGCTCGGCATCATCCTTATCGGCCAGTCCGAGCTTAAACACCGCTTTGACGAAGGGCAGAACGTGGACATGCGCGAGGTGATCAGGCGGGTGCAAGTGGCGGAGATCCGCGGCCTGAACGGACATTTGCGCGACTATCTGCAGGTGAAGTTCAAACGGATCGGCCGGGATATCGGCGACATCTTCGCCGAGGACGCCTTCGAGGCCATTGGTAAGCGGCTGACCACCGCATCCAGGGACGGCAGGAGCAAGGTCAGCCACGCCTACCCTCTGACGGTTAACAACCTGACGGCCAGGGCGCTGAATGCGTGCCAGGAAATGGGTGAGCAGTTGGTGAGCGCCGAGGTAATCGGGACGATTTAAAGCTGAGTTGAGTCAAGAAAAAAACACGGGAGGTTTACGATGACTGAAAAAAGAATCGAGGAAATCCCGGGAGGTGTATAGCCCCCCATCGGGACCCCCTCCGGGCGAACTCTGCAATTTCATGTCAATTTATTTTTTATCAACCTTGCTTGCTTTGTTCATAACTACACGTATTTATTGATGATAATATTTATTAATTTAACTTGACTTGTGGCACAGTAATGGCTATATTAAATCAAAGGGAAGGTCATTAAGCCAAAACTTAAGAGAGGATACGATCATGACAATTTTCTACTTTGAAAACAAAAAAGGGGGAATCTCCCTGGGAATCAGCAACAATTTTGATAGTATTGGTCGGCCTGTTGGTGGTTTTTCTGTCCTGGAGATGGAACTTGACGGTTCGCGACTTGACAGTGAAGGGGTTGATTACCTTCAAGAGTCAGTCAACATTTTCAAGTCAAAAACAGGCTGCACCGAATGCAGCTCAGCGTTGCAAGAAATGGGAGTTGCATAACCATTCCCCCGGCCCTGGACACGCACCAGGGCCGTGATGAGCGGTTAACCTGACCAGGCAGAATCCGGGATCAAACCATGGCCCATGAAGGGCAAAGGAAGGAAATTATGAACTGCGAACACTGCGGAAGAGAGATTTCGGAGACCACTGGCGAGTGTCGGTGGTCGGATTGTCCAGGCAACCAGACCACCTGCGGGTGTTGTGGTTGCCAACATTCCGTCTTTGATCAGGACGGAATCTGCCCGCGCTGTTTTGGCCGGGGCGGGTTGGAGAAACCGATCATGTTTAAAAGACACGTAGGCGGGCAGAGAAAGCCAGAACAAGAGAAATCGGAGAACCGAACAGTCGGCCTGCCCCGCAAAGTGTGGGCGCAGGTTGACAAGATGCCCGGCAGTCTCGCCGGGCGCATGCGGTTGATTGTAATTGCAGGGCTTGATGCCCTGGGAGGATTTGACCATGGTAAAAAGTGAAGAAATATTAGAACATGCAAGCCGCATCCAGGGACGGCAGGAGCAAGGTCAGCCACGCCTACCCTCTGACGGTTAACAACCTGACGGCCAGGGCGCTGAATGCGTGCCAGGAAATGGGCGAGCAGTTGGTGAGCGCCGAGGTAATCGGGACGATTTAAAGCTGAGTTGAGTCAAGAAAAAAACACGGGAGGTTTACGATGACTGAAAAAAGAATCGAGGAAATCCGCGAGGCGGCGGTCGACATCATGAACGCGGCTGCTGATCTGCAGCTGGTGGTGAAACATGGCGGCTATGTGCCGGAGCAGCAGGGGGAAATGATGTTCGCCAATCTGCAGAACATCAAGGATATGGCCGGCAGCATGCTGCGGGTGAACGGGGTGCGGTTCGATCCCGAGGAGAAAAAGCGGCTGGATTGCCTGAACACCCTGAACGCCCTGCGCTCCCAGCTTGACCAGATCAACCGGCCAGGCCGGCTGGATGATCTGAGCATGTACCGGCTGGCGGCCATCCTGGAAAACGCCCAGTACAAGGTTAAACGGTATCTGTTGATCAAGGCTGAGCCGCAGGCCAGGGTTGTCGGAGCAAACCAGTTTCAGGGAGTGGCGTGATGGACGGATTTATGATGGACGGCCAGGGACGGCTGGTGCGGGTGGAGAACGTGCGGCCGATCGATCTTGCCCGTGACGAGCTGGTTAAGGAGATTATCGGCAAGGCCATGATCCTGTCGCAACAGATGGCCACCTTTAAGAAGCAAACCATGGGAGACATTCAGGCGTTCGTAGAGCTTTCTGCAGAGCGTTACGGGGTTGAGATGGGCGGACGCAAGGGAAATGTCAGCTTGACCACGTATGACAGGAAGTACAAAATTCAGATCGCCGTGGCTGAATCTCTGGTGTTTGACGAGGGGTTGCAGGCTGCCAAGGCGCTGATCGATGAATGCATCAATGACTGGTCTTCCGAGTCGCGGCCGGAGATCAGGACGTTGATCAATGACGCATTCCAGCCTGACCAGGAGTCGCGGATCAATACGCGGCGCGTGCTCGGCCTGCGACGGCTGGACATCAAGGATGACAAATGGCGGCTGGCCATGGACGCCATTTCCGATTCCGTGGCGGTTGCTGGCAGTAAGAGCTATATCCGCCTCTACGAAAGGGATGAGCGCGGAGGATATAACCAGATCAGCCTGGATATGGCGGCTGTTTGAGATGATAAGTTGTTGAGCTGATAAGCTGTTAAGGAAAATCACAGGGAGATGATTATGGAATACCCATTATGTCATGTGGATAACGATTACAAAAACGTCACGGTCGAGCCGAACGAGGGAAGTTTGGAGATAGCTTTTACCTGCCAGAGCTGCGGGGTGGATCAGTTTACCATTGTCGATCCGAATGATTTCATCCCGGTGGATTGATTGCGAAACCGGATCATATTGCCGGCGCCGGCAATATGATCCGGTCACCAGGGCGTGGCGGCCCTGGTCTGACGAGCAGCCCTGGACGAATTTATGAAAAACGAGAACATCTGCCGCGAAGCCGGAAACGGCCTGGCTCTTTCCAACAAAGAATCATTTTTCAAGCTTTGTCTCGCCAGGCAGAAAAAGGCGCAGCGCGGCAGGGTTGACCTCTATGAAGAACGGCGCCACGAGAACTGCATCGACTGCGCCATCGGCAAGAAAATAGCGGCCGGCGGGAAGATGCTGCCGGCGAATGTAACGGTGAAGGAAATGACCGCTGAAATACCGAAAGAAGCAACCGGAAAGTCGGTTCATCGCAAGAAAAGCTGGACAGGGGAGGAATGCCGCATCCTGCGGGAAAACTATCCTGCCGGCGGCACAGGCGCCTGCCTGCCGTTGCTGACAGGGAGATCGGCAGCCGCGATAACCGTCCAGGCCCATCTGCTCCACATCAAATATGACCGGAAAGGCAAGCCGTGCAAACGGCCGGAAGTTCGCCGCGCCCTGCTGCACCTGTTATGAAACATCATTGAGGAGGACGAAATGGGAGTGCCGAACCTGAAAATCAAACAAGAATTGCATTACCGCCGCGGGTACACCCACGCGAGCTGTGGCAGCTGCAATCATTATGTCGCCGCATTCGAGCCCAAGAGCTGCAACGGGCTGCCGCTCGGCAAAACAGAGCCGCGCTGCCTGGTTATCGGCCTGGAGAACTCGCGGCGCTATCGGGTGCATCCGGCCAATATCTGCGATCGGTTTGACGGCAGCGAGTCGCTGGCCAGGGTTAAGGGGAATTATGATAAACGCCACGGCAACCTGGCTTGAACAGGAGCGGGAACGCGAAAAGCAGGCGGCGGCAGCCAGGGAAGTCCGCCTCAAGGGCTGCCCGGCCTACCCAACCAGCGGCCAGCCGGCCGGGCCTACCATGGCGTGGTGCCGGTCGGCCCGTGGCGAGTGGTGCCCGGTGAAATGCAAATGGAGGAACAGTTGATGGCGATGGCAAAACGGAAAAACAGGATACACGCGGCGAATCTGATCAACAGCGACCGGCTGAGCGATGTTTATGCCCTGCTGCGGGACGAGGAGTGGCACGGCACCAGGGAGATTGTTCACGCCTGCGATGTCTGCGCCGTCAACACCATTATCGCCGAGCTGCGGGATAATGGCCTGCGCATCGAGACCCGCTGCGTCGGCCAGGGACGTTATGAATACCGGCTGGCGGCCTTGGTGGTCAAGAAAAAAACTACAGATGAGGCTGCTTGATGAAGAAAGACGATTGGGAAAAGGTGATCATCGCGCTGTCAGGGGTGAAAGGGCTTGCCACATTGCTGGTAGACGGCCAGGAAATTAATCTGGTTAAGCAGGTCGTAAAGAAAAACAGGTTAGGCATTGTCAGCTACGTTGCCGGGGAATTCAATAAAGATTGGTTGCGATCTGATATGCAATTTGATGAGCAAAAATTTTTGCGTCCAAGGAGCGCGCACATTTACTCAAGCAAGGACAGGATTCTGCTCAGGAAAATGACTCCCAAGAGGAGAAAGCAGATCTGCGCAAAAGATCCGGACACCAAGGTGCATTATTATTCGGCCATATGGGATTCAGTGGCCAGTATCCGCCGGCACTACGAGAAGAGTTTTAACGATATCAAGTTGGTTGAGGTGATCTAATGAAACTGATCTGCCCCGGATGCGGAGCAACCAACTCCGCCGAGTCCATGTCCAATGACGAAGCTGCCCGCAAAACACTCGCCGTCATCTGCCAGCTGCAGCCGCCGCTGCCGGTGATCGTGCTGCCGTATCTCAGTTTGTTTCGGCCGGAAAAGTCGGCGCTCTCCTGGGCGAAAGCCCTGCGCCTGGCCCAGGATCTGGCCGTGCTCGTGGGCAAGGGCCATGTCCAGATCGACAAGAAACCGGCCCGCCGCTGCCCGGCCAGCGTCTGGGCCCAGGCCATGGATGAAATGCTTGGCCGGCGCGATAAGCTGACCAGGCCAATGCCGAACCACAACTACCTGCGGGACGTGGCCTACACCATCGCCGAGCGCGAGGACGCGGCCACGGAGAAGCGGATTGTCGAGAGCGAGCGCAACGGCGGTTTCCGCACCTCCTCATTTGATGCGGGGAAACCGGAAGCAGCCACCGACTGGGCGTCCATACCTGAAAACGAATGGCTGATGCTGCCCAAGCCAATCAGGGAGAAGCACCAGCACGAGAGGAAACAGCCATGAAAAAGGATGTCTGCCGTTCCTGCCGCAATAAGAAAAAATACGGATCGCAGGATGCCGCCCAGCAGCGGGCCACATTCATGTACCGCAAAGGTTTGCAGCTGAAACCGTACCTCTGCCCGGTCTGCCGGGGCTGGCATCTGACCAAGATAAATTGGCGCAGCAGGCTCAACCGGGCATTCGCCGAGGCCGGCCTCGACCCGGTATTTGTCATGAGGAGAATCCATGCCGACCAGAGCTGATTACGCCAAAATCCATATTGCCGTCAAGGATGTAGGGCTGACCGATCAGCAGTACCGCGATCTGCTGCGGGAGCATTTCCGGGTTGAATCATCAAAGAGGCTGAACAGCCGCCAGGTAGGGGAACTGTTGGACATCCTGCAACGAAAGGGCTGGCAGCCGGCCAGGGCAACGGGGAAAAGCGGCAGGCCCATGGCCCGCGATCCGCGATCCCGCAAGATCAGGGCGCTGTGGCTCACTCTGCGCGATCTCGGGGCCCTGCGCAATCCATCCGAGGAGGCCCTGGTGAAGTACGTCAAACGGCTGACCGGCGTCGATGCGCTTCAGTGGCTGGCCCCAGAACAGCACAGCATGGTGATCGAATCACTCAAGGCCTGGGTTGCCAGGGAAAAAGCACGGGGGAAAGGTGGTGAAGATGGCGGAAACAAAGGATGACAAGTATCCGGAGATCCTTGCCGATCTGCGCGATGAACTGATCGAACTGCTTGGCGAGTACAAGATCGATCCGGAAAAAGCCAGGGAGATCGCCGTGGCGGCGGCGGAACGGACCAGACAGCGGTGGGCCGGGCTGAACATCTATGTGCCCAAGGGCCAGGAGTGGCAGACCAGGCTGCGCGATCTGGAGATCTACCGGAAATACAATGGCCGGAACAAGCTGGAACTCTGCCGGGAATACCAGATTTCCGAGCAGTGGTTTTATCGGATCATGGCCCGGGTGCGGGCAGAAAAAATAGCGGAAAAACAGCTGCGGCTGTTCTGATGACGACCATTAATCCCAGAACAGCCTGGACGCGGCAGGAAAAAGAAAAACGAGGTGAAACATGGCGCAACAAAAGTGTGAGCTGCCGAAGAAAGGGCAGTTGCTCAGTGTGGGCGAGGTGTTGTTTATCTGTAAAAAACATGGGCGCTTCAGTCTGGCCGAGCGTATTCTGGCCGATCCTCCCGACAAGCCGTTTCAGAGCGACGGCTGCTCATCCTGGCCGGATGAATGGCAGGAGGTTGACATGTACGAAGATTGTTTCCTCCATGATATCGAATACTGGTGCGGCGGCAGCGAGGCAGACAAGCTGATCGCCGACCTGCAGCTGGCCATGGGCATTGCCAGGAAAGGGGCGCCGAAGATGGCGGAAATCATGTTCAACGGCGTGCGGGTAGGCGGGGTGGACTGGCTGCCGACCCCGTGGCGGTGGGGGTTTGGGAGGGAAACTCAGCTTTAATTTGTTTCCCAGGTGTCAACCGGCAGTTTGAAGTGTTCGATGGTACTGTTCAGCCTGGTCTGGTCGGGCAGCACCACCTCTGCCTGGCCGTGGTGCTCCTGGCACCACCTGTTTTGGTAGTATTTTTCCGGGTGGGCGTGGCCAAGGTGTGGTGGTTTCATATCAAGACGATACCACAACAAACTTTTCGCTTGCATAAAAAAACGCCACGGGCTACGATAATCATGCCACGGCAAAATCCGTGGCCGGGTTGGTAGCCCGGATCATCTTCAGGCGGACACACCGCCAGCAGCATTACGGCGGTTTTTTTGTGTCCACAACCAGGCCAGCACTTTATAGGGCGGGCCTGGCAGGTGCCCGCAAGGGCAGCCGACTCCTGGAGACCGGTCTACCAACCTGCCAGGTTCCGCCTTTTTTTGTTGGTAGCAAGTGGGCGGTGAATTACTTTTTTCTCCAGGAGGTAGCAACATGAATGAGTTAACCATTAAAGACATCCAGAACAAGATTATCAACCTGCCGAATCGCCCTCCGGTAATGCTGGCCCAGGATGCTGCAGAAGTGTACGAGGTGAGCGCAAAGCAGGTAAACCAGGCGGTTAAGCGAAACCAGGAAAGATTCCCGAAGCCAGATTTCTGCTTCCGGCTTTCTGCGGAAGAGGTAGAAATAATTCGGTCACAAAATGTGACCAAATTTTATGCCGGAGAGCAATATCGCCCGATGGCTTTCACCCGCATGGGAGCAAATATGCTGTCTGCGGTGCTTAAGAGTCCGGTGGCCGCCGCCAGGGCGGTGCAGATCATGAGGGCCTTCTCCACTCTGGAAGAGGCAGCCACGTCAATCAATTCTTTCCGGGATGTGATTGGTGATGAGCTCTATGAAAAGTTTTTCGGCGCTTTCGGCAATCCAAGCCAGCCGAAGCCGGCACCCGTTGCCGACTTGCTCAATATGGTAGACAAGCTGACCACCATCATTTACCGCCTTGAATCAGGCCTGCTGGAGAAGGCCATCGAGCGGGCCAATGGCACGAAGCCCAGGGCAGAGCCGGGTGAAGACTTCCTTCGAGACCATGCGGCTGCCGCACGGCCGGCGGCCGGCGCCGGTGGTCCGCGGCCTGTCCATCAAACCGGAAACCGAGGTGGAGGTGGACGCATGAGCCAACAACGCAAGATTGACGATCAGCTCACCATGGCCATGGGTGCCGTGGTCAATCTCAAGGAACGGCTCGACCTGGTATTGACCTGGATGCGGACCATGCAGGCCGAGCTGAACAAGCAGGCGAACCGGCGACAGGAGCTGCGGGCCGTGAAGTAATGTTCCAACGCTGAAACGCTTTCCCTTCCCCACCTCGATGAACGTTCAAGCACTTAAACGCTTGAACGTTCATCTCCTTGTTTTTCCAAACCTCTTTACAAGACACCACGGATATCATCCGGCTATAGTGATCATGTAAGTGACACTCATCTCCCGTCAAGCGCCGGCGGGACGGGGCGACCCTCCCGCCGGCGCATTTCCGCGAGGATGCGCATGATCAATCTCGACCACTTCACCCTTGCCGAATTTTTTTGCCCGTGCTGCGGCGCCGTGGCCATGGATGACCGGTTCCTGGGCATGCTCGATGCGGCCAGGGGGATGGCCGGCGTGCCGTTCGAAGTGACCTCGGGATACCGCTGCGCCAGCCATAACGCCATAATCGGCGGGGTGGCCGGCAGCGCGCACCTGGCCGGCATGGCGGCGGATATCGCGGCGCGGGGCGACAGGCTGCGGGAGAAGGTGCTGTTTGCGTTGATTTCCGCGGGGTTCCGGCGCATCGGCATCAGCCGGACGTTTATCCATGTTGATTGCGACCGCGGCAAGGCAAATGCGGTGTGGCTGTATTGATTCGGTCTTACTGGTCTGGCTGGCCATGCTGGTCTTACTGGCCCGGCTGGTCAAAAGACAAACATAAGGGGGAAATATGAGCAAGACAATCTGCGCACTGGGGTTAGTTCTGGCGCTGGCCGGCGAGGCATTGGGCGCCGAGGCGCGTTTCGCCTGGGCCCCGAATACGGAGACCAATCTTGCCGGGTATAAGGTTTATTGCGGGGCAGCCTCCAGGGAGTATGCGGCCCCGGTGGACCAGCAGATGGGCACGCTGGTGGCCGGCACGGTGCTGGGCCGCGTGTCCGGACTTGAGGCGGGGAAGACCTATTTCTGCGCGGCCACCGCCTATGACGCGGACGGCTTTGAAAGCGATTTCTCCAACGAGGTTTCCTTTGTCGCCGGCGACCGGGTCTATCCGGCAACTCCGGCCGAGGTGCGGGTGGTGATCCTGCGCCGCCATCCGGACGGAACCGTGGACCTGCTTGGCGCGGACGGGACGGTGATCGCGGCGGGCGTGACGCTGCCGTAAAAAAAGCTGGTCTGACTGGTCAAAAAAAACAACGCAGGCATGAGGCATGATTACAACATTGGTTTCTATCCTCCTTTTGAAAGGAAGTATCAGTGCGGCGCCATGGCTCGCGTTGAGCATTGTGGCTGATGTGTTGATTGTCTGTGCCATGACAGGCACAACTCTTATCAGCCTTAGTTGATAATAAACACAGCGTGACGCAGGAGAAACCTATGCCAACCTATGACAACACCAGCCGGAATTCCTATCCGAAAAACAATACCGTGCTGCCTGGCGGAGCGGTCGGCTTTGTCACCCAGGAGCTGTTCGACGGCCTGGATGGGGTAACACGTACCGCCGACACCCCCTATGCCCACGAGCCGCTCACCATCGCGGCGGATGACACCATGACTCCCTGGGTGTGGACGCCGGCAGGCACCCATGCCCTGTACCTGCGCGGCGACTGGGTTGGACAGTGCACCGTGCAGATGGCCACCCAGGCGGCCGGCAGCGACGCCACTATGGCCGGGGAGTTTGTCAACGGCATTGACGCCCAGGTGCAGGTGTTTGATCTGCCGGTGGCCTGCTATATGCGATTTGGATTTGTGGCAGGGGATTACGTCTCCGGATCGCTGTACAGCAATGTACAAGTGGGGGACTGATATTTATGATATTCCGCAACTATCGGAGACGGCAGAAAACAATTGATTTCACCGATCTCCCGCCCGCTGCCTTGAACCCTGGCCGAGCAATGCGCTGTAATCCTTTAGTTACCGGACAGCCCTACTTTTGGATGGAATCAGACGGGGAATTTTGGCGTCCGCTTGGCGGTGCGCAGGTTCTGTATTCGCTAACGGCTGATATCCAGATGCCTGCGTCACCTACGCCTGATTGGGTTAAATGTCTGTCAATACCGATACCGCCTATGATGTTTCCGGACAATCGACTTGCCTTACGCACTGTGATCGGTGTCGATAAGGTAGGCACTGCTGACGTTCTCAATACGTATCAGAAGTTTGGCAATGATGTTGAAACTGCGATGGATTTGTTCCAGTCTACGGCAAACTTAACGACCGTATCAGCTGGAATGACAAACCAAGCAGCGAGAGTAACAGCGACAACCTTTCGTAAACATGGGGCAGCAGGAACAGCGACAAATGCAGCATTGTCCTCAGTATCCTCTACAGCTCGTATTGCTGCAATCGACGTCAATGATCTTGACACCCAAACTAACTACTTTACAGTGTGGGGGCGACTAACCACAGGTGGCTTAGGAGATTACGGAATTCTCCATGAGTTCAACATGGAGATTGTTGGATGAGAACAGTTAATTTTACAGACCTTCCCCCTGCTGCTCTTAACTCTGGTGTAAGGATGCGCTGCAACCCTTTGGTTGCCGGCCAGCCTTATTTCTGGATGGAATCAGATGGATCGCATTGGCGGCCCTGGTGCGGCGCACAAGTAATATACTCTTTAGCTGCTCCTGTCGTATTTACTGATGATTATGCCTACCAACTGGGAATATCTGTTCCTATACCGCCAAAGCTTTTACCTGACGGTCGTGCGAGACTGCGGACAGTAATGGGCGGCAGTCACGAAGGTGGAACAAGTGACTCTCTGAACTACTACACCAAAATAGGACCGCTGTCTTCGCTTGCCGATCCGACAATATACCAAACAGGATGCGCATTAACAAACTTGTCGGTAGGCGGTACATATCAAGCTTACAGGGTGTCAGATACACAACTGCGGAAGCAGGGAGCTGGAGGCACCGCACTTGTTGCAGCGTTATCTGGCACTAGCATAATTGCAAGGCTCGCACCTATTGATGTCGCAAATCTGGATTTAGAAACTAATTACTACAATGTGTGGCAAGACCTTATTACTGGCGGTCTTGGAGAATATGGCGTACTGCATGCCTTCACTCTTGAGTTAATTGGATAAGGAGAAATATGAAAAAGAATCTGACAATGGAACAACGGGAAGCACTCCCGAATAAAGCCTTGTGTGTTGCTCAAGGTGATGGCTTGTGGACGGTATATGAAGTGGGCGATACTCTGCCGGAATTGCCTGTGCCGGTGGTCACACCCGAGGTTTCACGATTTCAATTCAAGCTTGCTTTGGCGCAGGCTGGGCTGCTGACAGACGTTGAAACATATATAGCAGGCTCCGGTGATGATACCCTGCGTCTCTACTGGGCTGAAGCGCCGACATTCCGCAGAGACCATCCGATTTTGACGGCTGCGGCTGTTTTGTTGGGAAAAACTGAGGCGGAAATTGACGCGGTGTTTGCGCTGGCGCTTAGCCTGTGAAAGAAAACGGGCATGGCTGACGAAGGCGATATTGCAAAGGATTATGCCGACCGCTTGAACATGGATTCCATCGCCAGGGTGCTGGCCGGGGCACATGCGGGGACGGTCAGCGAGCATCGTTGCTGCGAGTGGTGCGGGGCGGAGATTCATGAGCAGCGGCGGGCCGCGTGTCCAGGATGCAATCTGTGCGTGCAGTGCCAGGCCATCAAGGAGCGGTTGCCCGGGCGGGCATGATGATTTCAGGGCAGGTTTCAGGGGAGGCGTGGACCCTCACCCTACGGCAACAACAAAAAAACAACGGTGAAAAATGACACCATCTGATGTAGCAGCACTGACGGCCCTGGCCGCGATCGTTAAGGAAATGGGCACCTGGCCAGTATTATCCATCGTCATCTTCCTGGTGATCGGCCCGTGGATCTCCATGGTGGTGCTGTCGTGGATCAGTGAGCGCCGGCATGCGGCGGTGGTGCAGATGTACAAAAACAACGTGGTGCTACTGGAGACTACCCAGCAGCAGGGCGCGGCGCTGCAGGATATCGTGGTACTGGCCACTCAGACCATGACCCGCGTGCAGAGTTCGGTGGAATCAAACCTCTTTTGTCCGTTGATGCGCAAGGAAAAGAAGATAGAACAGGTGGTGAAACAATGATCAATCTGGAAAGGGCCGCCATGCGCGGCAAGCTGGCCGAGGCCAGGGACCGGGAGCGGCATTTGCTGCTGCGCATCAACGGCAATTGCCAGGCCATCAGGGCCGGGCTGAATACGGCTCTGACGCCGGTCCGTGATCTGGAGGTGCCGCAGATCGCGGCCCAGATGGATGAGCTGGTAACGGCCTGGGGCGAGCTGCAGGCGACGCTGTCAGAGATCGCCAGGCTGGATCGGGAGCTGGCCTGATGGCGGTCCAGGGTGACAAGGCGCGGCTCTATGATGTCGCCTTCCGCATGTACAGCGCGGACGGCAAGACGCTGACCGATATTGCCGAGGCCCTGGGGGTTTCCCGGCAGACGCTGTCCGCCTGGAAGGCCGACACGCTGACGCCAGGCCAGGATATGGACGAATGGGACCGGGCCAGGCAGCAGAAACGCAGCAACGTGCAGCGGCTGCGGGCGCTGTTTGACCGGGAGCTGCAGTTCCTGGAGGATGCTCCCCCCGGGGGGCTGCCTCCGGCCAGCCTGGACGGCATCACCAAGCTTGGAGGGCTGGTGCAGCGCTGGGAGGCGGCGGAAGCGGCGCCGTCATACGATAAGCCTAAAGTGTTCCTGGAAAACCTGCGGTTTATCGTTGGCTGGCTGCGGGACAATCAGCCTGCCGGGCTGCAGATTCTGGCGGACAGCATTGATGATCTGACCATGGCGTTCAAGGATGGCAATAATGCGTAAGCGGCCGCTGCTCAGCGAGGGACAGTATGACAAGCAGGTTGCGGAACTGCGCGCCTTTGTCAAGGAGAGCGTCAGCCCGTTTGAAAACGACACGCCGCAGAAGAAAAAAGAGCGGATAGCCAGGTCGCTGGGAGACAAGCTGTTTTTCATGCAGACCTATCTGCCCCATTATTTCACCTGCGATTTCGGCGAATTCCACGGGGAATGGTCGGAGGTGGCTGATCTGCAGGACCAGTTCGCCCTGATCGGGGCCCCGAGGGAGCATGCGAAATCAACTTTCTTTACCTTCGGCGATCCGCTGCACGTTATCTGCCATGGCCTGATCAGATTCGGGCTGCTGATCTCCGATACCCATGAGCAGGCTCAGAACTTCACGGTGGCCATCAAGGTGGAGCTGGAAGACAATGTCCGCATCCGCCACGACTTCGGCGACCTGAAGACCAGAAGCTGGAGCGATGACGATTTCCGCACCAAAAACGGGGTGGCGCTGCTGGCCAGGGGCAGAAAAGACAAGGTGCGCGGCATCAGGCGCGGGCCGTACCGGCCTGATTACGCCCGCTTCGACGACATGGAAAACGATGACAATGTCGAGAATCCCAGGCTGGTGAAGAGGCTGATCAGCTGGATCCGCGGCACGGTGCTCGGCTCCATGGGCAAGGGCTATAGGGCGCTGATGGTGGGCAACCTCTTCCATCCCCGTTCCGCCATTTCGCAGTTGATCGCCATGCTTGATGATGAGACGGGCCTGCCGCTGTATTTTTCCAAGGTGTATGACGCCATTCTCGATGAGGGGACGCCGGAGGAGCGGCCGTTGTGGCCGGCCAACTGGCCGATGGAACGGCTGCGCAAGAAACGGATCGACATGGGCAGCTTTGATTTCAACCGGGAGATGCGCAACAAGGTGGCGGTGGACGGCTCTCCGTTTCCGGATGAGCAGGTCACCTATTATCAGCTTGAGGAGATTGCCGGCAAGCAGTTGGTTACGGTGTCGGCCCTGGACCCCAGCGCCAAAGCCGGTGAAAACAATGATTACCGGGCCGTGGTGACCTGGAGCCTGGATCCCGAGCAGATGATTTTCTACTGCCGCCACGCCTGGCTTAAGAAAAAATCCATCGGCGAGATGTTTGCCGCGGCCTATGCGCAGGAAGAGGCCTACAAGCCGGAAAGCGTCGAGGTTGAGGAGAATATGCTCAAGGACTTCCTGCATGAGGCCATCGCCAATTACGCCAGGCAGGAGGAGCGTTATCTGCCCTGGGCGCCGGTGAACCATTCGACCAACAAGGAGGCGCGCATCGTCGGCACCTGCGCTTACCTGTGGGAATATGGCAAAATGCGGTTTATCAAGGGCCACAGTGACCAGAATATGCTGGTTGAGCAATTCATTTACCTGCTGACGCCATCGGTGCATGATGACGGGCCGGACGCCTCGGAGATGGCGATCAGCAAGCTGCAGAGCGGCTCATTCAAGCCGGCCTGCGCGGCCAGCGATCCAGCGGCCGATGATTATCACGCCGAGCGTCCGCAGGGATTGCTGGCCAGGTTTTTCGGGGGGAGACGGCGCTGATGGGCATCGGCAGGATTATTGTGGAAAAGCTGTTCGGCGGCGAGATCGAGCGCCAGGTGAAGGAGCGGTTGCCGGCCGCGGTGGCCCAGGATCTGTCCATGCTCGGCTGGCGCAAGCTGACCGGGGCGCCGACCCGCGAACTGCCCATGATGGACCAGGGCCGGGCCATCGAAGTGGCGTACTGGCTGTGGAAGACCAACCCGCTGGCCAAGTGGATCATCGAGGTGGTGACCGCCTTCGTGGCGGCCAAGGGAATGCCGATCTCCTGCAAAAACGAGGAGGTCAGGCAGGTGCTGCAGGACTTCTGGGACGATCCGGTAAACCGCATGGACATCCACTGGGAAAACTTCGTGCGGGAGCTTGGCGTGTACGGAGAACAGTGCTGGCCGCTGTTTACGGCGGAGCAGACCGGCCGTGTGCGGCTCGGCTATGTCGATCCGGCTTATATCGACACGGTCTATCCGGATCCAGACAATGTCAAGATCAAGATCGGTTTGACAATCGGCTCGCCTGATAGCGCCGGTGCGCCGCGCCGGCTGAAGATCGTGCTGGGCGACGAGGAGGAGTCGTTCCTTTCTCCGGCCGGACGGGCGCTGCGTGATACCTTCACTGACGGGGAGTGCTTCTTCTTCACCATTAATGCGCTGACCAACGAGATGCGCGGCACCTCGGATCTGTTTACCGTGGCCGACCATCTGGACGGCTACGAGCAGTTTCTCTTTGACAGCTCGGAGAAATACGCCCGTTTTAACGCCTTTTACTACGACATCACGGTCACCGGGGCGGATGAAAAAAAGTTGCAGCAGGAGCGCGATAAGTACCAGCCGCCAAAAACGGGCGGCGCCTTTATCCATAACGAGAACGTGAAGAGCGAGGCGATTTCGCCGGAGATGAAGGCCAATGACAGCGCCACGGCAGCCAGGCTGCACCGCAACCATATCCTGGGCAGCCTGGGGCTGCCGGAGCACTGGTTCGGCGGCGGCGGCGATGTGAACCGGGCCACGGCGGCGGAGATGGACGCGCCGGCCAGGAAGATTATCGCCTCCCGCCAGGTAAAGATCAAGAACATGCTGGAGGTGATCTGCGATGTCGTCATCTCCCGGGCCGCGGCGGCGAGGTATCTGACCGGCATACCAGAGGATGAACTGTATGCCTATGAGGTTCAGACCCCGGAGATCTCCGACAAGGATGTGACCAAGCTGGGGACCATGCTGCGGGAGGTGGCCGGCGCCCTGGTGGCGGCCCAGACCCAGGGGTGGATTGACGAGGCCGAGGCGGCCAAGGCCTTTGCCTATTTCCTCGCCTTCGTGGGCTACGAGTACGACCCTGAAGAGAACGAGGCGGCGCCGGAGTATGCGGATTACAAGAAGGAAGCCGGCAAGCCGGCCGGGAAAGGCGGCAAGGACTGATGGCCAAGGTGACCGGGGAGATCAAGCGGCTGCTGGCCGCCAAGGATGCGCAGCTTGACGCCGGGGCGGAGACGCTGCGCGGCCTGCTGGCGGAAATCAGGCGGCAGATTGTCGATGAGCTGCGACAGGTAAGCGGCGACAGCTACACGGCTCTGCACCTGAAGAGCAATCTGGCCAGCATCGAGCGCTATCTGGCTGGATTTGCCAGCGCCGGGGCCGCGGAGATGAACCGGCTGCTGGACGCGGCCTGGGAGTCAGGCGGCGATCTGGTGCCGGAGGCACTGCGGGCCGGTGGTTTCACCCTGGCCTTCGGCCATATCCCGGGTCCGGTGCTGTCCACCATGAAGGAATACGCCTTCCACAAGATCAGCGGGGTGAGCGGCGCCGCCTTTGACAAGATCCGCGGCGAGCTGACCTTGGGCATTCTCGGACAGAAGACGCCGGACCAGGTGATCACGGCCATTGCCGGCAGCGTGGGCAGCCCAGGGGTGTTTGATTCCATCGAGGAGCGGGCCATGGTGATCGCCAGGACCGAGATGGGCCGGGCCTATTCCACCGCCACCCAGGAAGGCATGAAGCAGGCGGCTCGTTATGTGCCGGAGCTGAAAAAGCAGTGGTGGCATGCCGGACATCCGGCCAGGCCGCGCCGGAATCACCTGGCGCTGCACGGCCAGGTGCGGCCGGTGGATGAGCCTTTTGTCATCGGCTCGCTGTCCATTGATTATCCGCGGGCCTGGACGGCGCCGGCCTCGGAGGTGATCCGCTGCGGATGCGACCATGTGCCGTGGCATGAACAGTGGGGCCAGGAATTTTACGCATTGCCCATCTATGACGAGCAGGGCCTGGAGATCGCCAGGCGGGGAGAACGGAGCGGCAGCGACGAGGATCTGACCGGCAAATTTATCAAGGGGCAGAAAGGCAAACAGCCAGAAAGCGTTTAAATGACCTGTGCGCGCAAAATGGCCCAGGGTGACGTGTGGGGCGGGAAAGTCTTGACACATGATTTATAAACATTTGTAACACCATTCCCGGCAGCATTCTGGCGCTGGCCGGATAACCAACAGCAAGGAGATAAACATGGGCAAGGAAATCGACAAAAAATATCTGGCTGGGCTGAAGTTCCGCTCATCCAAACCGGAAAAGGTGGACGGGGTGATCAAGCACCAGCGGTTTGAACGTCCGCTCGAGCCTGGAGATGTCTTGAACTGGCGGGATGCCGGCGACGTGGTGATTATCGCCACCATGGACGGCAGCAAGTATGCGGTGCCGAAGGATAAACAGAAGGAAAAGCAGGCGTAGCAACGTATCAGCCAGGGAGGACGGAGGAGATGGAATACAGTTTCGAGCAGATCAGGGAGATGGTGCGGCTGGCGCTGAAGGCGACCATGGCTACGGACGCCTATTGCTACGTGGTTGACCTCTACCAGGACAGCGTGGTCTACGAGGTTGAGATGGCAAAGGGCAAGGAGCAGTATTTCCGGTGCTCCTACGCCCTGGTAGATAACCAGGTGCAGCTCGGCGAGCCGGTTGCCGTGCAGAAGAAGATCGAATACATCCCGCTGCAGGCTGCCTCGAAACTGCTGGCCGCGGCTGGCGATCCGGCCGACGCCGATTACGGCTACAAGTGGCGGGTGCAGGTAGTGGAATACGGCCTGGGCAAGGACGGCCGCATCAACTGGCCCAAGGAACCGCTGGTTGCCGCCCTGCCGCTGTATGACGGCGCCAAGGTGTTTGCCTTAAACGACAGCCAGCACCAGGCGGCAAAGCCTTTCGGCAAGAGCGTGCGGGAGATTGTCGGCTGGCTGAAGGCACCGGTGGACACCGGGGTAGGCATCGAGGCTGACCTGTATATCCTCAAAAGCGCTAAGTGGTTGCGTGACAATCTGGTGGACAGCCATGAGAGGGGCAATCCTACCCTTTTTGGCTTGTCTCATGATGTGTCTGCCAGGGCCAGGACGGTCATGGTGGCCGGGAAAAAGGTCAAGGAGCCGGTACAGATAACCGCCGTTGAGATTGACGTGGTCTATGACCCGACCAACAACGGCAAATTTATTCAGATGGCCGCGGCAGTCGGCCAGGAGGAAGAAGACATGTTGAAGGGAAAACTTTTGGCCGCGCTGAAGAAGGCCCGGCCCGGGCAGTTTGCGCAGATCAATCAGGAAACGGTAACCGAAGATGAGTTGCTGGCCATGCTGGCTGCCGCTCCGGAGCAAGGCGGAGAAGTGGACGAAAAAATTAGGGCAGCGGTTGCCGCGGCCATGGCCGCCGCCGGCTCCCAGAATAATCCAGAGGTTGCCGCCGAGCTGAAAAAAATGCAGCTGGTCAGCTGCGGGCTGCAGCTTGATCATGAACTGGCTATGAGCAAGCTGCCAGCAGCCTGCGCGGACAAGCTGCGCAAAAGGTTTGATCAAAAGGTGTTTGAGTTAATTGAGCTGCAGGCGGCCATCAAGGAAGAGAAGGAAACGGTCGACCAGCTGACCGGATCCGGCCAGGTGCTCGGCTCCGGCGCCGTCAGGGTGGAGGTGGAGCAGACGGAAAAACTGCAGGCAGCCTGCGACAAGATGTTCGGGGTCACGGTGGATGATAAATTCAAGGACATCGCCGCCCTGAAATCGTTGCGGGCCGCCTATGTGGAGATTACCGGCGACACCGACGTGCGCGGCTATCTCGACCCGGGCCAGACCATGAAGCTGCAGGCGGCCTATGGCACGGCCACCTTCGCCTATGTGATCGGCAATACCTTGTACCGCCGGATGGTGCAGGATTACCGGGAAACGTCGGATTACGGGGTGGGCCGCCTGGTCGGCAACAATATCCGCAACGCCCGCGATTTCCGGACCATGGAATCGGTCCGCATCGGCTATTACGGAGATCTGCCGGATATCACCCCGGAGACGGTGGATTACCCGGATCTCGGCGAGGTCAGCGATGAGGAGATCAGCTATGCCCTGAACCAGAAGGGCGGCATCATCACCATCACCAGGGTGATGATCATCAATGACGACATGCGGGCCGTGCAGAAGATCGTCGGCCGGCTGCCCAGGGCGGCCCGCCGGACCCTGGCCAAGCGCTGCTGGAACAAGTTTGTCGGCAACGCCACCTACAAGGGTGACAGCAAGGCTGTTTTCCATGCCGACCACGGCAATCTCGGCTCCACCGCCTACGGCATCACCAGCGCCCTGGCGGCCAAGACGGCCTTTGCCCAGCAGACCGAGCCGGACAGCGGCGAACGGCTGATGCTGCGGCCGGTGACCGTGGCCTTCCCCAGCGAGCTGTACGGCATCGTTAAAAACGTCAACACCTATAATCCGCAGGCGGTGGCCATTGCCGACGGCAACTCCATGTACGGCTTCTTCCAGCCTGATGGGCTGATCGAGTGCCCGTTCATGACCGACGCCAACGACTGGATGATGTTCGGCGACCCCAACGACTGCGAGATTCTGGAGCTGGCCTATCTCAACGGCCAGTCCGAGCCGGAGATGTTCGTGGCCGACCAGCCGGCCAACGGGCAGATGTTCGTGGCCGACAAGATCCAGTACAAGATCAGGCATGAATACGAGGCTGAGATCGCCGATTACCGCAACGCCTACAAGGCGGTGGTGGCGTAGGAAGAAGTTGTTGAGTTGTTGAGCTGTTAAGTCGCGGCGGCCGGAGGGAGACCGGCCGCTGTTTAAAAAAAAGGAGAAAGAAGCAATGAAACAGAGATTTTCCTCTTTATTTGTGCTGCTGGCCATGCTGCTCTGCCTGGCCGTGCCAGGCTTTGCCGCCACCACTAACCCGAGCCCGGGGAGCGCCGGCTACATGGTCATGCCCCTGGTGTTCGACCGCACGGTGGCCGCGGTCTCCACCCCGGTGATTGCCAGGATCAAGCTGCCGTTTCCCGCCACGGTTGTTTCGGTTTCCGCCAGTTGCGAAACGGCCGATTACACCTCGACGGATGAGGTGTATGAGATTGACGTGCTGGAGGCTGGCACCACCATTCTTTCCTCTGCCATCGACCTGGCGGCGGCCGACACGGTATATGACGGCACGGTGAGCGACGCGGCCCTGGCCGATGAGGCGGTGGTAACGGTGACGCTCGATGCGGCAGGGACCACGCCGAGCATTACCGATGTCACCGTGCTGCTGGTTTTGAAGAGGCGGTAGGCGGATATCATGGCCCTGCTTGACCAGGTAAAAAGCAAGGTAAAGGACGACTCCGGGCGGCTGACCGATGCCGACGATTATCTGCCGGCCATCGACGCCGCCCTGGAGCGCTACGGCAAGCACCTCACCCGGCCGCTGGTGAAGGATGTTGCCGGCGCCGGCACCCATGATGTTGCCCTGCCGGCCGAGTGGATCGAGGAGTTCTCCCGGGTGCTGCAGGTGGAGTATCCGGTGGATGAGGTGCCGGCAATATTGATCGAGGCGGGCCGGTGGCAGATTTACCAGGCGCCGGCCGGCCCGGTGCTGCGGCTGCTTGACGAGACTCCCGAGGCCGACGAGATGGTGCGGGTAACGATTACCGTGCCGCGCACCGAGGCCACTGTCGCCCAGGGCGACCTGGACGCGGTGGCGTCGCTCGCCGCCTCTTACTGCTGCGAGACCCTGGCCAACCTGTTTGCCCAGACCGCCGATCCGACCATTGCCGCCGACGCGGTCAACTACCGGTCAAAGTCCGGCGAATTTTCCCGCCGCGCCAAGCGGTTGTCGGAGCTGTATCACCAGCACCTCGGCATAGATCCGGAGGGGCCGGCGCCGGCCGCGGCCGTGGTGGCCTGCCCTCCTGATCCAACGCGGGCCCGGCTGACGCATTAAGGGGTTGACGATGTTTGATATTGTCTCCAGGATAGTCGAAAAAGGCACTCTGCTGACCGGCAGGCCGGCAGAGGTGGTGCGCGGAGAAATGCTGGCGGCCATGCATGAGGCGACCCAGTTCGGGGTGCGCCGGGTAAAGGAAAGAACGCCCCAGGGCGTAATGGGCACCCAGGGTGGGCTGTGGTCGAGCATTGAGCCCGAGGTGCGGCCGATGGCTGCCGGGGTGACCGGCATGATCGGCACCGCCTACAAGTACGGGCTGGTGGTGGAAAAGGGCCGGAGGCCGGGCAGGCCCATGCCGCCCAAGGGCAGCATGCTGCGCTGGGTACGGGTGCAGATGGGAGTGCCGGCGGAAAAGGCGAAAAGCGTCGAATTCCTGGTGCGCCGCAAAATCGCCAGAAAAGGCACAAAAGGGGTGTTCATGTTCGAGCAGACCATCAAGGAAGACTGGCGGCAATTTCAAGAAATTTTTGAACGGCACGGGGTAAGGCTTGCCGAGGAGCTGCGGAAATGAGCGACGCCACGCTGCGGGCCGCGATCAAAACCAGACTGGACGCCCTGGGCGCCGGCATCGGCCGGGTGCATGATTATGAACGGTTTTCCGTTGATCCGGCAAAATTCCTGGCCTTGTTCCAGGATGAGGAGACAAAAAAGGTTTTCGGCTGGGAGATTATCCGCACCGGTTTTTCCGTGCGCCGGGTTGCCATGTCCAAATGGAAAATGGTGCACCAGTATACGGTGCGCGGTTATTACGGGCTGCAGGACGCGGCGGGAACCGAAAAGACGGTGAACGGCCTGGCTGATCTGATTGCGCTTGATTTCACCCGCACGCCGCTGGCGGGCACCATTGGTGATACCCTGCCGGAGGCGGAGATCGAGACCAGGATGTTTGGCGGCGTGCTCTGCCATGTGGTGGAGGTGCGGCTGCCGCAGGTGGCGGAGATTGTTGCTCCGCTGCCGGAGGAGGAGGTTGATCTGCTGAGGGTTGGCCTGAATTACTATCTGCAGGATCCGGCTGACGACGGTGTGGTTGATGCCGCCGATCTGGTCGAGCTGGGCTTATAGTCCCTTTGGGGCAAGGAGGTTTGCATGCGCGTGATCGCGAAACCGGGCGAGCGGTGCCCGATGGAAAACAAGCCGCGGCAGTATATCACGGACGCGACGGCGGTCGACGTGCCGGACAGCACTTATTACCGGCGGCTTGCGCGCGAGGGAAGCCTGCTGAAAGTTTCCGAGCAGAAGCAGTCCGGCAAGGCTAAGGGAGGGAAAGAATAATGGGCTCAACCAATATCAGTTTTGACAGTATCCCGGCGTCGATCCGCAAGCCGGGCAAGTATTTCGAGTTCAACACCAGGCTCGCGGTCCGTACCCTGCCGAATAATCTGCAGAAGATGCTGATTATCGGCCAGCGACTGAGCACCGGCTCGGTTGCCGAGCTGGTGCCGACCAGGGTGTTTTCCGACGCCGAGGCGGCCGCGTATTTCGGCTGGGGCTCCATTGCCCATCTGATGACCAGGGCGGCGATCACCGCCAATCCGTATCTCGATCTGACCGTGGTGGCCCTTGATGACGCCGCGACCGCCGTTGACGCGACCGGGACTGTCACCCTGGCCGGCACGGCAACAGCCTCGGGTTCGATCAAGCTGTATGTCGGCAATAAGATGGTGGAGGTCGGCATCACCAGCGGCGACACGGCGGCGGTTGTCGCGGCCGCCCTTGATGCCGAAATGGATAAATATCCGGAACTGCCGGTAACCGCTGCCGCCGCCCTCGCGGTGCTGACCTTTACCGCCAAAAATGGCGGAACGCTTGGCAACCAGATCGGGCTTGCCACGGAGATCAGCGCCGCTGGAATTACTGCCGTAATCGTTGCCATGGCAAGCGGCGCGGTTGATCCGGACATTGATGACGCCCTGGCTCCGGTGTTTGCCGAGCAGTATCACATTATTGCCACGGCGCTCAATGACCAGACCAGCCTCGAGGCGGTATCCGACCATCTGGATTCCGTTTCAGGGCCGCTCGAGCAACGGCCAGGCCGCGGGGTGTACGCCACCACCGGCACGCTGGCCGCCGCCACCACCCTGGCCGGCCAGATCAATTCCGGCCGCATGAATCATGTTTTTCTCCGGGCGACCAGGAGTATCTCCTACGAGGTGGCTGCCTCCTATGGAGCGGTCATGGCCTTTGAGGAAGATCCGGCCATGCCGCTCAATACCCTGGAGCTTGACGGTATTCATGCCCCGGCAATTGATCAGCGGCTGTCGCGCACCGAACAGGAAAGCTGTCTGCATAACGGTGTTTCTCCCCTGGAGGTGGGCCCGGGGGAGACCGTGCAGATCGTCAGGGCCATCACCACCTATACCCTGGACGCCCAGGGCATTGAGGATGTCAGCCTGCTGGACACCACCACCATCGCTACCTTGGATTATGTGCGCAAGGCATGCCGCGAGCGGGTTGCGCTCAGATTCCCCAGGGCGAAGCTTTCCAGCAAGACGCCTGACCGGGTGCGCAACGAGCTGATTGACGTGCTGCTGAAGCTGGAAGAGCTGGAGATTGTCGAGGAAGTGGCGGCAAACCTTGACGGGCTGCTGGTTGAGCGTGATCTGCAGGACGCAAACAGGCTCGATGCCAAGATCCCGGCTGACGTGGTCAATGGCCTGCATGTGTTTGCCGGCCGCATCGATCTGCTGCTGTAAAAAAGCGGATCCAAAGTTTCAACGAGAAGGAGTGACCAATGTCCGAATATGTTACCAGGGTAAGCCTGGAGGTGAACGGCCAGGAGATAACCGATTTCAAGACCGTCACGGAAAACGAGGTTGAGGTGTTCCGGGAGATCCGGCTGATGAACAAGACCGGGTTTGCCGCTTCCCTGCCCAGGTACGGGGTTGAGGTTGACTATGTAATCCCTTCCGACGCCTCGGAGTTCAATTTTGAAGAGGTGAAAAACGGCACGCTGACCATCGACAAGCAGAACGGGGTGCGGGTGGCCTATACCGGCGTGTATTGCCTGAAGGTTGGCAGCGTCAAGTACGACGGGGAAAATGAGGCTGTCCGGACCATCACCTTTGGCGCCACGGGGAGGAACTGATGCTCGAAAAGGGGATGCTGCCGATAGGGGTCATGTTTAACGAAGAGCGGCTCCGGCTTTTTACGCTGCGGCCGCTTAAGGTCAAGGACACGTTTTCCGCTCAGGCGTCTCCCGATGCGGACAGGCTCGGCGATGAGAACATGCTGGGCCTGTATCTGCTTGGCAGGCGCCTGACCATTGATGGTTTGCCGCCCGAGCTGATATGCCTGGATTTCATGCTCGATCTGTATGACGGCGATCTGGCGGAAATCATGGCGGCTGACGGGAGGCTGGCGAATGCCGTCAGCTCCTTTCGCGGCCAGCAGAATGGAATTGCAGCGCAAGCTGGTGCTGGCGCTGATGATGATGGGCTTTTCCGCGGATGAGGCCATGGCCATGGATGAGGATGCGGCGCTGTCCTGGCTTACGGCTTATGCTGATTTGCGCACGCCAAACCGCGGCGGGAAGAAGTATCTGGTAAGGCGGAAAAAAGACAGATGATGATCCGCCCGGCGAAGCTGCCAAACCGCAGGCCGGCAAAAAGAAAGACCAGAAAAAAGGCTGCTCCGGCGAGAAGGTAGATAATTTCCATGACGATAACCTCGGTTGCCATACAGTTTACCATAATCGACCTGCTGAGTCGAGGGGTTGATGCGATCAAGGGCCGCATGAAGTCCCTGGCCACGGCAAACAAGGATGTGCAGCAGAGTTTTGACCGGATGGCCCAGGCCGGCAAAATAGCGGCCGGGTCATTAGTGGCCACGTCAGCTATGGCATCTGCCCTGCAGCCCGCGGTGATGTCTGCCGCGTCATTGCAGGAGGCCATGCTGAAGGTCAAGGCGCAGCTGGCCGGATCGGCCAGTGACGCCAAGGATCTGAACAAGCAGCTGGCCACGGTGAAAAGCACGGCCATTGAGGTGTCGGCCAATGCGCCGTTTTCCGCCGAGGACGTGGTCGGCATCCAGAATTCCCTGCTCAAGGCCGGACTCAAGCTGCAGGATGTAGCTGGCAAAAGCGGGGCGGCGTTTGCCGCCACCATCCTGGCCAGCCTGTCCGGCATGGCGCCGGAAGAGGTTGGCAATGCCCTGGCCAATCTCGGCACCCAGTTCAAGCTGAGCGGCGGTGATTACGGCAAGCTGGCTGACTGGCTAGTGCGGGTTGACGATGCCGCGGCAACCAGCGTGCCGATGCTGGTGGAAGGCCTTAAAATGTCAGGTTCCAACGCCGCCGCGCTGAAAATCTCCGTGCAGGACAGCGTCACTTCCCTGGGCGCGCTGTCTGCCCTGGGGGAGCGGGCGGGCAGCAGCTTCAATAATTTCTTGATAGGCGTGCTCGGCATGAGCAGCGAGCAGCGCAAGTACATGAAGCACTACAAGATAGACCTGTTTGAAAACGGCAGGTTCATCGGCATGGACCAGGCCACGGACCAGTTGCGGGAGCGGTTCGGCAACATCAAGGATGACCAGAAAAGACTGCTGGCGCTGATGAAGATATTCGGCGAGGAAGGCGGCCGGGCCGCCAATGAATTCATCGGAGCGTCCAAGGGGTTCAAGGAAATCAGAAAGGACGCCGAGTCCTCCTTGTCGGCGGCCCAGAAAATGGCTATCTGGGCGGAAGGATTTAACGCCTCATTGAAAAAGCTGGCCGGGACGGCGAAGTCCGCCATGGCTGAATTATTTCAGCCGGCCCTGGCGCCGCTTACGGCCATTACCGACAAGGTAAACGAGCTTTCCGCCGCGCTCGGCGGCATGGCGCAAGAGCATGAGGGCATAAGCAAGGCCGCGTCCTGGGGGTCGCTCGGCGCTGTCGGCGCCGGAACATTGGCCGCGGCCGGCGCGGGGGCAGCGGCCCTGTATTACGGCCGCAAGACGGTCAAGGGCCTGGGAGGGTTCGGCAAGATGTTCGGCGGCGCGGCCAGCGCTGCTGCCGGTATCGCCACCGGCAAGGCCGTTGAGGCGGCAACCGGCGTGCAGCCGGTATTTGTCACCAACTGGCCGGCGGGAGGCCTGGGTGGAAGTGCCGCCGATATAGCGGCCGGCGCAGCCGGTGGAAATCTTTTTAAAAAACTGCTGCCGGCGCTGGGCCTGGCCGGCAAATTTGGCGCATATGGGGCTGGCGGGTTTTTAGCTGGTAAATATATTTTCAATCCTTTGCTTGGCAAGGCGTCTGAAAAAATTAGCGGCGGCAAATACGGCGGCGAGGGCTGGCTCGGCGAAATGCTGTATGACGTCATCCACGGCCGCGAGGTAAAAAACGAGATCCAGCTGAACGTGGCCATTGATGAACGCGGCCGGGTAACCACGAAATCAAATGACATGAACACCAAAGCAAATGTCAAGCCGCTCAAACGCGGGGAGTTCGGGCCATGGCAGACCGCCTCGGCGCATTGAAAATTGATGATTTCGAGCTGGAGGCGGAGACGATCCGCGACAGCTTTGAGAAGGCGATTGCCGTTTACGAATACCCGTTCGTTGACGGGGCGGACACGGAGGATCTCGGCCATAAGGCGCGCCGCATCTCCATCCGCTGTTATTTTTTCGGCGAGCAGTATGCCAGGCATGAGGAGTTTTTGTCCCACCTGGATTCCCGCGAGCTGTTTGAGCTGACCCACCCGAAATACGGGCTGCTCACGGGCCGCATCGACACGGTGTCCGTCAGCCATGATGACCGCCTGGAAACGGCGGAAATCGATCTGTCCTTTATCGTCAACCGGTCAGACAGCCAGGCCGCGGCGAAATCAGCCGATGTCCAGGGCGCGGTTGAAGAGACATTTGTCGCCGGTCAGGATAATCTGCTGACGCATTATGCCGCGGACGTGATTAGTGTTCTCGGGCCGGAGGCCGCGGGAATACTGAATACTACCCTGGATCCAGAGCTCGGCATTGCCGGGCAGTTTCCGTATGCCTCGAGGACGGCCAGGGCATATCTCACGGATGTGGACGGCTGGATCGGAGACATGAGCGGCACGCTGGCCGAGGTGACCAACCCGGGAACCTCGCTTATTGCCCTGGTGACCTACCCAGCCAGCCTGGCCGGCCGGGTAATCGGCGTGCTGGCCAATACCGTGGAGCGCTGCGCTCTTTCCCTGGCGACGTTGCGCGTGTCGCCTTCGCGCTTTCTGGACAGTCTGCAGATATCACTGGAGGCGTTGACCGGCAGCGCCGGAGAGCGCCGCAGTTCGTTTTCCCGGCCGGCCAGGATTGCCGCGTCCCAGAGGCTGGCGGTGGAGGCCTCCGCGCTGTATGCGGCTGACGAGCTGAACAGGCAGGCCATGCGGCAGGCTGAAAAGCAGCGCAGCTTTGACGCTGTCGGTAATTATCTGGATCCGGATCCGGCTCCCGAAGTGATGACCATCAGGGAGCTGGAACGGTCGCTGGCGATTGTGCGCGGAGACGTCAGCGCGACCATTACGAATATCAGGATTGATGACAACAGCGAAAATGCCGTAATTGTCAGCGACCTGAAGACCATGAGCCGGCAATTGACCGATCATGTGGATGACATCAAACTTGAGCGTGACCGCATGGTGACGGTGCAGCTTGATAACCCGCTGCCCCTGCATCTGGTCTGCCTGCGTTATGGTTTGTCCTATCAATATGCCGCCAGGCTCATGGCGGCAAACAACATCATCCGTCCGAATTTCACCAGCGGGGAGATAGTCGTTTATGCCGGATAATATCTCGCTGTCCTTTGGCGGCAGAAAAATAACGGAGTTCTCCGAGTACAGTGTTGATTCGGATCTTTACACGGCCGGTGATGCGTTCAGCGTAACGCTGCCTGATCCTGCGTTTGCGGTAAACCCGGGCCAGCAGTTTCAGTTGTTTGTCAATGACCGGCTGGAAATGACCGGCATTATCGACCGGGTGAGCGAATATAACGGCAAGGACGGCAGCCGGGTGGTGGTGGAAGGCCGCGATTTGCTGGGGCTGGTGGTGGACAGCTATTGCGAGGAGTTTATCACGCTGGAAGGCGTTACGTTGAAGGTTTTGGCCGAGCGGTTGCTGCGCGCCGTGCCGTTTATCAACCGGAAAAATATTGAGTATCAGGCCGGGATTGCCGGGGCGACCGCCAGCAAGACTGGGGACAATGATCTGTTTGACCTCAGCCAGGATCTGGCCCAGATTGAGCCTGGCCAGACGGTGTTTGAGGTACTCAGGGATTTTGCCGAATCGCGGGGAGCCATGTTTTTTTCCCTGCCGGACGGCACCTTTGTTTTCGGCCGGCCGAAAGCCAAAGGCAAACCGCTGTTTACCATCACGCGCAGGCTGGATGGCGCCGGCAACAATGTAATGGACGGCAGCCGGGTGCGGGACATCTCGCAGCAATATTCAAAGATCATTGTGGTCGGCCAGAAACAGGGGGCGGACGGCATCGAGGCGGCTGATTTGAACACCATTGCAATTGCCCAGGTAGACGATGTGCCGTTTTACAAGCCGTTTGTCGAGATCAACAACAATGACCTGGCCAGCCCTGCCAATGCCGGCAGGGTCATTGCCGAACGCCAGCGGGCCATGGGCCTGCAATTGTCGTATACGACGCCTGGCCATTCCGTCAACGGACGCAACTGGGCGGTTAATGAGCTGTGCGCCGTGCTGGATGAGAAATTTGAGATAAACGGCACTTATTTGATTTACGGCCGCACATTTCGTATTGATAAAAGCCGGGGCCCCGTGACCGAGCTGCGGCTTGGGCTGCCAGGGGTGATCAGATGACCAGGCTGCGCGGCATGATCCGCTGTATCATTAATAGTGTGGTCGAGGGGGCGATTAAGCTGGCCGCCTTCAGCGGTTATGCCGGGGAAACGGTCTCCTCCCGGGAATACATGCAGCATTACGGATACACCAGCCGGCCGCTGGCAGGCGCCGAGGCGGTTGCTGTCCGCGAGGGAAACCACATCATCGTGGTGGCCAGTGATGACCGCAGATACCGCGTGGCGGTAGAAAATGGCGAGGTGTGCCTGTATACCGACGAGGGGGATAAAATCCATCTGCGGCGCGGCCGGGAAATTCTGATTGACTGCGGCGGCATGGTAACGGTCAATGCCGCCACCAGCTGCACGGTAAATTCACCGCTGATCAATCTCGGCGGGGATCGGGCCGGGCTGCGGCGCTTTGTCGATCAGCGTTTCGCGGCGCTCTTCGGCAGCCACACCCACAGCGGCGTGCAGACCGGATCCGGCAACACCGGGGTGCCGGTGCAGGCCTTTGTCCTTAATGACAACTGCACCGACATCACGAGGGGCATCTGATGGATTTCGCCATTGTCATTAATGACGGCGGCCAGCCGGAAATGTCCTTCGACCAGGCCACCAATATTTTCAATAATATTTATCTGAGCCTCAAGGTGCGGCGCGGATCATGGTTTTTTGACCCGCAATTCGGCAGCCGCCTGCATCTGCTGAAAAAAAACACCCCGAGGGCCGCCTCCCTGGCGGAGGAATACGCCAGGGAGGCCTTGCAGTGGCTGCTTGATACCGGCCGGGCGACTGAGATTGACGTGCTGGCTGAACGAGACACATTGCAGGATGTTTCCAGGCTGAAACTGCTGGTAGAGGTCACCCAGGCAGATGGCGAGCAGATTGTTTACACCGATTTCGTGGGGGTTGTCTAATGGCGTTTTCCAAATCGTTTGATGAGCTGCTGAACGAAATTCTGACGGATTATGCCAATCAGTTCAATGGCAGCATTGATTTGTCGCAGGGCAGTCTGGTTTTCATACGGGCGGCCTGCCTGGCTTCCGCCGTCTGGGGGCTGTATCAGCATCAGCAATGGATCAGTAAACAGATTTTCCCTGACACGGCCGACACGGAGCAGCTGGAACATCATGCCTGGGTACGCGGTTTGGCCCGCCGCAGCGGAGAAACGGATGATGAGTTGCTGGCCAGGCTGCTGGAAATCATCCGTCACCCGCCGGCGGGAGGCAACAGATATGACTATGAACAGTGGGCCACGGCTATCGATGATGTGCAGAGCGCTTACTGTATTCCTTTGGCGGACGGGATCGGAACTGTGATGGTGGTGGTGCTGGCGGATGCAGTGTCCACCGGATCGGAGACGCCCAGCGCCGAACTGCTGGCCGAGGTGGCGGCCTATATTGAGGAGGAGCGGCCTGTTACCGCGGTGGTTTCCGTGGTGTCGCCGACATTTCTGGTGACGGACGTAACCATGACGGTAACCGGGACAAACCTTGACACGGTTGCCATTGCCGCCGACATCGAGGCCTATATGTCGCTGTTTGTCCCCGGCCAGATCTTGTACCCGTCGCAACTGGCCGCCATCGCCATTGCCGCCGGCGCGCTGGATGCCCAGGTATCGGCGCCGGCGGCGGCGGTGGTGACCGATGATATCGAGATCATCAGGCCGGGGGTGATCAGTGTTACATAAGGACGTGTTGCGGCTGCTGGCCCCGATCGAGCTTGACGGGGTGGAGCAGGGGGATCGCGAGGTGGAAGGTGCGGCGCTTGATGCCGTGCAGGCCAGGGATCTTGATCTGCTGCTTGAAATGCATCCGGATGCATCCGTTGAGCTGCTGTCGTCATGGGAGCGGGTGCTTGGTTTGCCTGATCCATGTATTGGCGAGCTTGGCACCATGCAGGAGCGCCTGGCCGCTGTGGTCGCTAAATATGTTGAGACAGGTGGGCAAAGCCGCGCCTATTTCATTGCCGTGGCCGCCGCGCTCGGTTTTACGGTGACAATTTCCGAGTACCGGCCGTTTCAGGTTGGGGTTTCCGCGGTTGGAGATCCGCTTTATGGCACGGACTGGCTGTATGCCTGGCTGGTTACCGCGCCGGCGACCACGATTACCGAGTTTGCGGTGGGGATATCTGCGGTGGGCGATCCGCTGCGATCCTGGGGCAACGAGCTGCTGGAGTGCGCGATCGGCAAGCTCAAGCCTGCCCATACGTATGCGGTGTTTGGCTACGGCGGCATTACTGACAACCTGATTAATGAGGTGTCGGCGTGGACATTGATCGGAGGGTGCACCATGGCGCCGGCCGGGATTGCCGATCCTGGCGGGCATCAGGCCTACACGTTTACCGATGATTCCGTTACGGCGTACGAACGGGCGGATTCGTCGTTTTTCGCTTACACCGAGGGGGAGACGCTGTATTTTGACGCCTGGGTGAAAAAAGACACTGATGATACCAGGACTATCCATTTGCTGGTTTACGGCACCGGCGGCGTGGCTGTGTCCTCTTTTAGCCTGCGATTCAAGACCAATACCGGTGATTACGCGACGAGCAACAGTACAACGGCCACCATAAGCACCCCGGTAATCACGGACTATGATGGCGATTGGTGGCGGATATCATTTTACGGCACGTGCGGTAACGGCACCACGCTGGTGAATATCATATTTTATCCCGCGAGAGGGTTGGTGCTCGACAGCAATAACGCTGCTGCGGTAGGCAGCGCCACGCTTGGCATGGTCAAGCTGCGCAGCTCATATTAATGGAGGAATGGTTTTATGCATAGAATCGACCACGCGACGGCAACGGTTGACAATTTATTCACCGAGGGTGATCCTGTCGGCGGCATTGCCGCCACCGTTATGACTGATGACTGGGCCAACGCGGTCCAGGAAGAGATTTGCGAGGTTATTGAGGGGGCCGGGATAACGCTTAATAAGGTTGATAATACTCAGCTGAAGGCGGCGATGTACTATCGCCTTAGACAGGTTACCAAATTTACGGCATCAGGCACGTATACAAAACCATCATGGCTTGCTGCGGCAATTGTGGAGTTAATCGGCGCCGGAGGTGGTGGCGGAGGGTCTCAAACAGGCACTGGCGATGCATGTGGGGCCGGTGGAGGGGCTGGTGGGTATGCTCGGAAATTGCTTCTCAGCTCAAGTATCGGCGCTACAGAAACAGTAACTGTTGGGGCTGGAGGTGCTGGCGGGGTTGGCGCTGCGGCAGGTTCAAGTGGCGGTGCAACTTCATTCGGTTCGTTGCTGTCGGCGACAGGAGGCGGCGGGGGTGGTCTTGGCAACAATTCTACCGGTACTGTCAGGCCTGATGGAGGTGCTGGCGGGGTTGGCTCAGGAGGTGATATATCCGCAAGCGGATCACCAGGTTCTTCGTCTGGTGTTTTATCAGGCTCCGGCATGGGTATCGGCCTTGGCGGGTCTAGCTATTTTTCTGGTGGAGGAGATAGCGGGATTTCTGTGTCGTCTGTGATTAATGGCGGCGATGGTTCTCTTGGTTCAGGCGGCGGTGGAGCAAACACGTCTAATGCCGGCAATGGCACTGGCGGTACCGGTGGGGCAGGAGTCGTTCTCGTTTACGAATACGTTTAAGGTGATTAATATGCGTGCTTTGATACACGGAGGCAATAAAATCGTTCAGGTTTCCGAGGCAGATTTCCCTGTTGCCGCTTCCCTCGAGTGGGTAGATTGTCCGGATAACTGTACTGTCGGCTGGAATTATAGTTCAGGGATATGTTCTGCCCCTGTTGTTGATCTTGGTCAGTTGATGGCTGCGAAGATAGCCGATTTAAAAGCGGCTTGCGAGGCTTCCTGCAGATCAGGCTGGACGTCGTCCGCGCTTGGCGTTCCCTATATATATGATACTGATAAGGACAGGGACCAGGTGACGCTGACCGCTTTGGCTGTTGCCGCCTTGCAGCAGATCATGCTGGGTAATGCTGAGTGGACCTATGACGTAACTTGCACGGACGCCTTGAGCGGCATCAAGGCCATGCGCCCGCATACCGCCGCTCAGCTTGCCCAGGTCGGCACCGAGATTCAAGCCATGATTAAAGATTACAAAGTGAGATATTATGGCTTGCTGAGTGATTTGGAGACGGCATTTTCTGCCGGAGATGCACAGGCGATGAGTGCTGTTGTTTGGTAAATTTTTTTTATTTTCCAGTTTGATGACGTGTATTTTGTTAATTTTTTTTATTCCCGTCTTGCCTTGTTTTTTTTCCGAGTTGTTGTTTTGTGAAACTGGTCAAGATTTTTTTGACCATATCAAGACATTTTTGGCGGCCACTTTTCGCAATTTTTGATATATTTTTTTCGCACGCCGCTTCATCATT
>Ga0209318_1000591_pt1 | contig 33960 bp, 47 predicted proteins | sample RifGroE1_FD_183999 | JGI IMG/M metagenome (GOLD analysis project Ga0209318, IMG submission 183999) | Groundwater microbial communities from Rifle, Colorado, USA - Groundwater E1 (SPAdes) (version 2) | ecosystem: Environmental > Aquatic > Deep subsurface > Groundwater | place: Rifle, Colorado... | reverse complement strand
GTTGTGCTCGGTGCCCCGCTAGAGGTTGAGACCGCCCCTGGGTTGATGGTCCTCGTTCCGATCGTCGCGTCATCTCGCTCTCCTGCTGTTCTTCGCAGCTCTTTCCGAACCGGTTTTCTTGTTGTGGCACCTGAAGCACATCGTCTGAGTGTTGTCAGGTGACAGCTTTCCTCCGCCAGCCTTGATCGGAACCTTGTGGTCAACCATCTGACCAGGCCGACGGCATACGACACACAGCGGGTTGCGCATCAGCCACCACTTCTGGAACCGTCTCCACTCGGTCGAGTAGTAGAACGGGTCGGTCTCCTTGCTTCTCCTTGCCGTAGCCGATTCGTTCTTCTCGGATTGACTGCATGCTTCGCAGTAGCCATCGGATCGATCGGTCACGTTGCCGCATCCGGAAGCACGGCAGACTCTCTTCGCTCGTACCGGCATCAGTCCACACTCGTCAGTCGACCGTTGACGAACTTGATCTTCCCCTGCCGGTACAACTGGAAGTCAGCATCGGACAACGCCATCACCTGGTCCGTCGCGCTCTTCGGTATGACTGCGAACTTCAACGAACCGGACGGATACAGACCGGCAATCATCGAGCCGTTCGTCCTGATCCGCTCGTGCAGCTTGACGACGATCTTCCTCTGTCGCTCGCTCCACCCCTTGAGCGCCTTCTCGGTCTCTTCCTGCGATCGGCAGTTCTTCACGAGGTTGTAGTGCTCCTTGACAATCTCCATCTCGTCGGCCGTGAGGAACTCATACGGATCGGGAACCGTCGTTTCATACGTGCCCATTGTCGACCTCCATCACCCTTGAAAACGCCGCGCTCAGAGTCGGGCTCAATGGTGCCCCGCCTGCCACGGCAGTGTCGTCTTCCCACCTGCGATCGGATAACCAACCCTGCGCCATCTTCGGCGTGCCCTTGCGTGCCACAATCTCCGCCCGTTGTTCGGCGTATGCCCTCGCCCCGGCAATGATCGTTGCAGCCAGCTGCTCATCCAACCCCTTGATCGCCCGCCATGCATTCCATGCCGGCGTCTTCCCTCGCTTGTCATCGAACGCCGTCCAGAACTTCTCAAACAGGTTCTGATGAAAATTCTTTCGTGCATGCGCTGCACCACCAGGTGCAGACGTGGACATTCGGGAGGGAGCAGGAGGATCCCGCTTGCACGATGCTTTTAAATCTTTTTCTATCGGAGATGGAGATGGAGATGGAGATGGAGATGGAACTGGAGATGGAACTGGAGATGGAACTGGAGATGGGGCTGGGGCATTGCTCGGCGCATCATCCGCATCATGCGGTGTTGATGCGTCCGCATTGCCGCCCGCATTTTCCGCATCATGCGCATCGCATGCGGTAGCATTATGCGGTTTCTCTTTCGCATCCTCACCAACTCCACGTTTCTTTTTCCAGCGGATATTCGCGGCATTGCGGGCCGCATCGGTGCGGCTGCCTGCGGTCGCCGCATAGCAGTTATGTTCCTCCCAATCATGGATGAGATAGCCGCCGTCGACCGCATCGATGAAGCATATATACGGATCGCAACTCGCCAGCGCCGCCACCAGCTCCCCTGGTTGACCCTCCCAGTCAACCGCCAGCTCGATATCGTCGGCAGTGAAAACATGGTCGCCGTCATACTTGCAGTCGCTCGCATACGCCCACAGCTTCATCAGGGCGAAAACCCCTTCATACCCGAGCATGCGATGCAACCGCTTGGTCTTGTTGTGCCTGAAAAAAAACGTATCAACCCTGAAGTCTGACATGATCCCTCGTTCAAATCCTTGATGCTTTCACTTCCTTGAAACTCCAACTCGGTTCGCCTGTCCTGAGCTTATCCAGGCAGTAAGGACAGAGGACATCGTCGATGATCCAGTCGGGCCGGATAATTGCCCCGCATCCGGCGCAGATCAGCCGGCGGGCATAATGGTCCTGCACACCTTCGATGTCCTCCGTCCTCGCCGCATCCATCAGATGTCGAACACCGGCACTCCCAGTTCGTTCATCTTCTCCATCACCTTCTCGCGCTCCTGGTCGAACGCATGCTCCTCGACCAGGTCGGCGTTGATCAGCGAATAAAACACCCGCAGCTTGTTCTGATCGTTGATGTTGAACCGCAGCGCCGCCTCGACCCGGTATTTATCGGAACCGCGGTACGGCGCCAGGCCGAGGACGATCTTGCCGCAGAACTCGATATTGCCCTTGAGCGTCTCGCCGCTGGTCTGCTCGTTGAAGGTCAGGTTGGTGAAGCCGGTGCGCGGATCCACGACGCTGATGAACTCCGCCTTGCGGTGCACCTTCAACTGCTGGATCATCTCGACAATCGTCGCCGCATCCGGTTCAGAAATATCGGGGATATTGGCCTCGATAAAATCGGCAAAAGCGAGCTGGTCCATCTGCACCCCGTTCTTGCTCTTCCATCGCGACCATGCCGTCGTTTGCCGAAGTAAGAGTTTTACCGACCGGTCGGCCCAGCCCGGCATATCACCGCCGGCCGTGTAATTGAAGATCGTCTCGAAAGACCCCATATCCATGAAGGCCAAGCAGACCGTCGTGCCGTGCAGCAGCTCCCGCTCGCTGAAGCGCAGAAAGGAGTCAACGGTGGCAACAATCACCTCGCCCTTGTTCCGGAACGGCGCATCGCGCAGATCCTCGACCTTAACCTCCTGGGCCGTGTAACCGTCCGGCACGATGATAAACCGTTTCGACGGCCCATCACCCGGCTCAATGATCTTCTGCTCGCCAAGCGCCACGCCGGCGCTCAATATTGCTTCAGATTCAAATTCACTCATTGGACAGATACCTCTTTCAGTTCTCCTGTTTTGCTGTTCAGCAGCACCAGATCACCCTTGGGCTGCGCCTCTTCGACCACCTTCAGGTCATCGATGTGCATCTGCCGGACATCCGACCTGGTCAGCCGGTTATCATCATCGATAAACATGATCGTCGGATGCCGGTTCGGCTCGGGAATGGTCCGCTTGATCGCGTCCAGAACCTCGACCTGCCGGTCACCCTGCGGCTTGATCTTGATGGTCAGCTGCACCGTGGCCATCTTTCCGGTCCGCATCGCCGCCTCGGTCGCTTCATGCATAGCAAGACTCAGATCATGATGCGTCCTGCCGTTTCTGAGGTCGGTCAGCACCTCAGTAAAATCCCTAGGTTTACCATCCATACACACCTCCTGTTTGCTGCTTCAGGCGCCGGGCCCCCATGGCCGCGCCGTTTCTCCAGACTGGATAAAGCTCGATCGTTCCTCGTACCCGCACACGACTCGCAGACCCTGTTGATCGCTGATCGTGCCGTTAAAATAGCCGCAGCTCAGAAGCCGCAGCGGATCGGTTATATTTTCCGAGCAGGTGCAGCCGAGCGGGCATTCGGCCAACAACTCGTTGGTCCGCATCACCGCCGACCGCTCTATCAGGATCTGTTCGATACCTGCTGCCATGGTTCGCCTCGATATTGCCGGTTTCGGCGTCAAAAGTTTTCCCGGTAAAAGACATCGACCACGGCCTCAAAACTCTCCTCGGAGAATTCCCCGCCATCGCCATCTTCCGCCTGAATCCAGATTCCTTTCTCATCAGGACCACGGCAGATCGTGTATTTACCCACCCGCACGCACTGAAAATCCCCTGACTGTATGCTCATCTCATCGTCCTCCCAGGTCCTCTGGCAATCGCTGCATCGCCTGAAAATCGTTGCGCATCTGCTCTATATCGTGCCGGTGGCAGTACATCAGCAGACCGGCTAGAACCCAGGCAGCCAGAACCATATACAGGATCTTCACAGCACTTCCTCCTCTTGTGGTCGATCATCATCGAGGCAGTACAACTGCAAAAACTCGTCAACCGCGCTGACGTCTCCCGCGTAAAACCGCCTGGCCATCTCCTCCAGATTTCGGTCCATCTCCCCCAAAAGAAAGCGCTGATCTGGCCGGACCTTGCACCCGGCGGCGATCCGCCCGAGTATGCCCGAGTGGTCCACCCGCATACCTGTGTGTTTCTTGGCCAGGACAATCACAGCCCTACCTCCAGGATATCCAGCCCCGCCCCGCTTGCGATCGTTCCGGGGTCTGGATATCCGTATGCCGTTGTTTGCTCGGTAAGGTGAGATAGTGAGGAATGGAGGGGAGCGGAAACACGCTCAACGGGGCCTGAAGCATCCGTGTTTCCGAGATGAAGAAGGGGTGCGGCGATCATAAAACCGAAAATCAGCGCCGCCGCAACGCTGGGCAGTACGGTTGATACCAGCCAGGTAATCCCCGACTGGTGACGATTGACGAAACGGGTCAATGGAGATCTGCGGTACGACATGGCGTTGCTCCCTCGAGAGTTTTTTCTGCACGTTCAGCCTTGATCCGGTCAATCTTCTTGCGGAGCCGGACCATCAGCGGGAACAGCACCGTCTTGCAATGGTACCGCGCCCTGGCCTCTCTGGTCTCTCTGGTCTCCCTGGTTTCCCTGGTCTCTCTCATCGGTGGAAATCCTCGCGGTATTTTGCGATAGTGCGATCGAGTTCGGCGATGGCTGTTTGTTTCTTCTCCTCGACTTCCTCGGGAGTTTCGCCGGCCTCGATCGCCGCCTGCAGGTTGGCGACGGCCTTGTAGTCGAGGAGGATCTCCTCGGTGATGGTGGGGCGAGGATCGACGACACGAGGGCTGACACCGCACTCGAGCGAGGTTCCGGAGATCAGGAAGGCAATGGCGGACCGGACCACGTCGCAGTGGCCCAGGTCATCCAGGGCCTCGAGGAGGTTCTTGACGCCCTGGATCGGGTCGTAGGCGGTTTCTTCCTTGCCGGTGGTCCTGGGGTTCTGGCACCAGAAGTCGACAGCGCGGGCGTTCTTCTTGCCGAATATGGCGTAGAGGGTGGAGTTGCCAAGGCGTTTCCTGGCATAGTGGAAGACCTGCCAGGACTGCATTTTGGACGATTCTTTCGACATTTACATTCCTCCCCAGACCTGCAAAGCTCAAAATATGAAAAAAATCAGCTTTAAAAAGCCCCCGGCACCTGCTAGGATCGAAAGTGCGACCCGTCTCACCCTTTTTTCGTCTGTCAAGACGACAGGGCCGGGGTGTTTTGTTTTGTCAGTCACCGGAAACGACCAGCTCAAGCGTCGAATTCCGGTAAACGACCTGGTCCGTCTGGCCGCACTTGCCGCAGATGACAATCCCGGTAAGGCCGGCCAGAAGATTAAGGCACAGTTCCGAGAACGCCCTGTCGTTGAAGATCTGGTTGACGGTGCCGCAACGGGTGCAGGGCCATTCCCGGCTGATCGGTTTTGTTTTCATGCGGCCTTTTCTCCTTCGGTTGTGTTTTCAGGCCAGATTTCCGAGACCGGCTTACCAATTACCGCAGCAATGGCCCTGCGAAGTTTTTTTGATCTAGTTTTTCCCTTGATGACCTGGGAAACTGCAGAGCTTGTAACACCTTCGGTGTTAGCCAAGTCTTTAATCTGTTTCCCTTTGCCAATGATGGCTGCTTTGATTTCATACGTTTCCATAATCTGACTTGTATTAAGAAAATCTTAATTAATCAAGAATAAAATAAGATGATAGGCGAAAATCTTAAAAAAATAAGAAAACACCTTGGCCTGAATCAGGCTGATTTTGCCAATAGAATTGGAATAACTGGAGGATATGTATCTGATATCGAAAGGAGAAATTTAGTGCCTAGCGAACCGGTACTCAGATCTCTTGAATTGGCATTTAAGATAAACCGGAAATTTCTACTTACCGGCACAGGGGAAATGCTGATTGGTGACGAAGAGCAGAAAACATACAAATCAGAGCAGAAAATCGTTATGACCATTGAACCTGGACCGACCAGGAAAAAAGCAAGCAAAACCAAAGAGCAGCAGGCCAGGCAGGAAACCGAGGCCAGGATCAGCCTGACCAGGAGGACCAGGAAGGCAAAAATAACCGTCATGCGTACAAGAAAAATATAGCAATATATTCAAAGCATTATCCGCGTTTTTCAGATTTTCCGAAAAAAGCCTTGTACGCAAAAACAATAAAAAAAGGAGATAAACCCGAGGGCTTATCTCCTTTTATCGTTTTTTCACGCTCGCCCGCTCTACCGACTGAGCTACCGAGGATAACGGACCCCCTTCCAATGTTTCTGAATTTGCGGCAAATTTTGTTGTTTTTGCCGTACAAGGCTGGCCTTGTACATTGGTCGAGCGTCAAATGTGTCGGCGACTGTACACCAGTCAGGCCGGGGCTGTCAACGGTTTTTTCGTTTTCAGCGGCGGCTCGAACTGCAGCGTATTTTTAAATCCGATCGAACCAGCCGCGGAACTCCTCGCGTTCGGGGTATTTCCGCATACGATCGATGTACAGGCCGCCCTGCAGGCAATTCATCACCCGCAGTAAGCGGGCCTCGGCGGCATCGCGGGACGGCGGCCGGGAATCGAGGTAGCGCCGGAGGGTGGCGACCGTCTTCGGGCCGATCTTGCCATCGAGCAGCAGATCCGGATAAATCCGGCCGTTGACGTTCAGCAGGTTCAAAGCCTCCTGCAGGTATTCCCCGCCTCGGCCGAGGCCGACGTTGACGCACGTGTCGAAGGTCTCTTCGGCGACCTGCACGGACAGGGCAGCGATCGTATCGCCCTGGATAGGCAGCCAGAACTGTACCAGATAGAAATCCTCTACCGCGTCCATCGTGGCGTTAAGCAGGGCACGATCAGTCGGGTTTTGCTGCAGGCGAGCGAGCAGATCCCATACCGGAGAGGTCGGCCAATAGACCCGGGATATCCCCGAGAAGGTCTCTTTGCCCGGATCGCGCGGGTTGTTCGTCAGTTTATTCCAACCTTCGTGATCCATGGTCTTGTGAAACGCGGAAATATATTGCGGTGATTTTGTCATCAAAAGCCCCACTGTTTATGCATTATCATCCTCTTCCTCCTTGACGATGCGCAAGCAATCTTTGATTGCCTTGACCCTGGCAGCCGCGTCGACGCCGCTCGGGGTGATGATACCGGCGGCGTCCCTGACCGGCACCTGGACGGCGGCGGCGAGGATCTCTTCGATACGTTGCACTGTGCTCATAATCAATCCCTACTGAAACAGGTTTCTCTGCAGCCAGGTGAGGAGCCAGGCCACCGACGCGCCGATACCGGTGCAGACGCTGGCGACGAGGACCATCGAGCCGTCCTTCTTGTCCTGCCTGGTTTTAATGTTGTTGATATCGGTCCACATGGCTACCCGGTTTCGCTCGCAGGCGGCGCGAGCCTCATCCCTGAGCCGGCTGTGCTCGACCAAGGTGGTCTTGACTTCGTGGATCGATTTCAGCTGTTCGGTTATTTCCGTCAGCACTCTGGTGATCTGAAGCTGGTGCGAGTGGTTCTCAACGCGGATCTGGTCTAGGATGTCCTCCTGACGCTTGATGCTGTTGTCGACGTGCTCATGGCTGGGGCATACCAGGTGGTCGTCCATTTTTTCTTTATCCTCTCGTCTGTCTGGTATCCATATCAATCGGTTAGACATACCGTCTCCCGGGTTTTCCGTATCGACTGAAACCAGCCGTGCCGACCATCCAGGCCGGGTAAATATCCTCAGCAATCGCCGGCGGCGGTCCAGCCGCAGACGTCGCAGATCCAGTCTCGCGACAGGGTGGCACCGCAGTCAGGGCAGGTCATAACAGCCAGGCCGCGCTGTCCGGGATCTGGTGGCCCTGGTCCCGCTTCAACTTCCAGAACACCTTGCGGCCGCCGGTGTCGACGGCGTGGGCGTAGATCGCCGGGTAGCGCAGGGCGTAGAGCTGGGTGTTGCTGCCGGCCCGGGTTTTTTTCAGCACGATCGTTTTAATGTTTGCGTAAAAACGGCTGTTGCCGGCGTGGAAATCATCCCAGCTCGGGGCCGCGTTGTCCCAGTCGAGATCGTGGATGGAGCAGGCCGGGCTGATCTTGATCGCAGTCGGATCCGCGCCCCGGACGATGATCGGCGGGATGTGGATATAGTCCGGCACGACCCGCTCCCAGAATCCGGCGCCGGCGCCGCAGCAGTTGGTCGGAAAATCCTCGTAGCTCCGCTGCCATGGAAACGCGGTGATCATCGGCACGGTGATCTGGAGGGCCATGCCCTCCCACATCTGCACGATCATGGCTCGGGCTCCTCCGACTGGCCGGCCTTCAGGCTCTTGACGTAGGCCCGGGCGGCAGGGTAGCCGACCCCGACCAGAGCCAGGGCCCAGACCGCCGATCCGCCGGGATCGACGCGGGCCGGACCCATGGCCCGGAGCAGCTCCTCATACCTGACGATGTCGGATCCGTCGAGCAGCAGCGGCAGGACCGCGACGGCATCGATGCCGAGCACCTGGCAGCCGAGGATGGCGATGATGATCAGCACCACCCGGTATTCCGAGCTCTTTGCGCCGGTGGCGATTTCCAGTATGTTCATGGCCAGCTCTCCGCGTTGATGTTGATCAGTTTTCAGTAACGGTCACCGGCTCGGTACTGATATCGTCATCTACCGTCACCGGATCGATTATGCCGGTGTCGTCGATGGTGCCGGCGTCCGAACCGAGGTTGAAGTCTCGGTTGCCCTCGGAACTCGTCAGCGAGGTCGAGGACGAGAACGTGGCAGAAAGACTGCTCTCGTTGTCGGCCACAAGATCGTTGCCAATGCCGCTGAACGAGTTGTTATCGCCGGTCACGACATAGCCCCCCGAACCGCCACCGCTGAACCCTCCCCAGAGGCGGAAGACATCGACTCCCAGGGTCGCGTATGGCATGAACGCCTGCAGGTAATCCCTGGCGGTCTCCGGCCGGAAGAACTGCTGCTGGCCCATGTTCCCGGCAAAGGCCATGCTGACGGCAACCTGACAGGCCGCATTGTCGCCGCATGACGCCATGCTTGAGCCGAAGATGGCGAGCCTGGTGTCATTTGAGGCGGCTATCTGGGCGTTGGCCTCGGTAAACTTTTCGGGCATACTGAAGATACAGCCGGACAGCGACACGGCCATAACCAGCACGGCGAAAATCAACGCAATTTTTCTCATAATCAGCTCCAATATACGGTGACAGTTTTTGATCGGTCGCCATAGCAGGCATGGATATACCAGCCGCCGTGGGACCCCTTCTTGAAGACAAAGCCCTTGTTCGAGCGGTTGGCCTTGCCCAGGGTAACCAGGTATTGCCGGCCGCTCGGGAAACGGACCAGGGCCTTGCCGCCGGCCCGGCCGACCTTCGGGATACGCCAGGCCTGGCGGCCGCCGTTGCGGGTGCCGTAGGTGTCATAAGTCCCCTTGCGGCTGAACCTCATCGCGGCGGCGGCATAACTGTTTTGTTCCTCGGCGGCCGTCCACGACTCGCCGGGGAAGAGCTCGATATCGGCCTCGTAGTCGCCGCCCCTGGTGGACGGGGCCGGACTTACCGGATCGGGCTCGTTCAGGGCCCGATCCTCGTCATCCTGCTTGAGCGGATCCAGCTTGGCCGTGGCGATCGGCTCGTTGTCGTCGCCGCAGCCGACCAGCTGCAGGGCCAGCAGGGAGAGGGCGGCGAGGGTGAAATATCGGCGGGTCATGGCGTCACCTTGCCGGCTGGCGGGGCGACCTGCACATCCACCACCGTGACCCGTAGGTTGTTCGGCGATCCGTCAGGGGCGGGGTCGTAGTAGTAACAGGCGGAATGGGGCGTCTCGTTGCCGCCGACATCGATGGCGGTGAGGGTATAGCAGGCCTTGGCGTCCGACAGGTCGAGCTCGCCGGTGAACGTCCTGGCTATCGGGTCTGAAAACTCCTTAACCTTCACCCCGTCCTTGTAAAACACGAACCCGGCCAGGTCGGTGGCGGGCGTGTCGTAGCCCCACTCCACGGTCACGCTCCTGGCCCCGGCGATGGCCGGCAGGAGCAGCAGGACAATGGCTAAAATCAATGCTCGTTTCATCTCGTTTCTCCGGTTGATTGTTCGACCATCACTCGCAGGACTGCGAGGCGTTCCAGAGTGCCGCGCCACCGCCGGCGACGGCCAGTGATCCGTATATCCAGTTCCGGTACTGCCGCTGCCGGGGATGGTCGGCCAGCCAGTATTCGGTGATCCAGAGGCCGAGTCCTACCGCCGCCACCTTGACCCCGACGATCAGGCCTTCGTCCGGATCGTCGCCGAGCAGCGGGTTGACCTCTCGGCAATTGCCGCCGTCAAGGGCGTCGATGGTCGTGGCGGCATCGGCAGCCTGCCCGCCGATCCCGGCCGCCAGCCAGACTTTATTCCAGCCGGTCCAGGTCGATGGCGCCGCCTTGAACCCATACGGCTGCAGCGGATCGCGGCGCGGCGGGTTCTGCTCGAGGTCCTCGATCCACTCGTCCACGGTCTGGCCGTTGACCACCTCGAGCGGCTGCACGGTGACCCTGTCCGGTTGTCTCGCGCAACCGGCGAACAGCACCAGCAGCAGTGCCAGGACGAAGCAGGTGATCGCGGCAAGCAGGTAACGGATCGGGCGTTTCGTTGTCATCGTCAAACCCTCCAAGTTTTGCTTACCGGAGTCCGGCTGCCATACCCGACGATCCGGCCGGACTGCACAATCACCGCGGCCCCCGGCAGATATCCGGCCGCACCATCGACGGTCAGCCGGCGGCGCCGGTCATCGGCGACCACATAGCGTCCGTCCGGCAGCAGCTCCTCGATCGTGCAGAACCGCCGCACCGGCTCGGCGGGTTTCAACAGCCGCTGCAATACCTCACCGTCGCGCAGCATCACCGCACCTCCAGCATCCGCAGACCCATCGAGCAGGTGGCGAACGGTTTGCCGTCAGCTTGCCTGCCGACGCTGTAATGGATCGAGGTTACCCGGGCGCGGTATTCGGTCGCCGTGTCGATGATCCGGATGACCTGCCCGGGCCGGACAGCCCGCCGCATGCCGGGCAGGGTGATGGTCGCGAGCTTCAGGCCCCGCGCCGACTGGTCGATCGCTACCCGGCCGACCTGGCGGAACACCGCCTCGTTCTTGAAATACCGGCAGACGATCTCCGGACCCGGGATGTCGCCCAGGTCCCGCCATACCTCGATGCTCAGGCTCATCCGGCGATCTCCTCGGTGTAGTAGATATAGACCCGCAGCGGGAAGGTTTCCTCCTCGGCCAGGTCCATGACCGGGGTCTGCAGCCGATAGCGCCTGAACAGCACCGGATAGGATACGTCGGCCATGCAAGGGAACTGACCGCCGGTCTGCTTGACCTCTTTGTCCGCGACCACCTCGCCGCTGCCGGCGTTGCCGTACCAGTCAAAAGCGAGATCGCCGGCCGGCAGATAGCGGAGACCCTGCTCCTCGCCCGCCTCAGCCCAGCCCATTTCCTCAGTACGGTCAAGGATCACCTCGCCCTCGCCCGCGATCGAGCCGGATGTGGTCTTGACCGCGTTGATCGTGGCGGTGCTATCGTGATGGATCAGCAGCCAGGCAACATCTCCCGGCACGAAATCACGCTTGACCTCGCCCTCGGCATCAAGGTTCTTGCTATCGTCCCACTCGGCGATGATCGAGCCGGAGGCGGTCTCCGCATCCTTGCCGAAACCGACGACCAGGGTGCCGACGACGGTCGTCATGGCGTCACCTCATGGAAGATGAACTGGACATCCTCGATATTGGGATCGCGGACAATCCAGCGGTAGAACTGGGTCAGATAGGTGATCGAAAGCAGGGAATAGCCGGGGGTCGAGGCGGTCAGCAGGCAGTCTTCGGCCGGGATGACCAGGCCCAGGTCGGCCTTTTGCCAGGCGTAGCCGCTGACGCCGTAGATCGGCTTGGTGGTCTTGCCGGCCCCGGCCACGAACTCGACCTGCTCGTCGGGGATCGTCAGGCTGCGCAGGCCGAACGGTTCAATGCTGACATCGGTGCCGCCGCTATGGCCGAGATAGAACTGCCTGGCGGGATCAAACGGCACGACGAACAGCCGGACCTCCTTGGTCGATCCGTCGATCGCCACCTCTTCCCAGCGGAATCCGCCGGCGCTGGCCAGCTGGTCGGAGACGATGAAGCGGTTGTATCCCTTCTGCTCATCCCGCTGCTCGCTGGTGGAGATCCGCTCCAGCCGGGCGATGATCGTGTCCGCCGGTTCGACCGTCGGCCAGTCCGGAATGGCGGTTTCCTCGGCCGCCACCACCAGCAGGTTGCCGTCCATGGTGGCGAGGATGATGCCGCGGGCGTCATGGACGATGTCTCTGATCACGGCCAGCGGCGTCTCGTCGTTGGCCGTCACCGTGCCGGCGGCGAGATAGCCGTCCGCCATCTGCCAATCGACGGTGATGCCGTGCGGCGCCGCCAGGTCCGCGACCAGCGCCGAGGCCATGCCGCCGGGCAGATCGCCGAGCAGGGGCGTGGCGAGATCGAGATCGCGGGTCCGGCTGAACCCGGATACCCGATAGACCGTCGAACCATGGCGGCGATCCTCGAACCAGCCGTCATAGCAGCGGAGCAGCCAGGTGTCGCCGCAGCTGGTGATCATGATCGCCGCGCCCTCGACGCATTTCATCGCGACCGCCTGATCCTTGATCGCGAAATCGCACGACCAGGCGCACTCGGAATCGACCTGCTGCCACTCCAGCGAGTGATAGGGGATGCGCTCGCCATTGATATAGAGCCGGGTGTCGAACTGGTAGAGCCGTGCCGCTTCGCCGGCCAGGGCATAGGGCTGGATCAGGCTGGCGAACAGGCCGGTCAGCTCGTTGATATTATAGAGCTGCTCACAGGTGACCTCGAGGACCTCGGCGACGATGCCGTAGGGCTGCTCGCTCACCGCCTGCAGCAGATCCGGCATGGACCATGGCTGCTCGAGGCTGACCGCCAGCTCCGGGGCATGACCCCAGCGCTGCAGCAGGGACTTGTTGAGCACCGAGGCCGCGCCATAGGGCTGGACCAGGGCCTTGCCGATCAGCGGCACATCGCCGTAATGCTGGGTCAGCCAGACCTCCATGACCATCGAGTAGAGCTGGAGCAGGGCGACCTCATCAAGGCCGTCGGCGATGCCGTAGGGCTGCTCGCTTGCGACCTGGGTGGCATCGGAGAACATCGAGTAGGGCTGGGAGACTGCGGCGTTGAGCCATTGCCCAACAATCGTGATATAACTGTCCGCGCTATAATCGTTTTTTCCGCCAGGAAATGTTGCGACATAGACAGTTGAGACGGCTGCTGAAACAACACCAGCTAATAGATACACTTTACTGGAGGTCACAATCACCGAGGAGTAACTGAAATTTCCAGGCAAACTTGTTCCAACTGCCCAGGTGCCCAGCGTCCCGTCTTCGTTGATTGGAGCAGTATAGACTGTTGCTACGGAGGCCGTCGTGTAGCCACCCAACAGATAGACTCTATTTTTTGTAACAATCTGCGAGGAGGAATGAAGAACTCCAGGTAGGCTGGGCCCCGTTGTCCATGCTCCTAGAGTCCCATCCTCGTTGATCGGGGCGGTATAGACCGTTGCCACGGCCGCTGAAACAAGACCGCCCAACAGATATACTCTATTTTTTGTGACGATCGCCGCAGAAGACCGCAATATTCCAGGCAAACTTGTTCCAACTGCCCAGGTGCCCAGCGTCCCGTCTTCGTTGATTGGAGCAGTATAGACTGTTGCTACGGAGGCCGTCGTGTAGCCACCCAACAGATAGACTCTATTTTTTGTAACAATCGGCGCGGAGGACCGTAATATTCCAGGCAGACTGGGGCCAATCGTCCAGGTTCCCAGCGTACCGTCCTCGTTGATCGGGGCGGTATAGACCGTTGCTGAAACACCCGATGCATCAACTCCGGCAAACAGATAGACTCTATTTTTCGTGACGATTGAAGACGCATCATTGAACACGCCAGGCAAACTGGTGCCAGTCGCCCAGGTGCCCAGCGTCCCGTCTTCGTTGATTGGAGCAGTATAGACTGTTGCAACAGGGACTGTTGTATAGCCACCCAGCAGATACACTCTGTTTTTGGTGACTATTGCCGGAGAGGAACGAAAAGCCAAAGGCAAACTGGGGCCAGCTGCCCAACCAGTAATATTGGCTAAAATCTCCTCGTTGTTGGGATATTGCTGCCGCCATGGCTGGCCGTTAATGTATGTGGTGGACACTATCTATCCCTCCACACGACATACTCGGTATGGCCGCACATCCCATCCCGCCACGGCTGGTCGGTGGCCGGTCGGTTCTGGCACTGGATGCCGTGGGTATAATCACCACTGATCCTGGTTTTCCTGTCGGTATTTACCGGCACGATCACTGCTGCTTTCCCGCACACCGAGCAGGTGGTGATATTGTCGGGCCGTCTTTTCCCTCTTTCCACGGCCCTGGGGAGCTGCTCATTACCATCAGCGACCTCAGCCGCAACCTGGTCGATCCTGGCCACCAACTTTCGCCGCAACTCATCTGTTGTCAGGCCAGCATCAATAGCAACATCCAATATTATTTTGGCAGATTGTACATGTGATAACGGCAGGGATTTAATAATCAGCATATATATCTACAGCTCCCCAGAGATGGGCAAGAACAATCACTACCGGGCAATCGTGTAGGCCAGACAACAGGGGTGTTCCATTCTCGAACCTGAACCTCTGTAGCAATGCTCAATCCGCTAAGTCCGGTTAAAAGCGACTCCAAATTTACTCGCGACGATGATATAGAACTCCCCCAGTCGCCCAAAGATCGCCACTCCCCCCACGCATCATCCCAGGTCAGGGGAGCCCCTGACATTTCCACCACTGGCTCGGTATTCCCGCCACTGATGGAGATTATAAGAAGGGAGCAACCCTCTGGAGATATGCCAATTATCCGTTTAGTGGTCGATGAAGACCCATAGTAATTGGCGAAATACAATCGGCAATCAACCCATTGACCATTGGCAGATCGAATAGATGACTTAACTACCGAACATCCATCGGTAACCTCAATCGGCGCAGTGCCACAGGCGAACTGACCGGCGTAAACCCGGATATACGGCACATCGGTGATGGCGTCGCGCATGTTCCAGCCGTCGAAGGTGAATCCCTGGCCACGGATCGACCAGTGATACGGCCGCGTGCCGCCGGTAACAAACACCCACCCGTCAGTATGATCTGCCAGCACCTCAACCGAATTCGCCGCATCCCAAACCATCGGTTCGACAAACTCGCAGCAGTTCAGGGCGCCGGTCCAGTCCTCGTACTTCGTGCCGCAGGGCTGGCCGGGGCGGTTGCCGATGCCCTCGGTGCGCACCGAAATGATCCGTTTGCCGGGGTTCTCCGCCCGGGCCTGCTCGAGTGCGGCCTCCGGATCGAAATTCCAGTCTTCCTGCGCCGCCCCGTCATACGGTGAGACCCGGCCGACCTCGCTGCACTCATCGACCGGGGTCGGCACGCAGCAGATCCGCAGGATATCCTCCGGGCTGAGGATGTCCGACGGCGGCACGGCCTCCCTGTAGGTATTGAGGATGCGCATCAGTCACCCTCGGCGGGCTCATTTTCCGGGCAGGCCACCCGCACCAGTTCGCGGCTGATCTCCTCGCCGGTGCATTTGTGATACTTGATATAGAGGTCGTAGCAGTCGCCCTCCTCGTCGTCAGGATCGACGCTGACCTTACTGCCGCCGCAGAACCCCTTCATCTCCGGCAGCTCGACTTCGTGCACCACCGGCTCGCCGCCGGCAAAGACGGCGGTCACCGTGCTCGAATAGGCGGAGCTCAGGTCGTCAGGGTCGACATCCTCGCCGGTGCGCGGCGTGATGGTAAGGAAATAGGTGTCGTGCTCCTCGGTGTATTTCAGGCGCAGGGTGCCGGTGCAGACCACCCCCCAGTCCAGCACCGAGCCGGTCTGGGTGATCACCGGCGGCGGCGCGATGAAGGCCAGGTCACGGCCGATCACGCCGCCTTCCCAGCGAGCGGAGACCTTGCCGGCGATCTCCCGGCCCAGGTCGAGGGAAGACTGCCACCGCACGGTCTCGGAATAGACATGCTCGCCGATGTCGCGGGATTTCTCCGACAGCAGGCCATGGCTGGCGGTGATCGCATAGGCCAGATCCGGCCGGGAGAGATGCACCCACAGCTCGACCTCGAGCAGGCCGTCCTCGAGGCAGTGCGATCGGTACTGCTCCTGGTATTCCAGGCCGTTGGCGGCGGTCAGTTCCTTGCCAAGGGCGGCTGCCCAGGCGGCAAAACCGCCCGCCGGCTTTTCCGGCCAGGGCGGCTGCTCGATCTCCAGCCAGTCGTCAGACTCGCTGACGAGCGACAGCGGCGAGACCAGGGTCAGACCGAGATGCTGGTTCTTGGCCATCGCTTACAGGCCCTCGCTGCGGTTGACCAGGATGACGCGGTTATTGCTGAGCGGCGGGCAGCCGACCGGCACGTTGCGCTCCTCCCAACAGAACGAGGCGGCGGCGTGCAGCGGGATGACCACGGTGTCGCCGGCCGCCCAGGTGCCGCCCCAGGCCTCGAGCTCGACGGTGTACAGACCCTTGGCCCAGGTCGGGTGCAGCGGCGTATAGTCGCCGCTGATATTGCCGGAGGCCAAGGCGCCGAAGCGATCGGAGACGACAGTGAAGTTGCCGGCAGCGTCGGCAAACTCGTGGGTCACCTCGTGCTCATCCGCGCCCATGTTGTTCCACAGCAGTGGATAGCCGGCGCTATCGAAGATGCCGGCCGCCGAGGTCTTGACGATCGTGCCGTTGCTGGCCTTGGTCTCGCCGGCCGAGTAGATCACCCCGACCTTGCCGCCGCTGCCGGCCGAATAGGCGGCATACGCGTTGGTGATCAGGTTCTCGGTGGTGATGGTGATGTTCAGGCCGTCCACCGACAGGTCGGCGACCGTATGGTATTCGACATTGCCGCTGGTCGAGGCTGGCGTCAGCTTGTCGGTCAGGCGGATATCGTCGCCGATCGCGATGCCGGCCACATCGCCCGCATCCTTGACGGCAAAGACGATGGTCTGGCTGCCGGCGGTGACTGGGTTGACCAGTCCGCCCGCGCAGAATATCCTGATGCTGCCCAGCCGGTCGCCATTCACGTCGACAATGTCCGCCTGGGTGTCGGTGGCGGTACCGCCGAACATGACGATCCGGTCATCACCCAGGGTCGGCCCGTCGAGGCAGAACTCGGTGGTGGCCAGGGTGCCGTTGCCGTCCTGGTGGATTTTCATCCCAATTTTGCGAAACAGTTTCTCGCCAGCCATCCGCGCGGCCCGCAGCACAGGCGGCCAGACATTGTTCACCGCCCCGCTGATGATCTCGGCGGTCGACAGCCGCCCGCCGTTGGTCGCCAGGTTGGAGCGCTCTTCGCAGTGGAAAAACTTCAGGTCAAGTTCAGTCGGTGCGGTCATCTCATACCTCGATTCCGTTTACGGTTCCAAATTCATAATCGCCCGGATCGGGCTCAACGTAGTCGATCCAGGGTTCCAGACTGCTGCCGGTGATCAGCCAGGAGAAGGTGCCGCGCGGGTGCACCAGCGTCACCGGCTGCTTGAGCCTGGCCATATCCATCAGGGCGTCGACCTGGGCCGCGGTGAAATAGCCCTCCAGGGCCAGAGGTCGGCCGCTCTCCATATCGCCGATCAGCACCAGGGCAACCCCGCCCTCGCTGCGCTGCACATCGACCGCCACCGGCTCGCCGCGCAGGCCGCGCAGCAGGAGGTTGTCACTGAGCGCCAGACCACCCACGGAAATGCTCATGAGCTCATCACCTCCGCCCGGCGGAATTCCCTGATCAGCTCGCCGGCGGATCTGCGGCTGGTTGTCACCGGGATGGATCGGCCGTTGCCGAAGTTCAGGTTTAGGGTTATTGCATCGGATTTTCCGGGTGCTGCCTCAACCGACCCGCCGCCAGCCAAACCCTGCACGCCAGGCAGGCTGCCGACCAGGCCGCCGAGATGGTAGCCGAGGATTGAGTGCAGGTTCATGCCGGTCCGCTTCAGCAGCTCCTCGATCACCACATCCCACTGGCCGGCGTTGAAGGCCAGGGCCGCCCGCAGGCCACCGGCCCGCACCGCGTACTTGTTGATCATCACCTCGCCGCGCTCACCCAGCAACGGCACCGTGTCGCCGCCGCCGAAGCCGGGCAGGAAGCCGCCGTTGATGATGTTGCGCACCACCGTGCCGCCGGCCGCCAGCATCTGCACCAGACCGCCATGCATCAGGCCGAGCACGCCGCCGCGGGATCTCTTCTCGACCTCTTCGACATAGACCTTGATGTGTCGGTCCTTGGTCAAATCCTGCAGCTCGCGCTCGAGCTGCGCGATCGCATCCTTGCCGCCCAGCACCGCCCGATCCCAGGCGTTGCCCCAGGCCTTGTTGAAGGTCTCCGCCGATCCCGCCAGGTCATCCGCCTGTTCCTTGATCTCGCCGAACTGTTTGGCCACTTCCGGCAGTTCCTTCGACAGCTGGCCGCCGCTCTGGGCATCGAGGGCCTGCGCAGACTCCTTGATCGCCGTCTGGAGGGATTCCTGCACGTCGATCGCCCCGCGGCCGTACTCCTCGACCATGGACATAGCCGTCTTCAGGTTCTGCTGCTGAGAGGCGATAACCGTGTCGCCGTCCTTTACCTCGCGATTGAGATCTGCAGCTGCAGCCTGGGCCTTGTCGTACAGATCGACAGCCTCTTTAGCCTTACTCTGGCCGCCCACGGCATCGCCGGCAGCAAAGGCCTTCTTTGATTCCTCTGCAGCTCGCTTTGCGGCAACTGCATATTCCTCAGCCTCATCCTTACGATCCTTCCAGGCGGAAAAATCTGACATGCCCGATCGGGCCATCTCGCGCAGCCGCTCAGCCAGCGATTGTTCGCGGCCGGCGATATCGTCCTGCAGCCGCTTGACCTCGTCAGCATATTCCTTGTACTGCTTCTTCATCTCGTCGGTCGCAGCCTTCTGGGCCTTGACCTGGACATCGGCAGAATCCTGGGCAGATTTGGCAACCTTCTCCCATGCCCCGGTCGCTTCATTGAATCTGATCAGCCCTTCCTTCTGGGCCTTATTCAAATCTTCAAACGAGCGGATCGATACTCCCGTCGCCTGGCTGATCGCCGCGAATTTGGCGGGAACCTCCGCCAGTGCATCCTTGTTGCCCTTGACCACATCAGAGAAATATTCCCACTCGGCGATCTTACCGCCCAGGGAGTACCCGCCAATCAGCGCCAGCGATGCACCGGCCGCTGCCCCAAGCGCCCCAGCTGCACCCAGCGCGGCCAGCTGCACGCCTTTTAATGCGCCGACAACCGAGCCGAGCCAGGGCAGGAGCTGGCTGCCGGAGGTCAACAGCATGACGGCATTCAAGCCACGCCAGGCAGCGGTGAGTGTGTAGACGACAGGGGCCAGCGCAGCAGCACCAGTTGCCAGTGCCAGGACACCGGTCACCACCGCCCCGATCGTAATGAGCACCTCTTTGTGAGCCCGCACCCACTCCAGCAGCTCGCCGGATTTGATTTTCTCATTCAACGTTTCCAGCATCGAAATCCCGACACGGACCGTGTCGGCAATCGCGTCGCCTACTCCCGACTGAGAAATATTGAGAAACAGCTTGTCCCACTCATCCCCCAGATTTGACAACGCTCCATCAAGCGTTGACATCCGGTTGGCCATGGCGTCGCCGAAATTCGTCTCTCCCAGCCTGATCAGGTACTCCTCGATCTCCTGGGCATTTTTCCCCACGGTTGTGGTAATGCCGCGGAAGGTGAAACTGACCTTGTCTCCCTCGGATTTCGATTTGATGCCAAACTCTTTCAGCCGCTCAAACTCGCCCGTAGCGGCATCGGCCACCGCCTCGATCATCTGATTGAGATCCTTGCCCAGGGCCGACGCGGTATTGCCATAACTGGTCATTGCCCGATCGGTTGGGTTGAGCCCGAAATTCACCAGCTTGACGAAGCTGTCCGTCACCTGGGCGAGGTCATAGGGTGTTCTGGTGGCAAAATCCTGGATCTCGGCGAACTTCTTTTCTGCCCCTTCAGCGCTGCCTGTTGCGGTTATCAGCCCGGCATTCAGTCGATCGAATTCCCTGGTGACATTGACCAGCTTTCCCAAACCTGCTATAGCGCTGACGCTGACACCAACCGCGCCGGCGAGCCCTAAAACATGCCCTCTCAGGGTTTGCAGGACACCGCCCTGCCGGCCCAGCTCCGTGTTGTAATTCTTGACGGCAACCACGTTTTCCTGCAGCCGGGTCCTGGTCTCCTTGAATGCCGTCGATGACCCGCTAGCCATGGTGCGCACACTGGTCCCGGCGGCGTTGAGGCCTTTCTTGAAGGCCTCAACGTTGAGGGAGATGAACATTTCCAGCCGATTGTCAGTGCTCATACCGTGTCCAGTTTATCCTTTCGTAGGTCCGTTCAGGGTTTTGATGGCGGTGAGGAAATGGCTCCAGCCGTAAGACCAGGCAGCCTGGCCATGACCTTCTTGTATGAGTCGACAAACAGCTCCGGCAAGCTCTTCGACATATTTCTTCCGATCTCCACCAGCAGCCCGTCCACCTTGAGCTTTCGGGCTATCGCGAAAAAACTTTCATTCACCGTCAGAAACGCATCGATAACCTGTTCTATCTCCGACGGATACCAGGTCTTGATCTCGTCAAACCCTGGGGTCACCGCATCGTTGAACATGGCGGTCAACTCTTCCATCCCGCCGGCCTTTTCCTGGTAGGCCAGCCACATCCCGTACGGGCTGACCTCCTTGACTGTCACCTCACCCCGCCCTTCGATATTCACAACCTTAACTTTCCGCGCCATGCGCTACTCCTTGCCTGTTCAGGCCGCGGCTTAACTCAGCCAGTGATGTTTCATCGGCTCGTCGTATCCGGCCGGGGTCTCGAGCGAGCCCTCGAAGGTCACGTCGACGAAGTCGTTGCTGATCAACGAGAACTCTGAAGTCGGCGCCAGGCGCATCTGGTAGATGTCGGTGACGAAATTGCGGCCGTCGGCGAAGTTCTGGCCGTCGAGCTTGATGCGGATCCGCACGTTACTCTTGGTCATCGCCGCCGTCGTGATGCCGGCGATCACCTCGCAGGTCGGGATAACATTCAGGACCTCGCCGGCGGTGATGGAGCCGGTGGACAGGCACTTGATCATGCCCAGGCGGAGGTTGAGCTCGTAGTCGGTATCCTTGACATAGATCGTGGTGTTGGTGGGATCCTTGACCGTGGTCGCTGCGGTGATCATCATGTTGCCGATGTCGACCCACTTGTCGAGGATGGCCGTCACGTCCCGCTCGGCAGCCGCCCCGGCCGCCTGGGTCAGGGCCGTATTCGTGCCGAAGAAGGCGGCGGCGAACAGGGCCGCGTCCAGCTGATTGAAGGTGATCTTGGCGGTCATCGGCTTCGGCAGGGTGACCGAGGCCAGAACCTGGCCGTAGTTGGCCCGGCCGTTGCCGGTCTGTTCCTTGCGCTCGGAGTCGGGCTTCGGGATGAACTGGGTGCAGTTGCCCTTCAGCTCCAGGCCGGTCCGCACGCCCTCGTCGGTCAGGAGATCCACATAGGCATCGGCCGCGCCGATGAACGAAAATGCGCTCATAATTTACCTCTTAATGTATGCGGACATCCCAGTTGATGGTCGCCCGTTGTAGCGTGGAAAAGGTTACGGCGTAGGCCGAGGCCTGCTCGCCGACCCTGTCTAAAAACTCTATCTTCACTGGAGACAGCGGCCTGATCGTGCCCTCCGGCTGGAAGCCGCTCAACACGTCGAGCAGACCGTCGATCATCGCCAGGTGCCCTTTCACGCCGAGCAGGCTCCTGGCGGTGACGATCACCGTCCAGGAGGTGTTGACGTCGCTGATCTTGTTCTCCGGCAGTTTCGGCACGGCCTGGTGCAGCAGCAGCTGCGCCATCGGCAGCACATAGGGCTGACGCTCCACGTCGTCGATCGACTCGATCAGGTCGGTCTGGTTGAGGCCGGCGACCGTCGCCATCTGGGTCAATATCGAATTCGCCTGGGCAAGGAGATTAAGCATTCTGCAGGTGCTCCATGATCATGTTGACGATTGCCCCTTTCTTGCGCTCGAGGCCCTCTTCTTCCGGGAAAAACTCCCTGGCCGGGATATCCCCCCAGGGCGATCGCCGCTTGGCCTTGAGGATGCTGCTCTTTTTCCGGCTGCCCTTTTTCGATCTGTAATAGCCCTGTTTGAAGGAAAACTTCTTCGCGCCCCGGGTATGGGTCGCCGCCTTGGCGAAGACCCTGTCGACATCCGCCCGCCCACCCTTCGCCTTCAGGGTGACGCCGGCGGAGCTCTTGCCATGCCAGGGAGTGATGGCCGCCAGCAAGGCCCCGCTCCGCGACCGCAGACCGGAAGCCGACCAGGCCGCAGTCACCATCGGATCGAGGATCTCATCCTCCACCCGGCGCATCACCGGCTGTAGGCTGTCCACCCGCTTGATCAACCGGTATAGCGCAGGCGATATGTTGTCCTTGACCACCAGCTCAGTCGCCATAGCTCACACCCTCCGGATCCGCCAGGGCCCGACCAGCGAATCAAACGCCCGCGGCAGGATACTGACGACATTGCCCACCCGGACGATCTCCCGGTTTTTGTACCAGTGCGCCGCCAGCAGGCAGATCGCCTGCTTGAGATCGTCCGGCACCACCGCAGCCGCCCCGAAGCCGGCAACGAACTCGATCCGGATCGGGTCGACCTGGAACAGGGCCCCTGCCGGCCAGGCACTGACCGGCACCACCTTCGGGAACCAGCCGGTCAAGGCGGCAATGTAATGGGTCGAGGCCGTCATCGTATGATCGACCGCATCCTCGCCCAGCCAGTTGAAGCGGGTGATCTCGGTCACCCGGCCGAACGGCAGCTCTATGGCAGCGCCGCCGGCCGGCCAGGTGTTGAGGTAACCGCGCCAGGTCTGCGACACCAGCTTGCGGTTGGTGATCGTCTCGACATGCGCCGTCGCCCTGGTCAACAGCTCAGTGAAATAGGTGTTGTCACTGGCATCCCGGTCATAGACTTCCCAGACATGCCGCCGCAGCTCGTCGGCCGTGACCGGCAGGGTTGCGGGTGCTGTTACCAGTTCGGTGTTCATATCAAGTTGACCTCGTTGCCTGCAGACTGGTTGGCTGTCCTGTTACGCGACCGGGGCGATGTAGGGCTCGCCGGCGACCACCACCGCCGACATCGGCGTCCCGGCCCCGTGCGTGCCGGAGAAATCCGCCAACAGTTTCAGGTAGCGCTTGCCGCCGTGGTAGCCGACCTTGGTCAGGGTGGCCGCGGCATGGGCCGCCACCAGGCTCCTGACGATGCCGCCGGTGCCGACGGTGACGCCGTTCACGTCGCCCTGGGCCACCGCCGTATAGGTCGAGTCGTCGTCCGAGTGGGTCAACTTGAACTCGACTTTATTGTCGGCGGTAAAGGTGATGCCGCCGATGCCGACCATGATCAGGATTATCGCCCCGCCGAAGTTGCCGATGTCGATCGCCGCCGGGGTATTGTCGTCATCGAGCACCACCGGCCCAATTGCCGCGAATACTCCGAGATTTTTCGAGATATCTTTTTTCATCTGCTGTTTTCTCCTGTCGGCTGCCCGGGCCCGCATTCGTCAGGCCCGGGAAACCATGAAATGAAACGATTGACTATCGGCCTATTTCTGCTTCAGCAGCTTGATCGCCAGGCTGTCGGTCAGCATGCCGCCGACCCGCTTGGTCGTGTAGAAGTTGACATACGGCTTGTTGGTATAGGGATCGCGCAACGTCCTGGTGCCCATGCGATCAACAATCATGTAGCCGCGTTTGAAGTTGCCGAACATCACGGATACGACGCCGGTGGCGATATCCGCCATGTCCTCGTTTTCTTCAACCGCGTAGCCCAGCAGCTGCGACGGCTGGCCGGCCTGCAGGCCAGGGGCCCACAGGTACTGGCCAGATACCGAATCCGTCAGCTTCCGGACCGAGGCCAGGCTCAGGCTGTTCATCATCCAGGCGGCCCCGTTGCGGTATTTACTCCGCAGCAGGTAGACCAGGTCGATCAGCTCATCGCCGGTGACCGCAGTCTCGGAGGCGGTCTCCTTATACTGGAGCTGCCCGAATGCCCTGGTGGCGTCGGCGGTGGAGACCGCGGTATAGGCCAGGATCCCCTTCGGCTTCTTGGTGCCGTTGCCGCTCAGGAACGCCAGGTTTTCCTCTTCCGCGAACTCTACGGCCACCTCGTCTGACAGCCACTGCTCGGCATTGAAAAAGACATCGTCGAGCATCTGCTGGGTAGCGGCAGGGTTGCTGTAGATCTCGCCCATGTATGGCGTGATGGCGGCAAGCTTCGGAGAGACGGTTTCCGGCCTGGCGTCATCCTCATCCACCCACCCTGAGGTGCTGCCTCCCAGGTTGACCAGCTTTTTGTACTCGGCGCCGCCGATGCTCCGCACCAGGCACACCCGTCGCATCGGCGACTCGTTGCGCATGAGCTGCAGGATCTCGGTGTCGAGCTCGGTCGGCACCGCGTAGCCGCCGTCCTCGTCGGTGGTGATGTTCAGGGCCTTCTTCTCCAGATCACGCAGGCCGTCCTCACGGCCCTTGCGCAGGAAGGAACCGAAGGCCTGCTTGTGTTCGTCCACCTCGGGCCTGTCGGATCCCTTGCCGACCCCGCCCGGGCGGTTCATCTTCTTCTCGATCTCGCTCATCTGCTTGCCGATCTCGGTGATCGCCGCGTTGGCCTTGTCGACCTTCTCCTCGAGGAGGGGATCGACGCTGCCCTTCGACTCCAGGGCCTTCAGGCGCAGATCGTTGGCTTCCTTGAATTCGGCAAATGCTTTATTCTGCTTTTCCAGCAGGGTCTTCAGTTCCAGTTCAGGCATGATTAACCTCGCAAAATTGAAATGTTGTTTTCGATGATCCGACTCAATTCCTCGGTCTCGCAGGCCTGGCGCATGCTCGACTTGACGGAGTGAATGACCTCCCTCGCTTCCTTCCGGCTGACACCGCCTGCCTCGCGCAGGTAGCGCTCCAGCCCGATCACATCCTTGATGCTCTTGACGTTCTCCACCCTGGCCAGGTCATTGGCCGGCCAGGTGACCAGCGACACCTCCCACAGCTCCGCCTCCTTGATGGTCCGGACATCGCTGTTGCGGTCGTACTCCTCGATCTGCACCCGGATCCCGACAGACAGGCCGGTGATCGCCTTGGCCTTCATCAAGGCGTAGGCCTCACGCGCCAGGGCGACGTCATCCTTCAGCAACCGGCCGCGCAGGAACAGGCCGTAGTCGTCCTCGCGCATCTCCTCGTAGACCCCGACCACCTTCTCGGCATAGTGCTGCCAGCACATCGACGGGAAGGTCCCTTTCAGCTTGTGCGCCGCCAGTGACTTGGCGAAGGCCCCTTTTTCGACGATGTCGCGATACCAGTCCTCGTTGCCGAACACCGAGCCGTAGCCCTCGAACACGCCGTTCTCATCGATGGCCTTCAACTCGAACGGCCGGGAAATCTGTTTGCGTTCCATGCTCTATCCTCGCACTGGGGTTATGACGCACACGCAGCCCTGGTGGATCGGGGCGTGCAGTTTCGGCCCGCGCACCTTCAGCGGCGAGGCCTCGTGACCTTCCGGGGTGAAGTCGCCGGCCTCGACAAAGGGCTCGTTGATGCCGACGATCTTGCCGTTCAGCGCCGTGCAGAACGGGCAGGACTTGTTGCCGCGTCGCTGCCACTGCAGCAGGGTGACACCGGCGGCCAGCCACACCCAGCGCGACACCGCGCTCTCCTGCTGAATCGGCTCACGGCTGGCGATCTTCGCCGCCCGGGTTGCATCCCACTCGGACAGCCGCTGCTCGATCGCCGCCGGCAGATCCTCCAGGACCGTGTCGTTGATCAGGGCCGCCAGCTGCCCCTCGCTCGAGGAGATATGCCGGGTGCTGAAGGCCGCCATGGTCTCCTCGACATATTTGGCCAGCTCGTTGGAATCGATCTCCACCTCGCTGTCGATCTCCTCCAGGGCCGCGTTGCGCACCGCCACCGCGTATTCCCGCATCAGCCCGAGGAACTGGTTGCGGATATAGTCCGGCAGCCGGCGGTAGATCTCGGTCATGCTGCCGGAGAACCCCGGCCCGATCTCGCCGTTGTTGTCGGCCATGGCCTGGCGCAGCTCGCCGGTCTCGTAGGCGACCAGGGCCGCTGCCAGAACCTTGAAGCGCGGAGCGAAGGATTCCCGGAGCTGTTCCCGGGCAAGGACGCCTTTGGTGATCAGCGCCTTGCCCAGGGGGGCGGGAACAGCCGTTCCGATGCATTTGCTTTTGAAGGACTTGCCGCCGTCTTCATCCTGTTCTTCAGGATCACCGCCTTCCTTCGGCATGCCTTCGCTCGAGTCGACCATGTTCAGCGGCGCCAGGTAGAGGTCGCCGCCGGGGCGGGGATTGCGGTTTTCCATGGCCCGGCATTCGTTCGGGCTGAGGATGCCGCTCATGATCCCGACGTTATAGGAGCGGTAGCGCTGTTCGAGGTCGGCCCGCTCCAGGCCGTCGACCAGGAACTCGACATACAAACCGCGCCGGCGTTCCTGCTCGGTCAGCAGATCCCGCTTGATAGCCGCCTCGATCCTTCGGCAGATCGGCAGGAAGGTGTACTTGACCATCTCCAGCGACTGCTGGGTGATGTTCGAAAAACTCGATTTGCTCAGGTCGCCGATCATGTGCGGCGGCACCCGGTAGATCGAGCAGATCTCGGTGCGCTGGAACTGCCGGACCTCGAGGTACTGGGCATCCTCGTTGCTCATCGAGATCTTGTCGAACTTGAGGCCGCCCTCGAGCACCGCGACACCGCCCTGCTTGTCGGCGCTATGGGTCTCCCTCCATGATTTCCTGATCCGCTCATAGGCCTCGTCGGACAGTTCCGACGGCATGCTCAGGGTGCCTGCCGGCATCGCCCCGTTCTTAAACAGATAAGATCCGTGGTTTTCGGCGGACATGCCCAGGCCGATGGCGTTGCGCTGGTAGGCGATCGGCGAGACGCCGACAAAGCCGTCCAGGGTCAGGCCCCGGACGTGATGGATCTTTTCCTGCGGCAGGGTGTCGGTGCTGCCGTTCTCGAAGCGCACCCGGTAACTGAGGTCGTAGCCGTCGCGCAGCACGGTAACCGATTGCGGCAGCAGCGGGATCAGCTCGGCGATGGCGCCGGAGCCGAGGCGGTTGATATAGGCGTAGTGATTGCCGCGCAGGCAGAGGGCCGCGACCAGGAACTCGAAATACTCGAAGGGCGATTGCCAGCTGTTGGGGGCCGAGGAGATGATCTCCGCCAGGGCGATATCGCTGATCCGCTGCCTACTGCCGTCCGGCAGTTTGCGGTACAGGTGCACCGGCATCTGGGCAATGGACTCGGCCAACAGGCGGATGCAGGCCCAGACCGTGACATAGCGCATGGCCGTGTTCGGGCTGACCCCGACCCCGGCCGCGCTGGCCGAACCCTGCATGAGCATGGCCAGGTCCCGGCTGGTGAGAATCTCGGTCGATCCCTTGCGTTCGAGGACATCGACGGCCGGCCCGAGATCCAGGTCGGCGGATGTCGCCGACCTGGTCGCCCGTTCAGTTACATGGCCAGATCTCCCGAAGATTGATGATAAGATGCCCATAGCGTCCCGTCGTCAGTGAGGGGCTCTAGGATGGCCCCTCGAATGGCGTCAGGATAGGCGAGGAAAAAAATTAAAAAAAGGGTCCGTGAGAGGATTGATACGCATGACGAAATTGAAGCATTTGACGAGATTGAAGAAATTGGAGAAGCAACGAAATATCTCCTTGACTTTTGGTGATTAACCTCAATTCCTAACGTGATTTAGAGTCTTTGTTGGCATGGTTCTTGCTTAGGGGTTTTTCCGGGAAAAAGAAAGCCCGGCCGCCTCGAAGGAGATGGCCGGGACTGGGTGTCAATAGACCACTAGGATTAGCGTTCTACACCATATCCATCAATACACCGGGCAAGCTCGCAGTCACCAACAGTGTCCGGAACCCTTGCCCCGAATGCCGCCTGGTAATCTTTCACCCGGCCAACCAGGAGCAGCACGCTTTCGATGTGTTCAGGATTTGAGCCGATGACCCTGCATTCCTCGGCATATCTTTCAAGGGCAGGGATCAACGCCTTATCTTTCGCGCAAAAGACCACTGCATCTTCCTGGGTGTAATGTTTGCCGTTGCACGGATTCACTGCCACAAATTTGAATTTTCTGTCAATTATCACTGTTTCACCTCACTCAAGTTAGTTTTCAGGATACCGCCGCCGCGGTTATCCCCTTAGCCCGCCGCAGCGCCGCCCAGTATTCCGCATCGCCCCGCTTCAGCTCTGCATCCCTGGCGACCTTGGCACCAACCTCGTCATCCCGCTTTTTCGGGGCATCGCAGGCAGCAGGACGCTCCCCCAGGATCTTCGAACGCAGGGGCTCATACTTCCCCTCAACCGCCGTGAACTTGCCGGCCTGCCTCCTCGATCCCAAGGCATGACACCGAGCCCTGGCCAGATACTCGCGCTCGCACTTCTCCGAGCAATACCACCGCTTCCGGTGCTTGCTCGGCTCATTGAGCTGCACATCGATCACCGCCCCGCAGGTGACGCAGGTGACCGTCAAGATCTTCGGGTATTTCACGTATGTCTTCTTTTTCATTACCCCTTACCCCTTCTCGAACTTTTTCTTGAGCCTGGCTTATTCCGCCAGGTCATTCGCCTCTTTCGCCTCGAACAGCCGCCACCGCTCCAGCACGACCTTGATGCTGTCCTTCCAGCGGATTTGCGGGTCATCCTTGAACCACTCGTAGAGGCTCATGATTTGGTCATCACTCTGCTGTTTGAGAATGGCGTCGACCAGGTACGAGTATTCTTTCGGGACCCTCAGCTGAGGCTTGTTCATCTTCCCTATCCAAATGGTTTGCGAGACAAACGGCCGAACCCATTCGATCAGGATCTCCGTCATCTGGTAGCCTTCAAGCATCGGCTCGATAGAAACAGAGGTTGAAAAACCGTTGCTGTATGCCAGCTCCAGACATCCCCTTCGCTCTTGGGGAGAGGGAGCGCTTGGTTCCCATAAAGCCGAGACATTGCGCTGCACCGTGCCCATGGTAAAGCGGAAAAGAATCTGCTTCCGGTATGGCTCAAACTCCTTGATCATCCTTTCCACGCACTCCAGTCGCGGCTTGCTGACGATCAGCAGGCGGTTACCGGCGGCCAGGATCAACCGGGCGACCCGGACATAGGCCTCGAGATTGAAGAGCGTGATATCGTGCGAGGACGGGAACATGACCACCCCGCCCCGGGCTGGATAGGACCGCATCTCCGCCCGCTTGGTCAACTCCTCGACATGCCACTCCGAGCGCGGCCGCAGCTTGAAACGGTTGGCGCTGTGGGCTGCATAGCAGTACAGGCAATCATTGGCGCAGCCCCTGCAGATATTTTCCGTCACCTCGGCCCACTCGGCGGTACCGGTGCCCTGGCGGTCCTGGTCGAAATTTTCCATACATCACCTCAAAAGAAGATTTTAAGACTCAGACCGATGAGCATGGCAGAAGGGCAGCATCGGCGCCGTTGTCGGCTCTACCCGCAGGACGCCGCTCTGCCATTCGTCATGATAGTTCTCCGGGAACCTGTGCTTTGATTCCCACATCCGCCTGGCTGCCGTCCTGGTTCTAAACCTGGCCGCCTCATCCCGCTCATAGGTTGCGCCCCAGGTTTTCTTGCCGCCCCGGAAATACACCGTGCGAGGCGGCTGATGCCCGGAGGCCCAGGCGATGACATACCCGGCTGCCCTGGTCATGCCGTCACCTCGCCGCAAAGGTCCCATAGCAGCGGCCGCTGCTGGTTCGAGATATTATGGATCTCCGCTTCCTCCTGCCAGTAGCGCCGGATCTCGATCTCCTCCGCTCCCGAGATCAATGTCCAGCCGGTCTCCTTTTCCAATTTCTTGAGATCGGCAAACAGGCGCTGGCGGATTTTCACCAGGAACGGTCCGGCACCGGTTTCGCCGTTGCGGCGGATCACTGAGCGCAGTGATCTGTCGTTGGCCATGCCGGAGAGTGTCGTCTTGAAATTCCGCAGGAGCAGATAGCGCTCGTCGTTGACGTGGTAGGCGATCATGTTCAGCTGCCCTACCTTCTGCAGCGGACAGGGCCAGCAGCCATAACGGGCATTGCCGATGCAGACACCCTGCTTCTCGCCATAGACGCACTCGTCCGATGAGTAGCGGTACACCTCGATCAGCTTGCTGTGATCTCCCCAGGGGCAATCCGTCGCCAGCAGATAGGTCCAGATATCATGGGCGGTCCAGTCGAGCACCGGCGCATAGTGGTTTGGCTTGTAGTCTTTTTGCAGGTAGATCCGCGCCCGCTCCTTGCTTTCCGCCGTGCGCACCCCGACAAAAACGGCATAATCGTCACCCGTGATCAAGGTCTCGATATATCTGGTGATCGGCTCGATCTTCAACACGCCAGTGCACCAGCGGAAACCCATGTGCGCCGCCGGGTATCCCTTGCCCAATATCGACACCCAGAAGGAAACATGGGGCGGCGGCCGTACCGTCACCACCTCGGCATTGATCCGCATGGCCGTGACATAGCGCTGCAGCTCTCCCCGCACCTGGTCGACGTACTGCTGAAAATAAGGGATCTCGACCCCGGTGTCGGCGGTGATGATATAGAGCTTGTGCGGCAGGCCGCGCATGGCCTCGAGGACCAGCTTCAGGGTCACAGTGCTATCCTTGCCGCCGGAGAACGAGACGATGTTGACGGCGCGGAGACGCTGTCTGATGGCCGCGACTATCGATGCGATCGATTCGGGCGAGGTGACGTCTTCGGTTACCGGTGTATCCACGTACAGGCTGGGCTGGGTCATCCTCATCACCTCAACGCGCTGATCCGCGCCGCATCGATGCCGGTGATCCGGCCGGCCAGGACATCGATAGCGAGATCAAGGAGGGCTGTATCGCGGGATTCAGTGCAGCCCTCCTTTCCTTCGAGATACACCATTGTCCCGGCCTTCAAGTTCGATAAGTCCGATAGCTCTTGCATCAACTCCCTGGCCCTGATCGGTATCTGATCGGCATTGACGCAGTCGATCCCCATGATTTCGGCAGTCTCGAACCAGATATCGGTAGCCTTTTTCCCATTGCGCAGCAACTGATGCACCTCCTCGATAATCGCCTCTTCCGCATCAAGGCCGAGCATCTCGCGCACATTCTCGATCACATCGTTTACGGCAAGGTATCGTCGGGTAACATCATCCTTGACGCCGACCAGGCCCTCGATATACTCGACCAGCGGGCTGCCGACCTCGAGGCCAACAGCGGACCGGATCTGCTGCAGATCATCGAGGGCGGCATCGCGCTCTTTGACCAACCGGATGACGGATTCAAGGGCCTCCTCCTCGCCTTGACACCCAAGGGCCAGCCGCATATTCTCATACGTTTGCTCCATCGCATACAGCCGGCGCTTTACCTCGACCTGATCCCCGCCGCCAACCTTCTCCGCCAGATATCCCTCCCCCCTCGCCTGGTTGAGCGCATCGACCAGCAGCCCCGAGGAAACATGGGCCGCTCGCCAGATATGCTCGCAGGTCGCGCAGCAGGTTTTTTCCCGCACCTTCCGCACTTTTTTCTTCGCTCCGCACAGCCCGCATATCCCTGCCTGTATTGCCGATGGTACTGCCATGGTATCCTCCTCGGATGCAAAATTTTTCACGTCATCAATCAATTCCAGCCCAGCCTGCGGCCACCGCCCCTTGCAGATAAACCGGCAGGAGCTGTCAAAATCCTCCTGGTGGCGGATGCACATCAGGTTAAACGTCCGCCGCAGCATCGTCGTCGGCCGCCCACCGGTGACCGGGCAGGGGCCGGAAAACAGCCGCGTCGGTTTGCGTTTCCATCCTCCCCCGGTTCGGATGGTCATTCCACCACCTCGGCCCGCATCTTCTCGAAAGACTTGATGCTCGCCTCGCTCACCCGCAGGCAGCGGGACACGCCCATCTTGGTGCTGCGCAGGCTGCCCAGCTTGATCAGCCGGTAGACGGTCGCCGCGGAGATGTTCAGCCGCCGCGCCACCGATGACACTTCCATCCACTTATCCTTGCTCATAACGATCTGATCCCCTCTCGTTCGTAGCGTGAAACCCTGTTGTTCGATTCGCCATGGAGCGCCCGGTCAAGGGCCATGATCAAGGCAACGATGCCGTCTATCTTTTCCGTCGATCGATTCTTTGCCGGCTTGATGTTGCCGGATGGATCCTCGACCACCACCACGTTGTCCGCCATCCAGGTCAGCACCGGATTACCGCCGTGACAGATCTTGCCGGCCAGGATCAGCTTCTCCAGTTCCTTCGACGGCGGGCTCATCGAGGCGAAGCCCTGGCCGAATTCCACCACCTGCATGCCGAGGTCGGACAGCTGCTGGTAGATCAGCGTCGCGCCCCAGCGGTCGAAAGCGATCTCCTGCAGGTCGAATTCCTTGGCGTCTTTCTGGACCTGGTCGATGATCCAGGCGTAATCGATGACGTTGCCCGGGGTGTCGGTGATCAATCCCGCATGGCACCAGACATCATACGGCACCCGGTCCTTGCGGGAGCGCTCGCGCATGTTGTCCTCGGGTACGAAGAAACGGCACAGCGCCTTGTATGGCTCGCCGTCTTCGACCGGCGGAAAGACCAGGATCCAGGCCGAGATATCGATGCTCGAGGAGAGATCCAGACCGCCATAGCAGCGCCGGCCGCGCAGGCTGGAGGGCTCGATCGCGTTGCCGCACTGCCGCCACCTGTCGATATTGAGCCACCTGGTTTCCGACTGGGTCCACTGGTTGAGGCGCAGCCGTAGCACCGAGTTCATTGCCGCCGGGCTTTCCTTGGCCCGCTTGATGGCGCCGCGCAGGTCGTCGATCTTCACCGAGATGCCGAGGTTCGGGTTGGCCTTGATCCAGCAGGACTCGTCGTCAATATTGTCGCCTTCATCCAGGGTGTAGATCATGCCGAAGTAGCTGTCGTCCTCGATCACCCTGGAGAGGATCTTGCACAGGTATTCGTGCTTTTCCCAGCAGATAGAGTGGCGGTTGTAGCCGGCCGTGGTGATGGCGATGATCATCGGTTGGGTGCGGGATCCGGTACCGGTCTCGATAACGTCCCAGAGATCGCGTGTCTTCCAGGCGTGCAGCTCGTCCATGACGGCGCCGGATGGGTTGAGGCCGTCGGTCGAGTCGGAGTCACGGCCGAGCGGCTCGAACTTGGACAGCGTCTGCGGGTTGCTGATGTTGTTGTTCAGTACCTCCAGGTGGGCACCCAGGTGCGGGGAGAGCTTGACCATGCTTGCCGCCGCGCCGTGACAGATCTTCGCCTGGTCCTTCTTGGTGGCGCAGGCGTAGACCTCGGCGCCCATCTCGCCGTCGGCGAAGGCGAGGTACAGACCGACGCCGGCGGCCTTGGTGGTCTTGCCGTTCTTTCTGGCGATCTCGAGATAGGCGAAGCGGAAGCGGCGGGTGCCGTCGGCCCGCATCCAGCCGAAGGCCACCCACAGGAAGAACTGCTGCCACGGCTCCAGGTCGATCGGCAGCCCTGCCCACTCTCCCTTGAGGTGGCGGGTGAACTGGAAGAAATCGATGATGTGCCAGGCGGCGTTTTCGTCGAAATAGAGACCGCGCTCTTCGGCCGTTTCGAGATCGCGCATGTGCCGCTCGACAGCCAGGCGCACCCACTTGCATGCGACGATCTCACCGGCCAGGACGCCGGCGGCGTATTCCATGGCGGGACAATCAGCCATTTACCGCATTGCTCCCGGTCTTACGAGAAACGAAATCATCGAACAGGCCCAGCTGCTGCGGCTGGTTGGCCAGAGACTTCAGGCGCTCCCTGGTGGCCGGGGTCATGCCGAACTCGGCCATCAGGGATTGCATCTGCTTCAAGCACTGGTTGATGATGTTCAGGTAGGCGGACTGGGTCTCGTAGCCGGTCGTGGTGCGGAACACCAGCGACTCTTTCCATTCGAGCTTTTTCTCGGCATCGAGCCAGCGGGCATACACCCGGCAGTACATCTCCAGGGCGGTCAGGTCGAGATCGGAGAGCAGCCGGTACTTGCTCAGGATCGGGGCGATCCGCTTCCACTCGGCCGAGGCCACCTCGGGCAACCCTGCCG
>Ga0209318_1000589_pt1 | contig 33974 bp, 59 predicted proteins | sample RifGroE1_FD_183999 | JGI IMG/M metagenome (GOLD analysis project Ga0209318, IMG submission 183999) | Groundwater microbial communities from Rifle, Colorado, USA - Groundwater E1 (SPAdes) (version 2) | ecosystem: Environmental > Aquatic > Deep subsurface > Groundwater | place: Rifle, Colorado... | reverse complement strand
AAATTGACTTTGAATTGCCGGTTATGCGGAAAGTGTCAAAGGTTTTGGGTGTATCAATGGATGCACTTTTCAACGATAAAAAAATTTAGTCCAAAACTTACCTAACGGATATATTTAGGAGGAACGCTAATGATAAATAATCTATCAATTATTGAAAATGGTTTAATACCAATCTATCAATCTGAAAAGGGGACAAATCTGGTTAATGCTAGGGAGTTGCATGAATTTCTCGAAGTAAATTCAAAATTTGCAGACTGGATGAAGAACCGCATTGAAAAGTATGAATTCGTTGAAAATCAAGACTTTATAACGGTTTCTAAAAACTTAGAAAACGGTGGAAGGGCAATTGATTACGTCTTTAAACTTGAACCGGCAAAAGAGATCGCTATGGTTGAGAATAACGAAAAGGGTAAGGAAATTCGCCGTTACTTCATTAAAGTAGAAGAAAAATTCAAGCAGCAATCTATCGACTATTCCAAACTTTCCCCCGAACTCCAAATGGTATCTCACCTGCTTATGGCATCCGCAAAACTGGAAGCAAAAGTTGAGAGGCTTGAAACTGCCACTCAAACAATTAAAGATACTATGGCTGAGCTGCCTAAAGACCAATGGCGCAAATGGATTAATTCCAGCCTTGGAGAAATCGGAATCAAACTCGGCAACAAAGGACAAAACCATGAGGATTTAAGGTCGGACAGTTATAAGCTTCTCGAAGAAAAAGCCGGTGCAGATTTATCTACCAGGTTGAGAAATGGCAAGAAGCGCTTGGAGGATGCAGGGGCGACAAAAACAGCGGTAAAGGAATACTGCAAACTTGACTGTATCGAGGAAGAAAAGCGGCTAAAAGAAATCTATACCGGAATTATCAAGGAATATCGCATTAAGTACCTAACCTAACACCGTGCTCCAGCTAATGTTTAATGTTTAGGAAAGGAGGTGTAACCGCTATGATGCCTAATGAACGTATCGAATTACTAGAAAAGAAAGTAGCCGAACTAGAGCAAGCAGTCCGGCTGATAAACTTCATACCAGAAGATAGTGACGGTATCAGAGATTCTCACGTATCCATTTCCACTGTGCCTCGGTCAACCAACCCCGAATAGGTTTCTCAATCTTGCAGATTACCATGGAATCGTTTGTGTCCAAGTATGCGACAGCAGTTTTTTCTACAGCATATACATCTAAGTCAGTTTTCACCAGGAATGTCGTTGTCACATATTTGCACCAAGTACCGAGACCCTTTATTGCATTTTCAACGTTTTCTCTATTATTGGTTGGAGAATGTAAATCGTAAGAAATCATATACACGCTCACAGAATCACCTCCCTTCTATAAAATTTGTTTGGACGACATAATTTTACCATTGTAGGGAGAAAACGACAAGAAAAGTTATACAGGATATCAGCCTAACCACGCAAATGTTCACCCTCTTCGGAGGGCTTAAAAGTTGTCTCGTTTTGGGGACAAATGTACCTTGAAAACTAAATATCGCGACAACGCCATGAGCGGTCAGAGTGAGCGCAAAAGGTGGCTAAATAAAGTTGGGGGAGGTCAGAATGCTAGAACTAAACAAACTTTACAATATGGACTGTTTGCAAGGCATGAAGCAAATAAAAACCTGCAGTATTGATTGCATATTTACAGACCTTCCATATGGCAAAACAAAAAGCTCATGGGACAAGATAATAAATCCTGAATTAATGTGGAGTGAATTTTTGAGAGTAGCAAAGCCGAACGCAGCCATATTATTGTTTGCCGTTCCTCCATTTGATAAATTCCTGTATTCCACAAACCCCAAAATGTACCGTTATGACTGGATTTGGGAGAAGAACAAAACTACTGGACACTTGAATAAAAATTCTGTCCCCATGCTTGATTATGAGTTGGTAATGGTGTTCTACGGTAAAGCTCCAACCTATAACCCGCAAATGAGGAAAAATCTATTGCCGATGAATGCAGCCACAACACAACATACATCAGGCGTATATGGTTCAGGAAAGGCGACTAAAAACAATACAGGAACGACAGACAGATACCCAAAAAGGATTCTTAAATTTGACGTCGTGAACAATGACGATCCCGAGAGGATACACCCAAACCAAAAGCCTGTACCGTTATGTAGTTACATGCTCAAAACCTATACCAATGAAGGTGAAACAGTTTTGGATGCTGCAACGGGTTCAGCTTCAATACCTGCAGCGTGTTTAGATTTAAAGAGAAATTTTATAGCGTTTGAAGCAGATAGAGAGATATACGGCAAGGCACAAAAGAGACTTGATGCAGCGATGGCACAAATAAGTATGTTTTAAAGGAGGCACCCAATGAAACCTAAATTAATATTTGTTTACATAATCGCCCTAATCGTCACAGTATACACACTATACGCACTAGTTGCCACTGAAAAAGAACTCGACGCCGTACAACAGCATAACGCCACGCTACAGACCGAGCTAGACAGCCTACACGCCAAATGTAGGCAGTATATGAAGCAAGTTGAAGAATTATCCGTGCAGGTGAAAGAAGCACAGGGCAAGTCAAGTAAAGGTACAGAACGAGTTGACCGTCGCATAATGGAATGCACAGCCTATTGGGAAGGTTCCTGCGGCAAGAAGCCCACTGACCCCACATACGGCATAACGGCAAGCGGGGAACGTGTGCAGGAGGGATTTATAGCGGCATGGCTGAAAGAATATCCGATAGGGACGAAGCTGTATATACCCTACTTTGACAGGACATTTACGGTGATGGATTGCGGTGGGGATATTGTGGAGGGGCGGCTGGACTTGTACATGTCCACAGCAAAGGAATGCTTTGAGTTTGGAAGGGTATGGCTGGAAGTGTGGGAGGCGGAGTGATTCACCATATATAAAGAATGTGAAGGAAAGAGGTACGAAATGAACGATAGGCAAAGAGATTTAATTCAATACATATGCGACGGAGACATAAAAAAGGCTCAACAGCAAACAAGGGTTATTCTAAGCGAATCGGCTTATGCAAAAGATGAAGCGTTTAAGAAAAATATGCTTCGGAAACTCGATGCTAAACCGAATATGATTGAACTTCCCTATAATCTGCGTGAATTGCTGATTGCAGAAGATGTTTCAAATTTTCCCGAAAGCCGATTTGTGTTACGTCCAGAAGAAGCGAAAACTGTAAAAACTGTATTATCGACACTTAAAGCGTCTGAGCGGCTATCTGAACTTGGCATTTCTTATCTCCCGGCCTTAATGCTTCACGGGGAAAGCGGCGGCGGGAAAACAATGCTGGCTCGGTATATTGCTCATATAGCAGATAGACCGTTTGTATATGTGAGGTTTTCAAGCGTTATAAGTTCTTATCTCGGGAGTACTCAATCAAATGTTGCTAAGGTGTTTGAATATGCGAGGGCGGCTCCATGTGTTCTTTGCTTTGATGAAATTGACGCCGTTGGTATGGCTCGTGGTCAGAAGAATGATGTTGGAGAGATGAACCGCATAGTTATAGCTCTCATGCAGGAAATGGACAGTTTACCTAATAACGTCATTATAGTTGGAACTACTAATCGTTATGACAGGCTCGACCCGGCACTTATTAGGCGGTTTTCAATCAAACATGAAATTCAGCCAATGACACGTAATGACATTAATATTCTCGCAAAAAAATTCTTTCAATACGCAGAAATTGATATTGATGGATGGCTTGACGGCTGGTGTAATACCAATTTTGCTGATAGTGAACCGGCTTCTACTGTTATTGAAAAATGTACTGGATTAATAATCGAAAAAGTTATGCGAGAAGCTGATTCAGTAAGCTCACAATAGCAGCACAATCCCGCACAAAGGAGGCTCGCATGCCACTTGAAAAGTCGAAAGTTTTAAACGAGCAAGTTGACATCCACTGGTTCGCAGACTGGTACAGGCTAACAGGCACATATTTTACCGTCCGGGATGGGCGGATAGTGGATATAGGGGAGGAAGGGAAGTAAGCAATGGAAAACATCACAGTACCGGTTGCAATTGTCTTATGTGTGTTAATCCTCGGATATCTCGTGTTTGCAGGGTTTCTGCTGAAATGGCTACTTAAAGTAATAATTGCTATTTTGAAATATTGGTAGTTGGTTTCCACAAAGGTAGGTGATGCCCATGTGCCCGACAAATAAAGCAGGCTGAGAATTATGTTTCATTTGTAAAGTTTCTAAGCGGTTCAGTGGGTTCATCCATAAAGCCCGCCAGCTAGCCCACTATTATTTGGTACAGGTCGATATGTACCGGGCTAAAGAATAAAAGTGTCGGAGGTAAAGGGATATGATTTTCGGATACAACTGGTTTGAGGCATTGAGAATCAACAACGTAACATCGATTCTCGTTCAATGTCAATACTTCTGCAAGCCAGTACAGCGTTCAGATGTAACCGGATACCCAAGCGGATTCTTTTAGTTAGAGCAGCGGGGGCATGTACGCAGCGGCCTCATGCAAAATAAAACGGATCAACTTAATCAAGCGGGCTAATCAGTGAGGTTCGCCCGCTTCAAACTAAGAAAGGAGAACAAACAAATGAAAAAGGCTATTGAGTGGGAAGCGGATGAAAACGGTTGTTGGGTTTGCGCAAGCCACCATAGAGTCAAAGGTGGATATCCTCAATGTGAATCCGATGGGCAGAGATATTTTTTAAGTAGATTTGTCTACGAACAATGTTTTGGTGAAATACCAGAAGGATTATGCGTTTGCCATAAGTGTGATAATCCGCCGTGTATAAACCCTCAACACTTGTTTCTTGGAACTCGAAAAGACAATACGCAAGACATGGTGAAAAAAGGTAGAAACCGTAATGGGATTCTACCTGGAGAAAGTAACGGACAATCCAAATTAACAAGCCAACAAGTTTTAGTAATTCTCAACGACAGCAACTCAAATAATAAAATAGCTGCAAAATACGGGGTTTCTAAATCTACTATACTCAGAATCAAAAATCGAAAATCTTGGCGCAATATAACGCCAGAAATTCATCATGGGGAAGTAGCGGACCTCATGTTGGTCCCTTAGTGAGTGCAATTCTCACCTTCCCCACAAGCCGAAAGGCTAATAAATTTATAGGAGGTAGTTATGGATTACAAAGCAGTCATTGAAGGCCAAATTGAAAAATTGCAGAAAGAAAACACGGCATGTACTATGGAAGCTTGCGAAGTGGCAAGAACAATCAACAATTTGGTAGCTTACGCCGTGACACTCGAAAACAATTAACTTTCAGCCGGGTAGTTCCCGGCCCAATCCGCAAAGGATAAATAAATTTATAGGAGGGGTTAAGTATGAAGGGTAATCACAGAAATCCGCAACCAGTAATGCCGGTCTATAACCGCAAAATTCAAAGAAATAGGCTCAAAAATCGTATCGAAAGCAACAAAATTCAAAAGTCTTGGATGAATATTCAGTTAAACAGGTGCAAGAAATTTATTGCCGATTTAAACAAGTTAATCAATGATAAAAAGATCATTCGGACAAAGGACACAAACAGGGCTATCAAAGCCGCTAAGAATGCAATAATGGTCATGTTGAAAAAGGCGCAATGTTGAGCTGAAAGGAGGCACACACCATGATTCTACACGATCTACACCCATTTATCAAAGTCCTTGTCATCACAATCCTGCGCATGATGATAGGTGGAGGCACGGGGTACATACTCTGTGTGGTTAATGAGGCGCTGGATAAGTAGGAGGCACGGAAGAAGCGGGAGGCGAGCAAGCCGATAGGGAGCAAGGAAAGGCATATTGATATTAAATTGTGAAGGGAGAGAGGGAAATGAGACAAAGAAAACTAAAACTAAGCGGACTACATGTAGGCGACAAAGTTACGATGCACACTTGCAGCGAATCAACGCTCGAAAAGTACAAGGATAAGGAATTTACCTGTTTATCCGATCCGTGGGATTTGCGCGGCAGTGAAGTTATTTTGCTTGATGGCGTAAGAGGCGGATTCGCAACGGAATATTTGAAGAAGGTATGAATGGAGAGGTTGAATTATGAAGTACAAAGTAGGGGACAAGGTGAAGGTTAGAAGTGATTTAGAAGAAGGGCAGCAATACGAAGGACGTAATATTACATCATCTATGGCAAGATTGAGCGGTAAAACAGTAACCGTCACTAGATGTAGTGGTGACTGCTATCACATCGACCCATTGTGGGAACATTGGACAGACGAAATGTTTGAAGGATTAGTGAAGGAGGAAGGCACATTGAAATTCAGTGATTACATGGTAATAAAAGGCACATCAGGCGAATGGGGCATTGTGTATAAAAAAGAGAACGGTTGGTGGCACATCGTTTATCAATGCGGTGGTCAAGTGTTCGAGGCAAACGATTTCACGCGATACATAACTGAAGTGTATGAGTGCAAGGAAGATGGCAAATATTATTCGCTTCAGTTCTTAGCAAACCCTGAAATTTACATCAGAAATTATACCAAAATATACCCAATTATCCCCCAGCCTGTCAGCTTCATGGAGGCGGTGGAGGCATACAGCGAAGGTAAGACGGTGGAGTGCAAGCATGATGGACAAATGCACAATTATAAAATATCTCGCGGTTTCGGTATGACGGATGAAAACGCCGATGCGATAAATCATGATGAAATTTTGCGCGGCGAATGGTACATAAGGGCATAAAAAAATACCGCTCACACAAGCGGCAAAGGTAAACTGCTAAGCAGAGTATAGCACAGGTCAAGCGGAAACGCAAATATACGGTAAATGTATAAATATGCGAAAAGGGGGTAAGAGGGATGAAACAGTGTAATTGTGCCAATGAGGCAGCAAAGAAGGTGGCCGCAGCATATTCCAGCTATAAAAATGTTTTCCCACCAGTAGAACTGCTTTCCGGTAGGACTTACTTAAATTTTACATGTGAAAAGGTCACCAAGAGTGGCAGGATGAAGCAGATTGAAGTTCCTATGTTGCTAACAAAATGCCCATTCTGTGGCAAGAAATATGAAGGTGATTTGGAATGAAAGACATAACCATAGACATACACAACTATCCTACCAACGTGAGCCTACAAGACATACTTGACATGCTGGAAGAGTGGCAGAGGAAAGAGGCGGAAACGGTGGAGCAGTTAGAGGACGGACAAATAAATAAATTTAGGGAGGTCGATAGGTAAATGAGGATACTGAAACTGGTAATTAAGAATTTCAAAGGAATCAAGGAACTGGTAATTGATGCAAACGGCATAAATATGAATTTGTTTGGCGACAATGCCACAGGGAAAACCACTATAGCAGATTCATTCAATTGGCTGCTGAATGGTAAAGACAGTTTGAATCGTTCAGATTTTGGGATTAAGCCGATAGACCCTGCAACACAGGAAGTCATTCACGGCATCGAAACAGAGGTTGAAGCTACACTGGATTTGGGTGGCGATACACTGATTCTGAAAAAGGTATTCTATGAGAAGTGGGTTAAGGAAAGAGGCGCAGCGGAGCGCACATTCTCAGGCAATACAACGGATTATTATGTCAATGATGTTCCGGTTAAAAAAGGCGAGTATGAGTTACGCATAGCCAAGATTGCAGACGAAAAGGCTTTTAAACTGCTGACAAATCCACTGTATTTTAATGAACAACTTCATTGGACAGATAGGCGCAAGATGCTCCTGCAAGTGTGCGGTGATATTGTTGATAGTGATGTGCTTGAAGTTAATTCAAAGCTTGCAAGTCTTACTGCTATCCTGGGGAAACACAGCATTGACGAACACCGTAAAATTATTGCGGCAGCTAAAACTAAAATCAATGAGGAACTTCAAAAGATTCCTTTGAAAATCACTGAAAATAAAAACATGATGCCGGATACCACGGGAATTATTGTAAGTATTGTTGAGAAGGAAATTGTTGAACTGCGGAAAGAACAGGACGGATTAAGGCAGGAAATTACACGCATACAGTCCGGCGGCGAAGTTGCAGAAAAAAATAAGAGACTGGCTGAAATTAACGGGGAGCTTATTTCTCTTAAAAATGCACAGGATCAGAAAAAGAATGATGCTTTGAGAGGATTAAGGGAACAAGAAAACACGGCACAGTCTGAACAGGGTAAATTGCGGAGCGGATACATATGCAAGCAGAGTGAAATTGCTGAAATTGAACGCTCTATAAATACCCTGGAAAATGAAATCAATGCCTTGTATGAGAAATACGACAACGCTGAGAATGAGGAATATTGTTATAAGGCTTTTAGCTTTACACCTCAATCTCACACATGCCCTACATGCGGTCAGGATATCCCACAGGAAAGGATTGACGCTGTTAGGGATGCAGCAATCAAGGAGTATGAGGTAAGCAAGCAAAAAGCGCTTGAAGCTTTTAACCTAGACAAGTCTACTCGTCTTGAAAAAATCACGGAATCCGGAAAGAATCTGCGTGAACAACAAAACAAGGCAAAGGAAAGAAAGATTGTATATGAAACTGAACTTGCAGACTTTAAAAACAAGGGATTATCAGCAACCACTACGCTTGAAACTATCCAAAAGCAGATTACAGACGTTCAGAATGGCTTTACAGACGTTTCCGAAACTCCGGAATATAAATCATTATCTACTGAAATGGCACAGGTTAGAGCGGCAATTACAGAGTTGCAGAGTGGTAATACTGGCAGAATCACAGAAATTCAAAATTCTATCAACGATATTTCCGTAAAAATCCAAGGGCTGCAGACCAAGATAACCGCAGTTGAAAATGCTGAAAAATTCACAGCCAGAATTGAAGAACTCAAAGCCGATGAAAAGAAGCTTGCCAAGGAGTATGAAAGGCTTGAAGGTGAGCTATATCTTACAGAAGAATTCATTCGCACAAAGGTTAAAATGCTGGACAGTAAAATCAATGGTAGCTTCAAGTATGTTCGCTTCAAACTGTTTGATGTGCAGATAAACGGCGCTTTGAATGAGTGCTGCGAAGCTCTTATCAATACCAATGGCTGTTGGACACCTTATTCAGATGCAAATGCGTCCGGCAAGATAAACGGCGGCATTGACATTATAAATACTCTCTCGGAATTCTACAACTTTGAGGCTCCTATATTTTGTGATAACGCAGAATCGGTCACGGCATTGGCAGAGACAAAATCACAGTTATTCAGGCTTGTGGTAAGTAAGAAGGATAAAGTGCTGAGGATTGAAACGGAGGCGGCATAGTTGAAAAAATACTCAAAAGGTGAACCAATCAAAAGCCTTGACGAGTTAGCTCAGCAAGAATTTGTATATTGGTGGGACAAGATTACTCACAAGGGGTGGTTTATGAGTTGGCAATTTAGAATGGCTCGTGATGCAATACAACGCGGAAATGTAATATTTAAAGCTATTAAAAATAACGAAACGGAGGAAAAATAATTATGGCAGACACTAAGCAGAACACACAAATCGCAGTTAAGAGGGAAACTATCGACATTGTAACAGCAAAGGTGAAGCAGTTTCAGAACAACGGGGAATTATTTTTCCCGGCAAACTATAGTCCTGAGAATGCTTTAAAATCGGCATGGCTACAGTTACAGGAGGTACAAAGCAAAGATTACAAACCGGCGCTTGAAGTTTGTACAAAGGACAGTATCGCAAATTCACTTCTCAGCATGGTTGTACAGGGTCTAAACCCCGACAAAAAGCAATGTTACTTTATCGTGTACGGCAATAAGCTTCAGATGCAAAGATCATACTTCGGGTCCGTAGCGGTCGCTAAAGCTGTAAATCCAGACATTGACGAAATATACGCTGATGTAGTATACGAGGGAGATACTTTTAAGTACAACAAGCTCCGCGGTAAAACAATTGTAACTGAGCACACACAGAGCATTGAGAATGTGAAGAAAGATAAGGTTATAGCTGCTTATTGTACAATCTTGTATTTTTCTGGCAAGGAAGAAGCCACAATAATGACATTTGATGAAATAAAGCAGTCGTGGTCACAATCTAAAATGAAGCCTGTTGATGATAAAGGCAATATTTCAGCAGGTAGCACACATGGCAAATTTACGGCTGAAATGTGCAAAAAAACTGTCACCAACAAGGCTTGCAAGCCGATCATAAACGGCTCTGATGATTCTAGTATTCTTTCATCATATGCCAAGAAAAGCTATTCCGACATTGACGAAGCGGAGGCGGAGGAAGAGATACAAACGAACGCTAATTCTGAGTACATTGACATTGAACAAGCTATTGATGCTGAACAGATTACAGAAGAAGTGCCAGCAGAAAAGCAGCCTGAGCAGGTAACTATGGATGCGCCACCTGCGAATAAGTCGAAGGGGCGTGGGTTCTAATGGAAATACTCAGCCTTGCCAGTAGTAGTTTGGGAAATTGCTATCGAATTTCGGATGGTACCACCTCGCTACTACTGGAGGCTGGTATCCCATTGCAGAAGATAAAACAAGGATTGAATTATAAATTGTCAGAGATAGATGGGTGTTTAATATCTCATAGCCATGGAGACCACTGTAAAGCCGTTAAGGACATTATAAAGGCAGGAATAGATGTTTATATGTCCAGAGAGACAATTGAGGCTATAGGGGTACAAGAGGAACACAGGGTACATGCTATTGAACCACGTAAACAGTTTGTAGTCGGCACATTTATAATTCACCCTTTTGATACACAACACGATTGTCCAGGCTCAATAGGGTTTTTAATTCAATCAACATTGATAGGTGAAAAGCTTGTATTTATTACAGATAGTTATTACTGCAAGTACAAGTTTAAGAGCTTAAATTACGTCATGGTTGAGTGCAATTATGCTTCGGATATTTTATTGAGGAATGTTGCAAATGGAAGCTTGCCAGAGGCACAAAGGGCAAGGCTTGTACACTCACACTTTTCCCTGGAACATGTTAAGGAATTTTTAAAAGCTAATGATTTGAGTCAGGTTAAAGAGGTTTATTTACTGCATTTGTCGTCAGGAAATTCAGATGCGGTTAGATTTAAAAGAGAAATACAGGCGGTGACGGGTAAGTTGGTTACGGTTTGTAATGAATAAGGAGGTTAAGAAATGAACAGTGTTAATATTATAGGCCGCATCACAAAGGACATTGAATTGCGGTACTTACCAGCCAACAACACAGCGGTATGCAGCTTCTCAATAGCCGTTGATGATGGATTTGGTGATAAAAAGAAAACATTTTTCTTTAATTGTCAAGCATGGACAAAGACAGCGGAGAATATTGTTAAGTTTTTCGGCAAAGGTGATCTGATTGGAATATCTGGGAGGCTTGCAACAAGGGACTGGACGGACAAAGAAAGCAAAAAACATACTATTACCGAGATTGTTGTAAGTGACTTTACTTTTTGCAATGGGAAGAAATCGGAATCCGGAAGCGCAGATAAACCATTGAACCAGAGCAATGATGGTGAGTATAATATAACACCATTAGAGGACGATGAACTTCCATTTTAAGGAAATTAACACATATTAAGTGGGGCTAGCAACCCCTCTTAGGGGGTGAGAGATTGGCAAGACCACAAAAGGAAGGTATTGATTATTTTACCTTAGATACAAAAATGGATGATGAAGTCAAACTGGTAGAAGCTAAATTTGGAATATCTGGTTTTGGTGTTTTAATAAAACTTTACCAAATTATTTATGACAACAGTTACTACATCAAGTGGACAGAAAGAGAGCAATTACTATACAGCAACCGGATTAATGCTGACATTAATTTAGTTATTGAAGTAGTAAATGAATGTTTGAAATGGAATTTATTCAACAGAGAGATGTATTCAAAATATGAAATTTTAACTTCAAGGGGTATTCAAAAAAGATACATTGAGGCAACTCAAAGAAGAAAGGAAGTGTGTTTTTATCAAGAATACATGTTGCTAGATATCCAAGAAAAGTATCCAGAAAAGGTTATTGTCAACATTAATAATATAATTGTAAACATTAACTCGGTAAATACCAGCATTAGTACACAAACTAAAGTAAATAAAACTAAAGTAAATAAAAACAATGTTTACACAAATGAGTTTGAAAAATTTTATTCTGAATACCCAAGACCGGAGGATAAAAACAGATCATTCACTAACTGGAAAACTCAACTCAAAAATTACACAGTTGAACAACTTATGACAGCTTGTAAAAATTATACAAAAGCGAAGGTTGGAACCGAGAAACAATATCTGAAATCTTCTGCTAATTTCTTGGGCAAAGAAAAGCCATTTGAAGATTATATTAACTATCAAACCACTGAAACAAAAAGTAAATACCGCGATATGACAAATTATAAACCGGGGGAGTGATTACATGTTACCAAACAATCCAGAGATTGAAAAAAGTGTACTTGGTTGTTTACTGATGGGGAAACTGGACTATGTTTTGAAATTGTCAGAACTTGACTTTATGAGTGAAGTCAACCGGCAGATATACAAAACAATCTGGGAGCTCCACGAACATAAATCTACAGTTGATGAATTCACCGTATCAGATGCGCTCGATATTGATAACGCGCTTGAAATAGTTGTAGGCCTCGCAAGTTATGTTTCCACTCCTGAGAACATGGAGCATTACATGGGCATCTTGAAAACTTATACAATGCGCCGAGAGATTATAAAGGCTTCCATGAAAGCAAAGGAAATGGCAGAGGGTGAACGCTTTGAAAATGCGGTAGAGTTAAAAAGTGATGTGTTACAGGCGTTTGACATTGCAGTGTATGACAACAAAAAGACGGATAACAGCCTAAAAACTATAATGATGGCAGTTATGGACGATATTGAGGAAAAATTCAATGCGCCAAACGAGCAGAAATATTTCACAGCGTTTTATGACTTGGACAAAATCACCGCAGGACTTCACCCAGAAGAATTAACTATCATTGCCGCAAGACCCGGAGTTGGCAAAACTGCCTTTGCATTGCAGCTCATGTTGAACCTGACTAAGAAGGATTGTAAATGCTTATTTGTATCCCGTGAAATGTCGCAAGTACAGATTGCTAAAAGGATCCTCTCAAATCTTGCTTTGGTAGATGGGCAAAAACTGAGATTCTGCAAAAGTTTAACTGATTCAGACTGGCCCAAAATTACCGGTATACTAACAGAGATTGAAAATATGCCAATAGAACTTAACGACAAACTATCAACAATACAAGAGATTAGGGCATATTGCAGAGAACTCAAAGGCAAAGGATCTATTGATCTTCTCATAGTTGACTACCTCCAATTGTGCCGGAGTATGAAAAAGACAGAGAACAGAAGGCAGGAGATAGAAGATATATCAAGGCAACTGAAAGAAATTTCACTTGAATTTTCAATACCAGTAATAGCACTAAGTCAGCTTTCTCGTGACAGCAGCAAGACTGGGAGGGAACCCGAACTACACGATTTAAGAGAATCCGGCAGCATTGAGCAGGATGCGGATAATGTGATATTCCTTCACGTCCCCAAAGATACCGATGAAGCAGCAGACAATTTTGATATTAAAGTGATAGTTGGAAAGCAGCGGAACGGTCCTACAGGATACATATACCTGAGATATTACAGGAGGACGTTTAAATTATGCAATCTACGATAACTGCTGAACAATTGAAACAGGTGAGCAATCAGCGCAAGTGCCAAATAATGCGCGAAATAATCAAAGGTAAATTGAAATTTGTGAGGTGAAATCATGCAAAAGCCGCCAATCGGCATAATGCCTAAAAAGATGTGGGATGAAATACGGATGGAAGGTTTAGCAGATGCAATAAACCGCTACAGCGAGGCAAAAACGTCAGTGCCGTATGAGTGGGTATTGGAATACACGGGACTTACAAATCAGTACAGCAAGAGATGTGACCTTGATGGGCAGGAGGATATACCATGAAAATAAATCTAAGTGACCTGCAACGCATAGAAGAAGAACACAATGTTATCACCATCCAATCAGACTATCCAGAGATAGCTTATGCAGTGGACAAGCCAAACGGCGTAATATGGCTGATAAACCGGCAGACAGGCGCACAGCTGGAAGTATCTGCGGAAAATGTGTATGCGTTCGCGGATGAATTAATGAGTGTGGCAGAGGTACATATGGGACAGACAGGATTACATAAGGTGAGTTGACTCAAAATTTAAAAAGAGTGCGAAGGGAGGTTTTATTATGTCAACGCCATATACATATACACCATGTAAGGATGAACAGTACAAGATTTGCGAAAATTATGCAGGTTTTAGCGCAATGTTTGGGGGTACTTTTGATACCTGCGAAAACTGCAAAAGGCATCACAAATATAAAGGATTAGAAATTATTTACAATAAAAAGGTAAAAGACAATTACAAACCAAGAGGACGGTAATTCACAATAACAAGAAGATTGTGCAACAAAACGATGCAGAGAGTGAGGAAATTATGGAAAATACAAAGAAGGTACAAATAGACAAAGTAAAAACCGTATGCAAAATAGGACAGGGTAATGAATGCTGCCGATACCTTGTTTGCGGTGCAAATGGCTTTGAATGTGTAAAAGGTACTGATACTGGTAGATTTTTAGATTCCAGGGTAGCAAAGGGTACAATTACGGCCAGAGGTGATAATTGTAATTGCGGATAAGAAAGATTGGAGGAATTTTGATGGCTACGAGGACTATAGATAACTGCTCCATTAGAGGGGAGAGTTGAAATGTTAAGCGAGAAACAATTGAGGGATGCGGCTAAGTGCAGTGAATTGAAATGCCATACATGTAAAGCGAATTTAGGAAAAGGTGATTGTTCTGTGCCGATTGCCCAAACAGCTCTAGCGCTGGCGGATATGCTGAAACGGTTGGAATGGATATTAGCGCGTGATAAATATGGTGAACACATAACAAGGTGTCCTGATTGCGGAGAGGAAAGAGAAGAAGGTCATGCCGTAGGTTGTGAACTTGCGAAGATTCTGAAAGGATTGGAGGTAGAGGAATGAGGCTGATGGATGATAAGAAATTACTTGAACAAGTGACAGTAGAGCAATTAAGACAAAATATAATCTTACTCCGAGCCAAAGAAATTGAAATGCCTCGCGTGTGGATTTTGGAATTGATTGACACCATCGAATCACAGCAGCAGGAGAATGAGCAGCTACGTAATGATCTTGCTGGAATAGGGCAGATGGTAGCAGACTATGACACAGCATTGCAGGAGAATGAGCAGCTACAGGCGCGGAATGGGGCTATGAGGGAAGCGCTTGATAAATATATTAGCGCATCCAACATCATATCTAAACATTATCAAGGCAATCCAAAGTACCTGCTTCCGCTATCAGTGGCATTTGAGATGGCTGCGAAAATAGAGGTTACACCCTACCACAACCCTGCTGATGTGGATGCGCTGAAGAAGGCAAAGCAAGCATTGGATATGTGGGACAAAATGGAATATTGCGATTGTGACCAGTGCAAGGCTACTAGAGAAGCCATTGCGGCAATAGATAAGGCGGTGGGGGAATGAAGCAATACTGCAGATACTGTGCCAATGCATTGGATTATGACGGAACGCTTATATGTGAGGCGAACGCCCCATGCGGTAACAATGGTTCAGGCAGAGGGTATAACATCAAAAAAGCCCAAAGGCTAAATAATTGCAAGCATTTTGAATTCAACCCAAACGATTTATTAGGCGCAAATCCAGACGGTGGGTTCAGACAATACCAACCACGAAAAGAGTATAAAAGTAAAGCACAGCAAGCGGTTGAAGCTGGACAACTTGCGATGGAGGTGACGGGGGCATGAGTGAATCCACTGAACAGCAAGCTTTATTTCAATGGGCCGAAATAGCTGCAAAGAAAACACCGGAGTTGAAACTATTATTCGCAGTACCGAACGGTGGTAAGCGTAACATTGCAACGGCGGCGAGGCTGAAAAAGGAAGGTGTCAAGTCGGGTGTTCCGGATATCTGTCTTCCTGTCCCACATGGCGAATATCATGGGCTATACATCGAAATGAAAGTCGGTAGAAATAAGCCATCCACGAATCAAATGTGGTGGATCGAGCAGTTACAAAAGCAAGGGTATAAAGTAGCGGTGTGCTACGGATGGGGCGAGGCAGTAAAGGTTATTACGGATTATATGATAGGAGCGTGAGGGGAATGGATAAACTAAACAAAGCCCAATTCTGCGACCTGGCTGAACGCAATGAGGACCTAAAGCGTGCAAAGAAAGAGATACAGCAGACGAAAGAGGAATCACAGCCATGGAGAGCGAAACAGGATCAATTTGCGGTGGATGAAATGAGATATGACAGGGTGATGAAGGTTAGGGGTTAAACTAAAGATAAAGGGGTGAGCAATATGGGATTGATTGAGAAGAAAATAGCCAATTTCAAAGATCTTACAGGCATGAAGTTTGGAAGATTAGCTGTAATCAAAATTGCTGAAAGTACGGGTAATGGCGCAAGATGGCATTGTGTATGTGATTGTGGTAATGAAACGATTTCATGAGGCGCTCAACTCAGAAACGGTTCAGCGACTTGCTGTGGATGTTTAGGTAGGGAAAAGCTTATTAAACAAAACACAAAACATAATATGTCTAGGTCAAGGCAATATCATATATACCGGAATATGCGCAAAAGATGTGACGATTCAACTTGTAAGGATTACAAAAATTATGGCGGACGAGGTATTACTTATTGTGGTAAATGGGAAACGTTTGAGGGCTTCTGGGAAGATATGGGGCAAAGGTATTCTGATAATTTAACCCTTGAAAGAATCGATAATAACAAAAATTACTGCAAAGAAAATTGTAGATGGGCAACAAAACAAGAACAAAGCAACAACAGGCGCGGAAATAAAAAGTTTGACTATTTAGGGCAAAGCTTAACACTTACCCAAATCGGTAGGAAGTATAACATAGACGCTCAAACGTTGGAACACAGGTTAAACTTTGGGCTTAGTGTGAAAGAGGCGCTGGAACATCCGAAATATAAGAGGCTAAGGTATTCTAAAGTTTAAATTGCCGTAAGGAGGATGTGGACTAGATGGGTTTAGTGGAAAACGATCCTCGCGATGTGGGTTATATTGCTCTAACAATTGCAATAATGTGGTACGAATTAATATCTAGCGAAGCTGCCTTAAAAATTGCGGCAGGTCAATCCCATCGGCTACCCGGGAAGAAACTCACACCGGAAATGTTTACAGAGATGCAAAAGATTATGGACAGCCCTAATTTTTACAACATAAACAGCTTTGTTAAAAAATACAGAGTGAATAAATACGAAATTTTAGAGGCGATAGCAGGTCAAAACGCTAATGAGGAGGTTATTATGTCGATACAGACAGAGAGGTTACTTAAAAGGCTGAAGGATTTAGCTGAGGATTGCAAAGCAGTAGACTGTGAAAAGTGTCCACTCGATAAAATTATGTGCGGAGAGTATACATTGTGTGAAGTGCTGACAGATACGGCGATTGACGGGAAGGGGAGGCTTGAATTGAAAAAAGTCATACCGAAGTCATACCGAAGTCATACCGTTGAAGATTTAGGAATGGACATAGTTAGAAAAACATATAAGCTACACAAAAAGGCTGATGATGAAATGCACACATATGCAGAGAAGCACCCGAGAGAAAAAATACAGGACATTGTTAGCTTGGCTTTGTTGGAGTATGTGGAGAGAAGGAAATAAACTGGTTCAGATAATATAAATAATGTGAAGGAGTGATTATGTTGAAAAAATTATTAAAGAAGTTTGCTAAGAAAATAGAAGGTCATTTCACCGTCGGTAATCTTACAGTGTTCGGGGATAACGCCATGCATTTCGGGTGTCATTTATGGACAAAGAAATATGGGTATATCTGTTGGAGACTACCGTTGCCCTGCGGTATTGCAGACAAGATACTATACGGAGATAAGTTGCGTTGGCGGCCACTTTATTTCTACATTAGCCGGAATGCCACTCCATGGGCGGCAGTGTTTATGCTGGGAAAGAAGCATTCTCCAAAAGATTGGGCTTTAGCACGGATTAGAAAATTGTATTTTGGTTGGAATTACAAAGGTGATAACGACGATCATCAGCATGACCTTTTATGGAAAATAAACGGTCTACGGTAATGCGCAATGACAAGAATGCACATAAAAAAAAGAGCCGGAGCCATCAGCCCCGGTTCTTCTGTTTTTCAAACTGTCTTATCCACCGATACACTGTTGACCGGCTTGTTTCCAATAGCCTTGCCAATTCCACCTTTGTGATTTCGCCTTCCTGCATCTTGTCATAATATTTCTCAAAGCTGTCCGGTAACACTGGTTCAGGTCTGCCAAATGGGATGCCTGACTTTGTGCCAAATCGCATAGCTTTTTCCACACCTTCCCGGACCCGTTCCACTGAAACCTCTCTTTCCATTTCTGCTACAGCGCCCAATATGGTTAGCAGAAACTTGTATGTGCTGCCGGATGAATTGATACCTTCTTTCACAAAGTGGACCGTAACGCCCATTGAAACAAATTGTTCGGTCAATCTGCGCAGGTCGTCAACATTACGGCCTAATCGGCTGATTGATTCGCAGTAAACATGATCGCCGCGTCTGGCATCGGTCAATAGCATTTTCAGTTTAGGCCGTTCGGCATTTTTACCGCTGGCTTTATCGACATAGCGCTGGTCAATTTTGATATGTTCCATGCTGATTTCCTGACGGCGTTCGTCTTGGTGGAGGGTGGAGACACGTTCATAGCTATAATTCATAAAATCACTCCTTGACAAATATTGTAGATTCGATATAATAGTTACATAAAGTCGCGCTGGTGGTGTGTTGGATTGAAACATTGTGATTGACGATTAAGTTTTTGGGGGTAAACCTCATGTCGGGAACGCCGCAAGGCGCGTAACGTTGGATTGAAATTTTAATATTATTATTTGCGTAAAAGCAAAGGAGAGAGGCCGAATCAATCGGCCTTTTCTCATGCTAAAAAGTAAGTGCCATAATCGTTTTGTACCAACACGCCATCAGATTCTAACTTTTCACGCGCAATATTAATAAATCTACTAAGATTTTCTCCCCATGATCCAGCCAGTAAAAACGAGTGGGTAATTGTTATAGTGCCCAAAACCTCTGAATCGTTATATTGCGCCAGAGTTAGCGCCCTCTCTTTCGTAACAACATCTACATCCTCGGCACCTAAACACCCTTTAACAATATATAGTGTCGTTTTCTCGCTGTCGTCATGCCCGGTGGCTGTGCGTTGTGTTACTGCGATGTCACCATAATGCTTTAAACCTTCCAATACTGATTTACTCATAATACCCTCTCTTTCCGCCGTTTCCGGCAATCCCAATATTTTGACTTACTCACCAAGTCATTAGTTTTTCGGTTCCCCTACGTAAAATTTATTTGCATTAATTAATGCCTAAATAATACCATTTGCGGCTTGATAAGTCTATAAGCGTTGACCCTTTCGGGTGTGAGAATTTTACTCACCGGCATATGCCGCAACCTCGGGACTTTACTGCTCAATATTCCGTATGTCGATGTCCTCGTAGTTGTTGTACCACTGCTCATATAGTGCCTTGTAGTCCTTATTTTCGGTCCGTGCGTATTCGTTCCATAGTGCTTGCTGTATAAGGGATTTAAGGTATTCGTGGCGTTCTGCTGGCATCCTGTTTACCTCCCTGCCATAATGGATTTATTCGCCGCCATCACCCTTGCGAACCGGGCGCGGCGTTCATGGCCGGTGCGGTATGATTCATCCGTTGCCATGTGGATCAGGTGGATTAGTTTGATGCGTAGTTTCATAATTTGGCTCCAATCTGCCCGGATATAGCCGCCGGGCTCGGCGTGATGTTTAGTTTGCTTTAGCCATTCGCCTTAATGCCCATTCTGCGTTTTCATTTAAAAGCCGTTGCCACGCCATGCAGGACGGTGCCCATCTGAACCCGTTTGACTTCAAGGTTTCACGCGTCTTTTCATCCGGTTTTCCGTCAAACATAAGCTGCAGCCTCATATCTTCCTTATTTCGCACGACTTTGGCGGTTTCGCCGTTTATGGTTACATCGTTGGCGGCTTCATTATCGCTGGATTCTTCGGCGACTTTTGCGGCCTGTGCTTTAGGCGTTAGACTTTTCAAGTGTTGGTAAATAACCGCTTTGTTTCCGCTGCCGGATATGCGGCATATAATCAGGTTGTATTTGCGATAGCTGGTTAATGGGATAAGTTCTGTTTCCCGCTTTTCAAGGTTAAAATCTACCCTGTTCTCACCACTCTCGTCAATCTCAATTTGCAAAAACTCTTTATAGTGCCGTTTGCCGTCTGTAAAATCAAGAGGAAGGTCATAGTACCATCTGCCGCTATTAGCGTCATATTGCGATTGATGTTTCCGGCCCTTATCCCACAAGGCAACAATTTCTTCATAAGTTTTCGCGCCGTTTATGCTGATGTTTGCCTGCTGTTCCTTAAATTCTTCCGGTGCAAGCTGTAGGAGACGTTCTTTAAGGCGGCGAATTTCGGTTTTGTTGTACCCCCATTTGTCCGGTGGTGCGGTTTCAAGGGATGCAATTTTGGCCTTGATGCGTTCAACCGCGTTTTTGTCGTCGGATCTGATTATTTTGTCACCATTCACAACGGACCATATTTTACTGTCAATGTCCTTAATATCGTCATATTCAGCCCATAACGCACGTTCACGATTCAAGTATTTTTCATGGGCTCTCATGTTGTAATTGGATGGTCCGGCTATCATCACGCTAACGTGCCCTGCGCCGTTTTTATTGCTTCGATTTATCCAGTCTGCATATTTTACCTTGAATGATTCTAAAAGCCTGTCAAGTCGTTCCTGACCCTCTGGAGATACTTTCAATTTTGCCTTTTCAATCTTTTCTACGGCTTCTGCTATAACTGCATTATATTCTGCGGTTGCGCTGCCTGATTTGTAATCGGAGAAGCTCATATTTTCCTTACTGCGCCTTGCTAAGTCCTCGTTAATGATGCCCATTGTGTTACCTCCCGTATAATTTAGCCTGTCTGGACTTGGAACCAGACTGTAGCATTACAGCCTTTCGGCTGTCCTCTGCATTAATACATAGCGTACATTTCTTTCAAATTGATTTTGCCCTTTTCAAAAAGCCTTTTAGCTTTCTCCTTCTTCTGTTCGGTCTCGGCAATTCTTTGTTTAAAAGCTTTGTACTCAGCCGTTTCCTTATTGGCTTCAATTGCCTTAGACAAAGCTGCAATTGTGTCGGAATCATCCGTTATAACGTTAAACACGTGGCTGCATTCCATAAAGTTCCCAAAAATCGTCGTACAGCCTTTGTAGAGCTCTGCAGCTTCCTTTTTCAGCCATGTTGGGTGAGGATTAATAAAGTTGCCGTATTTCTCGAATGTTGGGTCAAGCGGATACTTGGCAAGTACAGTTAAAAGTTCCTCAATTGTGGCTGGCTGCTGTCCTGCCCACTTACTGCCGTTTGAAATAATTTTTATCATACTATCCCATCCTTTCAAGTCATCTTCAGTGCGCCTATCTGACGCAGACCGCCGAAGCGGTTTCGACTATTTTTCTTCAAGCGTCCCAGAGGTTGCAGTATAAAACTTTTTGTAATCATCGGTAAACAATAACTCGTACCCTTTAAATTTAGTCGCAATAGCACTTTGACACTCAACGGGGCAACTTGTTCTTAAAATAACGCTCCCATCCTCTTCCATTTTTACAGTAGCAAGTTTAGTTGTTACAAGGTTAGCAATGATGCCAGTTTTGCGTCCGCATATTATTTGCATAATTCAATCCCATCCTTTCAAATTTGCTAGGTGCAGCTCCTTTCAGTCTGCACCGCTTTGGGCTTAAAAGCCTTTTTAAAGACGCCCAAACGTCTGTTATTTCTTTACTGCTGAGAATATCATGCGGTTAATGCCTGTGTGCTTGCCTAAGATGTCATATTCGCCTTCATAATGTGTCGGTTCTGTATACCCTTCTGCGTATGCCTCTCTTTTGTTATCAAACACCTTTTCAATCTTGCACGTACAAAACCGTGGCGTGTAAATATAATCTCCTGCTTTCATCTCTCATACCTCCTAAATTTATTTGTTTGCTATGTGCAGACCAGCCAATCCTTTAATTGCTCCCTCTATACTGTGCTATGCACTTCGAGGTATGACCTGCCAGATGCAGGCTATTGGGAATTGGCTGTTAAGTTGTCAATGTTCGTTTTGTGCGTTGCCGCTTTCGATAGTTTTATGATACATCGACCGTCAACGACTGTCAACGCCTTTTTGCAAAGATGGGACTATAGACCTACAAACGATTGTTCGGTAAAATGGTGCAAATCGGTATAGCTGTAAGCATATTTGGGCATAAAAAAGAACCGGCTGAGCGGCTCTTGATTAAAAATTATTGTTGCTTGATTTGTAGTAATTGCTCCAGCATCAAGGCGGCCTGATTAGAAAAACTCCGCTTGTTATTGTCGGCCAGCTTTTGGATTGCTTCGGCGGTTGCTTTTGTCAGCATAATATTTTTAGCTATGTTTTTATCTTTATTGATTGGCATTATATCAACTCCTGTCAGTTAAAGTCAATTACTATTATAGTATGGATTTGGGCTGATTGCAAGAGGACAAAAGGAGCGGACCGGAATAAGGTAAAATAATAGTAAAGGGAGTTGATTACATGCCTAAAAATGCTTTATGTGAGCAATGTGCACTATCAGATATATGCGAGGGTAGATGCCCGGCACTGAATAAGTTGTTGGAAATATATAAGCAGACTAGAACAAAAGACCGGCACCAATTAATTAAAAAGCTGTTGAAAGAGTTAAACATAAGAGATGCCGAGCCAAACAAGGACATGCGGAAGCTGGCTGATCAGATTATAGCGAGATTCCCGGAATTGTCGATCATCCCGGAATATGATATCAAGATCGGTTATGTGCTGAGTCAAGAGAAGCCGGCTGGAACAAAGATTAAATATGCAGATTGCGAAAAGGTTAAATTAAAGCATCAGGCGTGGTTACCATTTGACTTTATAATCACGTTTTATGAGCCGAACACCGAACTGTTGAGCGAGAACCAGAAAAAGATATTGATGTTGCATGAATTAAAGCATATCGGAATAGGCGAAAAGGGTCTGAAACTGGAAGAACACGACCGGGAAGACTTTGCTGATATATTGAAACGATATGGAATTGATTGGAATATATGTGGTGAAGAAGTGACGGATATATTGGGTGAAGATAATATTACTTTAAGTGAATATAAAAGCATATAAGGGAGGTTAATAGAATATGGAAGATAATGTTAATACCTCCTTACAGGGATTTACAGATTATAAACTGTCAGATAAAGAGAGATTAATACTAGAGGTATTATTAAATCCAGAATATCGTACTAAATCCATATCAGACATATGTAAAATAGCTGGTTGCTCGCGTCCAACTTACTATGATGCAATGGCTAAACCCGGATTTATGGCTATTTATGAGCAAAAAACAAAGGAATTAGTTAAACAATCAGTAGGCCCAATTCTCAACACCTTCGTCCGTGAAGCTCTACGAGGATCCTTTCAGCACGGCAAAGTTATCCTTGAAATGGCTGGCCTCTACTCCGAGAAATCCACCCTGGACATTAACGAGACCTTTAACGTGAATTTAACTGTAGATGAGCGCCGGACCCGAATAGCATCATTATTAAGTGGAAAACAGCTGGATTCAGCCATTACAGCGGATTTTAAGGTATTATCTGATAGTGTGTCGGAAACTATAGTATGATGTCACGCCTTAAATAGCACAGATTAGCACCATGCAAGCCGCATTGTACCGCTACATGTGATACATTTACTCTGTTAAGGGTTTGATGATACACTCAATAAGCATTGCCACCTATCAGCAGGAGCCGGACAACTGGCCACCTGCTATATTTTTGTCCAGGTGTAGCAACCGGAGCCGGACCATATAGGGGGGTGGGTCTGATCTGGGAGAGAACCGATGCCTCGACCTACCCCGGCTTTTCTCAGAAGGTACCATATAGTAACTTCCCATCCGACCGAGCAAAGTTGCAAATATACCCCAATCCATCCCCATCTACCGACCATTTTGTTAACCTCACTGATACGGTTTCTGCAATCAGACTTACTTCTTTTCAAGGCTATCTGCGTCTATTCAAGCGCAAAAAGCATTCGCCGTTTCGGTGATAAAATTAATGTATAGAGATAAGCGAACCTCAAAGACACCTCAGAGTACATCCCTTATTAAGTACAGAGGGATAGAAATAAAAAATCAGTCTCAAAGGTGCTTAAATGGCTGAAACAATATGTACAAACTTGTGCAATAAAGGGCGGTTAAATGTACAGAGCTGTACAGCAAGTTTACATAATAAGGAGAGTATAAATATGATTGAACAGAAACGATATATAAACGAACATGGACAGGTGATTTCGGAGGGTTCAAGAACGTTTAAAGTGTTCGATGATGAGAAAGGCTATTTGTTTAGGTCAAAAAACTACTTTGTAAAATCCTACTCAGATATTAAACTGTCGGAATTCCTTAACAATAAAAGCGACTTTACAAACATATCCCTGTTGTCTGAAACAATCTACAAAGATACCAACATGATTGCAGTAACTGAAAGAAATATTTCAAGACCTGCAAGCATGGAGGATATAAGTAAAATAATTGGTTTGTGCGATAGAAGGGCGAAACAGTTTATTGACCGCATGACGCAAAAAGGTGTACTTGCAAAAGCGACTGTAAACACACAAGAGACTATAACAGTTCAATTCTACATCAGCCCACTGTTTTTTATGTCAAACAAGTACCTTAGTCCATTCCTGTTCATGCTTTTTAGAGAACAGCTTAAACCTTATTTGAAACCGTGGGCATGGAAAACTTTGAATGATGCGGCCAACCTTAAAGATGTTGGGTTAAAAATAGTGCCAGCTCCGGCAGAAACAGTTGAAAATCCGTTGAAAAAGAAAGTTGAAGAAATGTTTCATTCCAAACAAGAGTAACTTGTTAATTTTATCCTGCATAGGGCTGTACACCCGAACGGCGGTAAGCCTTAGCCGCCTTGCAGGATTTTAATAAAAGGCGAATATGAGAGGCGGTATTTTTATGAGTGAACAGGCTAAAAAGGCTATTGCTGATTACGCAAAGCGGATAGAAGAGCTAGAGCAAGAAAAGGTGTATGCAAGGGAATCTCTAATATTAAACCTAAAGAACGAAAACAACCTTTTAACAACCGAATTTGTTAATTGGTATTATTGGGAAACAGACTACTCATTAAAGATGTTGTCTGAAATTACAGATTCTCCAATGAGTGGTATAACTAAAAAAGTTGAAAAAACTAGAGAAGTGCCGTACCTTTGCCCTAAATGTAAAGAAACCACTTTCCATACTTGCTATACCAGAAACGATATGAATATATTTTTAAGCCCAAGAAAAATGAAACGCTTTCCTGAGACTTACTATTGTGAAAAATGCTTAGAAATAAAGCGCAAAAAGCAAGAGGAAAACATAATTAAACGGGCGCAAACTATTGAAAGCAAAAGTAAAAACAAAACAGCTTTACTCAATAAAATGCCATACGATGAATTCCTCCAAACAAAATATTGGAAAAAGTTTGCCAAGGAACGCTTGCACGAAGCAGGTTGCAAATGCTCTAAATGTGGAAGAAATGATATAACCTTGCAAGTTCATCATTTGACGTACGAGAGAAGAGGGCATGAACTACCTTCTGATGTGATTGTGCTATGCAAGGCTTGCCATTTAGAAGCTCACAATAGGCCCGTTCCTCAATGTTTAGTGTATAACCCAGTTTCATTGAGAGACAGGGCGTTGCAAGCGATAAAACAGTAACAGCCTGACAGTCAATCGGCTTCAGCCACCTGTCGCAAATGTGGCAGAGTTTATTTTAATTTTAAGAGGTGAAAGGTATGACAACAAACCAAATCCTATCAACCGAATATTCCGAAAACTTTGACACTCTCCGCAAGAATCGTATGGAGGTATCCTTCCACAAATACGGTCCTATCAGAATCAACTACGGCGAAAAACTTGTAAGCGCTATAAGCAACCTTGAAAAGCGGCTTGAACTGTACAAGCAAACTGGAAACATAGAATACCTTGCTGATGTTGCCAACTTCGCCATGGTTGAGTTTATGTATCCTCAACACCCCGAAGCGCATTTTAACAATATGAGCGAAAGTCCCGGACTAGGCGGTATGACATATAGGGAGATTGAAAACTTCTGAAAGGATGATTTCATGCTGTACCATACTAAGCAGGAATTATTATCCGCAATTCGCCTGGCAATCGAAGAATTGGAAAAGGACAATCCAAACTATGAGGATATAGCGTGTTTACTGGACGAGTGTTCTGAAATGTTGGTACCGGAGATTGAATATTTGAAAGAGAGGATACGTCATGGTTCAAGTCACACTGCACGGTAAAAACAGAATACACGAACGATGCGGAATCAAGGTAAAAAGTGCTGAACGGTTGGCGAACATTGCGTTTGAAAAAGGGTTATGCCAATCCGATGTATCCGGTTCGCTCCATGGGTATTTAGTCTCCCTATACGACTTTAACGGACAAGCCAACAATATCCGGATGTATGGTGACAAAATCTACATATTCTGCAATGACGTGCTGGTTACAGTATATGATACGCCCAAACGGTTTCAGAACACGATAAACCATATCATGCGCAAAAGGAGAGACAACATTGAACAAAGATGAACTATTGAAAATGCTTGAATCGGGTAGACTGAGCGATAAGGAAGAGATAGAGTTATTGCAGTTACTTGAAGCTGAACGGAAAGAAGAGGCTTTGCAGGATGAGGTTGTTTTTGCTGAAGAGTACATAAAAATCGTCAATAAAAACGGCGAACTAGTACCGCTTAAACTCAACAGCATACAGTGTAAAATCCATGAAACAAAGAAGAAATTGCGCGCATTAGGCAAATTGGTAAGAATCATTGTTATTAAACCTAGGCAGTGCGGTGTTTCTACTGATGCACAGGGCAATATGATTTATAACACCACAACGAAAGAGAACCGGACAGGTCTGATTGTAGCTCATACACAACCTGCAACGACCATTATATTTGAAAAAGCAAGGTACATGTATACTAATCTTCCTGCGCACACAAAACCGCTCTTACAGGCTTCAAACGCAAAGGAACTTGTATTTGACAGGCCAACAGGATACAAGGGGAAGGGCAAGGGACTACACAGTAAGATAAGCATACAGGTAGCAGGAGATGTCAATATAGGCCGTGGCGATACGATACATTATTTTCACGCCAGTGAATTTGCCTTCTGGCCTTCTCCAGACGGTAAAAGCCCAAAGAAACAGCTTGCCGGTATTATGGCGGCAATGCCAAAAACACTTGACACAGATGCCGAAATTGAATCAACGGCAAATGGATACAATGACTTCAAAGAATTGTGTGATGATGCGTTAAACGGAGAAAATGAATGGACATTACTCTTCTTTGCGTGGCATGACTTTGAATTGAACGTCATGGATTGTACAGATGAAGAATATCAGAGAATATTAAATAACCTTGATAAGAAAATCCGTGAATATCTTCTCGGAACGCCCAAGCAAACCGGAATAATCAAACTATACAATCTTACAAAAGAGCAAGTCAAATGGTGGATATGGACTTATAAGAATGACAACAACGGCGATTTTGATATGATGCGCCAGGAAAATCCGTCGTCATATCAAGAGGCATTCCTTTCAACTGGTTTACCTGTGTTCGACAACGAGAGAGTAAGCCTTCGCCTTGAATACCTACGCCAGCAGTATAAGAAGAATCCTCCGAAGCGGGGCAGATTTACTTTTAAGTGGGGCAATCCTGACACGAAGGATTATATCAAGGACAATACGATTAAATTTGTCGAGGATCCAAACGGCTTTGTCACAATCTACGAAGATGTTCAAAGTGGTTTCCCTTACGTTGCGGGCGGTGATACAAAAGGTGAAGGCACGGACTTCTATTCCGCAACTGTCATAAATAATGTCACAGGCAACAGGGCAGCTTCTATTCATTTCTGCTGGACAAACTCAAAACCTTACTCATGGCAAATGTATTGTCTCGGACGCTACTTTAACCTAGCCTTGATTGCAATAGAGGTAAACTTTAACACGGCTCCAATTGAAGAACTTGAACGCCTTCATTACCCACGGCAATACACTAGAAGGCAATATGACAGCATGACAAAAGAATACCAGAATAAACGCGGATGGAAAACAGATGGCAACACAAGACCGCTTATAATCGACAAAGAGGTTAATTTGATTGAGGACAACATAGACCTGTTCAACGATATAACTATGCTCAATGAGTGTTTGACCTTCATCAAGAAACAGGGCAACAACGGATTCAGGCCGGATGCAATGTCGGGCAAACATGACGATGCTTTGTTCTCGGACATGATCGCCAACGAAATCCGTACCCAGCAATCCTTTGAAGCCGACATAGAGCGAGAAGTCCAGCGTGGAACCTTCGACAACGACAATTCAAACGGCGGATATGAGAGTGAATCGCCATTCGATTGAGGAAGAAAGTACCGTGAAAAACCGTGATAGAATTATAAGTGAAAGGAAGTGCGTTTTATATGCGCGATATCAACGAAATAATCAAATCTTGGAAACCTGAAGCAGGAGAAACTATTATAAATCGAATCTCCGGAGAAACATCAGAGGTGTTCAGTGTCGGCAAAAGAGCTAATGCCGAAACGCTTTTTATTCAACGTGGGTATTACAATGGAACGCCTTTGCTTTACGAAGAGCCAAAATCAAAATTTTTTCCTATAAACAAAATATATGAAATTGTAAAAATGGAGGTACTCACCTATGATTAATCTATTCCTTATTATCGGCATAGCCCTAATCCTTCTCCTATCCAACTACACCGCCCTAATCTACGGTATCCGCCTCGGTAAAGCTATGCAGCATGATATCCCACCTGTGCCGATTGAATCTGCCGTGAATGCCTTTAAGGGAGCGTACAAACTGATAAAAGGCAAGGTGCATAAATCATACTACGAGAAGAAAGCACCGAAACAGGATGATGGAAGTAATCCATTGTGGCAGTGATGGGAGGAAAGTATGAAGATATTTAAGATTGTTTTAAAAGGTTTGATATGGCTAATGTTTATAGTTTTATTCTGCACAATAGGTGCTCTCATTTCATGGTACGGATATGTTGAACCGGTAAGCAAATTTATGAGAATTGTTGCTATAGCAACTTTTGTTTCAATACCGAGTTACATATTAACGAGCAAAGTTATGAAGCACGTAAAGATTGATTAAACAGGCTATAAGCCGAAGGAGGATATTGCGGGTGCTGAGTTTGATTTAATCGTATCGGCGGGGGTCAGAGCAGAAAAGACACGGGGTTGTTAGCCCCGGATTGCAGGTTGGAATCCTGCCACGCCGATATTTTAATAAATATTAAGGAGGTCGCCAATGCCAACAAAAGAGCAGATTGAGCAGATATTAACTGAACTCCAAGGAGTTATGCGAATACAGGATTGGGACGTATCTATTGAAATTGTTAATGATCGTGAAATGGACAGCATTGCTAAATGTGAGTATATCCCGGGTGGATATTGTTACAGAAACAGGCACTATAAAACGGCGGCCATATCGCTAAACAAAGATTATGAGGACTATGAAAAAGATTGGTATAGTATTTTAATTCACGAACTATATCACGTTGTTTTGGAAGATATGGATAACTTTTGGGATAATGAAGTATTTAGACTTCTGCCAGAGGACAAGCAAGGTAGTATAGGTGAAAAGCATACGTTTTACATCGAAAGGCTTAATTGTGATTTAACAAGGCAATTTTGCGGGCTGCACCCATTGAGCCATAAAATAGCATCGGAGCTTAAAACGGAAGGAATGGCAGGGCTTACATCAATTATGAAAGGGGAATCTGCATGAACAACACCGGAGATATTGAACTGCAGCTTATCGAACTTGTCAAGTTAGAGGATTTACCAATACAATACAGAGAACCGGCTACGCTTCCCGTTAGACGAATGACAAAGGATGAAATTAAAGAAATTTACGGCAAATAGGAGGTAACTATGCAACTCCAAAAGATAAAATGTACCAATCCGGAATGCAACAAAACTCTTGGTGAGGCATCCGGCGAATTTAAAAGGATATGCCAACGATGCGGATGGACAACTCATGTTGTAGTAACATCCGATGGCATTTTAAAGTTAAGCGAAAACGGAAAGGGCGAAAGGGTGAAAGCCAATGGTTGAAGATTGTGTCGGACTTAAAGATGAAAAATGTACATGACTGAAAAATGATAAATGCAACGGGACAAAGTGTTCTTTCTACAAGACCAAGGAGCAAGAAGAAGCGTCACGCAGCAAGGCATACAGCCGCATTATCAGCCTAGAACAAAGCCAGCAGGCATACATAGCAGATAAATATTGTGGCGGTAAAAGGCTGTGGTTGCAAGGAGATAATTGACCCAACTAAACCATGTTAAAATAGAAGTAGCAAGAAGCACGGTTGACCGAGAGGTTTAAGGTTGACACCAACAAAAGCCCGGATACTTAATGACAGGTTGGATACTGGCGAAAAACGGGCTCGCGGGTTCAAATCCCGCACCGTGGAAATTTCATACATAAATTATCGCGTCTCGAGCAGACCGGATCAATCTTAATCGATTGTTCTGGTCTTTTTTATTTACAGGAGGTACATATGTTTGGATTAGGCAAAAAGAACGAAGTTAAAACTGCATCCCCCCGTAACACGCAGGAAGAAAACGATCTTGTCTGCAAGATTGACACAGCACAACAGTACGCAGAGGGTGGCACACGAACCGACATTGAGGTTTGCTGGGAGGATGAATATAAAATTTATCAAGGCGGTGGCAAGCAATGGGATACCACCAAAGGGCTTCGTACGTCCAAAGGTAAGAAGCGCAATTTCAATAGTGAAGATAACTTCGTATTCCCCATGATGCGTAATATGCTTGCGCCATTCTCCGTTGCTCCGTCAATGGAAATATCCGGTGTTGAACCAATGGATGATGAAGCTGCCGACACATTGAATAACCTTGTACCGCATATTCTGTCCAGAAACAAATTTCAAGACCAATGGGGTAAACTTGCTGAACAGTTTGTCAGGTATGGACCTGCTATAGAATATGTCGGATATGACCAACACTGGATAGGTGGTACCGGACCTGACAAATGGGTAGGCGAGATTAGGACTGAAGCTGTCAAGAAAGAGGAATTCTACCCTGATCCTGCCATACTCGACTTAGAGGAACGGTTACAGGATTGCTCATATATCAACCGGAAACAGCGCAAGAAATTACAATGGTTTGCTGATACCTGGGAGAAGGGCCAATATGTCCTTGAAGATTCGCAGGATATTCCGAAAGGTAAAGAGGATGAAGGGCAAGAACCGAATCAAGCCACGCTGATTACCCATTTCCACAAAGGAACGCCTTATTTCGTATCAGATGAATGGAAGAAGATATTCCTTGATAAAGCGCAGATAGCGGAATCAGAATCAAATCTTCCCTTCTACGCCAAAGACCTCAGAGATATGGCAGATGGTACTTTAAAGGGTGTACATTGTGCCTACAAAGCCGGTACAATCCTGCTGGACTACATACCATACATATATGATGATGGGTTGTATCCATTCGTTTACAGGGTGCTATACTCTGATGAAAAGCAGCCTTGGGGAATGGGCGAGATACGGAACGTTGTAATACCTCAAATCCTGCACAACAAAGCTGATGAAATCGAACTTGGCGCAATGCTTGGACAAGGTTTAGGCGGAGCGTATTACAGTAAAGGTGCTTTGTCGAATGCCCAACGCGAGGAACTCATGGACAATCTAGCCAAAGCGAACGCATGGCATGAGGTAACTGACATAAACGGAATCCATGAGAAGAAGGCCGTACAAGTGCCACCCAGCATAATCAATTTCAAAGAGGGTAAGAAGGACGTAATTGACTTAATAAGCGGTAATACGGCTATCCTGCAAGGACTGTCTATTGGCGCAAATGTGCCGTACAAGACCGTTGCTGAACTCGGCGCAAGGGCTGATGCGAGAACCAGCCATAAAGCAAAGGTGCTGGAAGGTTTCACGATTGAGTTTGTACAGCTTATTATAAACCGTATCGCTCAATTCTACACAGAAGATAGAAAGTACCGCATATTGGGTGAGAATCAAGCCAAACAGATACAGGCTAAAGCATACAAGGTATTGCAGGATATAGCTTCTGCGCCGCAAGGAACTGACCCAGCGACACAGTTACAGGCTATGATTGACCTTCTGACGTTCATTAAGACACAGCAAGAGAAGCCTAAATCCGGTACATTCAAACGCGGTATGCTGGTTAAAACATGGAACAGACAAACAGATGAAAATGGTCAATCAATGGTAGAGGAATTTATACCGGAGTTTGATGTCAAAGTAAAAATAGCAGAGGATAAGCCGACAGACAGGAACTACTGGATAAATGTTGCTACGCAAGCCCGTGCCGCAGGCTTAATCGGCCCTAGTTCATATTGGGAAACAATTATTGAAGGTAAAATTCCGAGTAAAGACGTAATCATGCAGGAACTTGACGAGATTAGTAAGGCACAAGCAGAGGCAGTATCGCAACAGCAACAGACTATGATGCAAGCACAACAGCAGGAGAAGGAACAGGACAAGCAGACAAGCCTTGAAAAGATAGACAGGCAGAATCAGAGCATGGAGAAGCAAGTTGCAATGTCGGCTATGGCGAAAGCAGGTGCTAAACGATGAATGAGACAGGTGAAATTGTCAAGGCATTAGTAGACGAAAAGGCAATATTCTGTTCAAAATGTGGACATAAGATAGCTTCAACAAAAGGCTTCAAGCGCGGTTTAGGTAATGGCAGTATATTTCTTGTTTGTAAGCATAAATCGGCTGGAAAGGTTTGTAAGACAGTAAATCAGATTGATTTGTAGGCATGAAAAGAACTAATTAAAATCGTGCTATACTGAAATTGAAGGACAATTGAATCGCAAGGATAACTGCTTTAAGCGGTTGCAACGAGAGACTTGAAAAAGTTTCCCGAGCAGCCGCTTTTTTATTTGGAATTATCCCCTACCAGGGATGAAATATAACTGCCCTACCAGGCGGGAGGACTTGAAACATGATTAAGAACATTTATCTCCAACGATTCGCAGAAGAAACCATTCCAGCGAAGCAGGAGGAAACGAACCTTGACAATAAGCCGGAGCAAGCCAAGCCATTTACCAGTACGATAAGGAACATTTTTGGCTTGAAGGACAAGGAACCTGCTAAAGCAGAACCGGCGAAAGTAGAAGCAAAACCGGATGAAAAGCCCGCAGCGGAGAATGAAGAAGTCAAGCCGGAGGAACCGGTCAAGGAACCTGAGTTTGATGAAATCCTGTACAACAAGGAAAAGGTGAAGATACCAGTCACCGAACGCCAAACGTACATCCAGAAAGGCTACAACTACGACAAGGTTAAGGCTGATGCCGATGCCGCCAAAGCAACACTGAAAAGAGTTGCACAAGCAGAAGGCTTCAACACCGTTGATGAATACCTTGCAGAACTCGGCAATCGGGAGAAAGCAAAGCTGGCTGAACAAATCGAAGAAGCTGCTGGCGACCCTGACAAGATTAATGAGATTGTGGAAAAGCATCCGGTGGTAGTTAAGACCAAAGAGGAACGGCGCGAGTTGGATTACGTGAAAGCCAAAACAGAACTCAGTAAGAGTGAGTTTTTCGCAAAGCTCGAACCTGAACTTGACAGGTTGATGGAAGTTAACCCGACAGCTGACCCGAAGCTCGTTTATCCGCTTATAGTCGGACAGTACGTTATGTCGGACGAGTACAAGCAGGAACAGGCCGCAAAGACCGCACAGAGCGCACAGGAAAAAGCAGAAGCGAAGGCTGCAGCAGAGAGAAAAGTTATAGCTGACACGCACGACAAAGAGCGGAGGACTACCCCTAAAGGCGGAGATGCTGGAGACGGGAAGGACGTTGTAATGGCTTCCGACTTCACAAAGAAAATTTCCGACATATTCGGAGTTTCGGCTTCAAAAGTAGCACAGAGATCACATGAAAAAATGAAAAGGAG
>Ga0209318_1000585_pt1 | contig 34380 bp, 31 predicted proteins | sample RifGroE1_FD_183999 | JGI IMG/M metagenome (GOLD analysis project Ga0209318, IMG submission 183999) | Groundwater microbial communities from Rifle, Colorado, USA - Groundwater E1 (SPAdes) (version 2) | ecosystem: Environmental > Aquatic > Deep subsurface > Groundwater | place: Rifle, Colorado... | reverse complement strand
TGAAACTGTGTAGGAGATAACATACTCTTTTGGGATTTCAATTATCCATGGGAAATCTGGAAGTAGATCTTGCGTATTACTGTCTGCAAGTAATAGATTTCTCGCTATTTCCTCCTTAACTTCCAAAGCCAATCCTGTTTGTGCTTCTTCAACTGTTATTGTTTGGTACCAAACGTCATTAAATTTAGAGTATATTCTTAATCCTCTGCCTTCTTTTACCCAGTACTCACCATATTTCATATCCTCAGAACCAACAGAAACGGAAAGTACAAATGCCCAGCCATGTTCAGGAAGCTTTTTATTGTAGAATTGAACAACATCGTTAGTAGATGTATTAAGGGGTAATCTGTATGCAGAATTCCCTTCGCTAAGAAATTTAGAAACTGAGGGCTCTTCTATTGTGTTTTGGAAGATGAATGTAGCTTCTGGATATACGGGGACATCTTTAATTCCAAGAATCATTACATTGTCGTACTCACTTGTTCCATCTGTACTTCTCAATTGATTAATATATATTACAGCCAAATATGCAATACCAATGAAAAGCAATACAAGCAGTGCATAGAAGAAACCCCTTGGAAGAGCTCCTTTCTTCTTTTTGATATTTCGGCTGTTTTTCTTAAAGATGGAATGTCGTTTTTTTCTTCTTCGTGCAATATCTTCTCTACCCTGTTTTTTTGGCATATATATATTCTTATCTACCGTTTTCTTTTTCTGGAAAATCTTCATATGTTTATTATCATGGAAGAACATTTTATTTACAAGTATAACTTGTTGTATAATCTAGGCTGCAGTGCGGGATCGTCTAATGGTAGGACACCGGCCTTTGAAGCCGAGAATCATAGTTCGAATCTATGTCCCGCAATTTTTGTTATTTGTAGAACAGGTATACAAGAAGCATGAGGTATGACACTAAGAGCAGAAATCCTTCAAGTTTACTAATGTAATATTTCTTTCCAATAAATGAAGCTGTTATTAGTGCTACATTATATGCTAAAAGTATTCCTAACTCTGGAAGATATTCATTGAAAGGTAAATCGATAATCGTTGAAGATACTCCAAGCACTAGGAAGAGATTAAAGAAGTTGGAACCTACAATATTCCCGAGACTTAATCCATAATGTTTCTTTCTTAGAGCAATCACAGATACAATCAACTCTGGTAGTGAGGAACCTACTGAAAGGATTGTAAATCCAATGAATCCTTCAGAGATATTAAGAAGATTGGCAAGGTCAATGGCAGAATCAACACAAAATTTCCCACCAACAGATAACAGTAACAAACCGAGTAGTAAGAAAGGTATTGATATTCTTGTATGGTTAGGAATTGAATTGTATTCCTCTTCATGTCTGAGTTTAAAATATCTAAAAAGGAAATAACCCACAAAAAGAGCGATAAGGACTGCTCCGTAAACCCATGTTATTAAGCCTTTTGAGAGATACAAGATTAGAAGAAACAGCAGGACACTTGAGACAGAAAGCGGGATATCAAACTTAAGAGTTTTTCGTTGAATAAATACTGCTCCAAATATAGCTGTTATCGCCATGATAAATCCAATATTTGCGATACTGCTTCCCAATACACTTGTAATTGTTATGGTAGCATTACCCTGTACAGCCGCAAAAACACTAATTATTAACTCGGGCAATGATGTGCCCATTGCCACAATGGTAATTCCAATTAGAAATTCTGGTATTCGATATCTTCTTGCAATGGCAGAAGCTTGTTTTACAAATATCCCAGAGCCTTTTACTAGTGCAACGAGGGAAAGTAATAAGACAAGAATGTTAATAAATGTAGACATATGGCTATAATCGTTTTAATTCTTTAATATGTTCTAAAGTAGTATCATACCCTAGTTTAATGTATTCACTTGGATCTTTTGCAAGCTCGGTTAAGAGTATATCTCTAACTGGAATGTTTAATTGAACATCTGCATTTCTCATATTCTGTACCGCGATAGAGTGTAATGCGATATCTATGGAATATCTTGCGACATCAATCATAGATAAATCCTTTTTAATTTCCTTCCTTATATGATTAGTGTATAGATTTACCCCAATTACTCTTTGTGCACCCATTTCTTTCGCCGTCTCAATTGGAACTGCCTCTATTAAAGCTCCATCAACAAGGAGATGGTCTTCATGTTCTAAGGGATCAAAGAGGATTGGTAGGGATATACTCGCACGGATTGCTTCTTTAAGACTTCCCTCTTTTAGAACAATTCTTTCTCCAGTTTTCAAATCAACAGTAACAACTGCAAACGGTATTTTAGTATCTTGTATGAGAGTATCTTCATTGATGTAATCTGAGAAAAGGTCTAGAACTTTGTTCCCTTTGAAAAGTCCAGAGCGGAGTGATGGGTCGGAAAAAGACTGAACAAATTCCTTTGTTTGGGTTCGGTAGGAGATACTTTCAATTAAACCGATATCTTTAGTTAAGGCATAAAGGCCACCAATTAAGGCACCAATACTTGTTCCTGTTACATAATCTATTCCAATGTTGTTCATCTCTAGTGCTTTAAGTACTCCAATATGTGCAATTCCTTTTGCTCCACCGGCACCAAGTGCTAACCCGATTTTTCTTCTAAACAATCCCATTGGTATATTGTTACAAATTAGATTTAATTTCTTTTATTCTATCTCTCAGAGTAGCTGCTTTCTCAAAATTTAAACTATCTGCAGCAAGTAACATTTTCTGTTCTAAATCTTTAATTGCGAGTCTTTTTTGTTTGGTATCTAGCTTCTCCACATAGTCGTCATCATTAACCAGACTCTCATCTTCCTCTACTAGTCTACCTCTAATTTCTTTTGAAATCGAGGTGGGGGTAATACCGAATTTCTGGTTGTATTCTTCCTGGTATTTCCTTCTTCGGTTTGTTTCATCGATAGCAAATTGCATACTTTCAGTAATCTTGTCTGCGTACATAACAACTCTTCCCTCAACGTGTCTTGCAGCTCTTCCAATTGTTTGTACAAGGCTTGTTTTTGAACGCAAGAAACCTTCTTTGTCCGCATCTAAGATTAAGATCAAGGATACCTCTGGAAGATCTATTCCCTCTCTTAAGAGGTTAATACCAACAAGTACATCATATTCTCCAAGTCTTAGGTCTCTCAGGATATCTACTCTCTCAATGGTATCAATATCTGAATGCAAATATTGAACTTTAATATCCAAATCTTTAAGGTAGGAGGTTAAATCTTCTGCCATTCTTTTGGTTAATGTGGTAACAAGTACTCTTTGTTTCTTAGCAACATTCTTTGTAATTTCAGTTATTACATCATCTATCTGTCCTTCAGTACGCCTAATGTCAATCACAGGATCCAGTAGGCCTGTAGGTCTTGTAAGGAGCTCTGTGACATGATTGTTACTCTTGCGTATCTCATACTCATTTGGTGTAGCAGAAACATATATTGTTGTTTTCTGTTTCTTCTCAAATTCGTTAAAATTCAACGGCCTGTTATCTCTTGCAGATGGCAATCTAAACCCATATTCAATTAAATTATCTTTCCTAGCTTTGTCACCATTGTACATTCCCCCAACCTGTGGAATTGTAATATGTGATTCATCTACGAACATTAGGTAATCATCTGGAAAGTAATCTAGGAGAGTGTATGGTGGTTCTCCAGTTTTCCTACCATCAAAATATATTGAATAGTTCTCCATGCTTTTACAATAACCGACCTCTCTGAGCATCTCAATGTCGTAATTTGTCTTCTGTTCCAATCTGTATGCCTCCATTTCTTTGCCAATATTCTTCAAGAATGTTGTTCTCTTTACTAGATCTTGTTGTATCATCTCGACAGCATTTTGTATAACATCTTTTGAATAGACTAAAGAAGTGGCTGGAAAGATTAAAATTTCTTTTACATCCGAAATCTTATGTTTAGATATCGGTTCAATCTTAGAAATATTCTCTATTGTATTTCCAAAAAGTTCTATACGGATGGAATACTCCTCATACGGAGGGAATATCTCTAAAATATCTCCATTGATTCTGAATGCTCCAGTAGTGAAGTCGTACGAATCTCTATCGTATCTCATCTCTACAAGAGTTCTAGATATCTCTGACAGATCAATGTTTTGTCCAACAAACAAAGAAAGGGATTTGTTCTCGTAATTTTCTGGATTGCCGATATTGTAGATACAGGATACAGATGCAACTACTATGGTATCTCGTCTTGTTAATGCAGAATTCATTGCTCCAAATCTCAAATTTTCAATCTGTTTGTTAACTTCAGATTCCTTTTCAATATACAAATCTCTAGAAGGGATATATGCCTCTGGTTGGTAGTAATCGTAGTAAGAAACAAAGTATTTTACTGAACTTTGAGGGAAAAATTCTTTAAATTCCTCATACAGTTGTGCTGCTAAAGTTTTGTTGTGTGAGAGTATTAATGTAGGTCTATTTAATTCTTTTATGATATTTGCCATAACAAAAGTTTTTCCAGAGCCAGTTACACCAAGGAGAGTCTGTTTCTCGTTACCCTTCTGTATGCCCTCTAGGAGGGTATTAACAGCTATCTTCTGATCTTCAGATGCAAGATATTTACTTTCAAGTTTGAATGTTGCCATAGAGAGATTTTAGCAGATATGTGGATGTGTTAAAATAAAGACATGTCAAAACCAGTATTAAACAAATTATCTCAAGAGGTTGTTAACCAGATAGCTGCCGGAGAGGTTGTTGAAAGACCCGCTTCAGTCGTTAAGGAGTTACTAGACAATGCAATAGATGCAAAGGCAGACAGAATAGAGATAAAGGTAAAAGAGGGTGGGCTAGAATTAATAGAGATTAGTGATAACGGTGTTGGAATTCCAAAGAGAAATTTACCAGAGATATTTCTTCCACATACAACATCAAAGATTAATAGGATTGAAGATCTAAATACTCTTCTGAGTATGGGTTTTCGAGGAGAGGCTCTCTCCACAATAACTTCTGTTTCTAAGGTACATGTAATCTCTAAATATGAAGATGAAGGAATCGGGAACATAATTATGTTTAATGAAAAGGGCCAAAGCGATGTTAGAAGTGCAGCTAAAGAGCAAGGAACGACAGTAAGAGTAGAAAATCTCTTTTACAATATCCCAGCAAGAAGAAAATATTTGAAATCTGCTCCAACAGAATACAGGAAGATCTATGAACTACTAAATAGATATTTTGTTGTGTACCCAAATATATCCTTTAAACTTGAGAAAGATGGAAAAGAAGTACTCTCATTAGATGCCATATCTAAGCATAAAGCAGGAGAGATATGTAAAGAAAGAGTGGCAGAGATATATGGAGACGATGAATTAGTTGAGATTAAATACGATGGTAACGGCATAAGAATTAATGGTTACTCCGGACATCCCTCTTCACACAAGAGCAAGAATACGAAACAACTAGTTTTCGTTAATGGAAGACCAGTTATGGACAGAGGAATAATGAGAGCAGTTTACGAGGGATACTCGAGATATTTACCATTTGGAGAGAAGGTTAATTTTTACATTAATATCGACATTAATCCTGAATTAGTAGATGTAAATGTTCATCCAAGAAAGGAAGAGATTCGTTTTGAAAATCCATTTAGAATATATTCTGCAATTGAAGAAGCTGTAAAACATGCATTAAACAAGGAGCTCTCTTTCCAAATTGATTCTACTTCATCACCAATAGCTCAAAGAAGAGAATCATTCAACTCATCATCTGAGAGTAAAGAATACACTACTCGTGAGATTAAATTTGACAAACAGTACAGCTCAATAAAAGATAGCCTGTTGTTCTCAAAAGAAGCCCTTACAGTTTCAGAAGAAGGAGATGCAATTAGAAATATCTTTCAAATATTTGATAAATACATTGTTATAGAATTTGTAGATGAACGACTCTGGGTCATAGATCAACACGCAGCAGCCGAGAGAATCAATTTTGAGAAAATACAAAAACGAGAAGAGAGACCGTTAGATATTCAGAGCCTCCTAGTTCCAACTTCCTTAATTTTTTCCAAAGAAGAGAGATTATTCTTGGAGGAATTCAAATCCTTCTTCCAAGATATTGGTATCGAATATGATGTTAAAGAGTATGGGATAGATATCCTTTCGCTTCCTTCCGTACTGTCTACGGCCAATACGGAGGCTCTTTTTAAAGAGATATTTGAAATCTCAGACAATTTAGATACACTTAAGAAGGAGTTCAATAAAAAGAAGGAAGATATCCTTGCTACTGTGGCATGTCACACGAGCATAAGATCTGGACAGAAACTAAACTATGAGGAAATGAGAAATCTTTTTGAAGAGCTCTCCTCTTGTGAGAACCCATATAGTTGCCCCCATGGGAGACCAGCCATATGGAAATTGACAAGAGAAAAGATAGATACTAATTTTGAAAGAACATATTAATATGCAAAAAGGAACCCTTTATCTAATTCCAACCCCCATTACAAACGCTCCAATGAGGGATGTCCTTCTTCCTCCATATTTAGATATCGTTAAAACTCTTGAAATATTCGTAGTAGAAAAGGCCAAGACAGCAAGACAGCACCTTTCTTCTGTTGAGTTAAGCAAAAAGATCCAAGATATACAGATGTTCGAATTAAACGAACATACAAAGGTGTATGAAATTGAAGAAATGCTCAAACCTTTGTTAGAAGGCAAAGATATGGGCTTGATGTCTGAAGCAGGAGTCCCATCAATTGCAGATCCGGGGTATAGATTAGTCATTGTAGCGCAAAAAAATGGGATAAAGATTGTACCTTTTACAGGTCCATCTTCAATCTTTCTTGCTCTAATGGCTTCTGGTCTTAACGGTCAGAACTTTGCATTCAACGGGTATCTCCCACAAGAGAACAGAGATCTAAGAAAAGCAATTAGAAGCGTAGAAGTTTTTGCGAAAGGAACAGGTCAAACCCAGATATTTATGGAAGCACCATACAGAAACCAAAAGATTTTAGAAAATATTCTTTCAGTTTGTGAAGACGATACATATCTTTGTGTAGCACAAAATATAATGGGAGAGAATGAATTCATAAAAACTGATTCTATTGTTAAATGGAGAAAAAACAAGATTAGACTGGATGATGTACCCTGCTTATTTTTAATCAACAAAATCTAATGTCAGTATTCATTAGTTCTAATTCAAATATCCAGGAAGACGATTTGCTTTTAGCGAAGAAAATTACAAGCGGCGTAGTAGATGTCTCTAAGGAAAGAATGGTTTTAGAGGATCTGTTATCAAAGATATTTAAAGATAGCCCATTTTTCCTTTTCAACAGAGGAAGAGACGCGCTATACATTGCCCTAAGGGCATTGGGTGTATCTTCAAAGGACGAGGTTATTATCCAGGCATTTACCTGTATAGCAGTGCCAGCACCTATTCTTTGGCTTGGAGCAACACCGAGATATGTAGATATCGATCCAAAGAGTTTCAATGCAGATATAGACAAACTAAGAAACAACATAAACGAATTTACAAGAGCAATAATCCTTCAACATACATTTGGCAATCTACTTGATGTAAAAAGTGTAAGGGAGATTGTTGATGAAGCAAATATAGATAGAAAAGAAAAAGAGAAGATCCACATAATTGAAGACTGTGCTCATCACTCATTGCTCTCGAACAGAGAAGTTCTCAAGTATTCAGATATTGGACTGTTTAGTTTTGCCCAGGATAAAAGCATTAGTAGTACCCAAGGAGGTCTCGTTGTTGTAAAGAGTCCTAGTTTCTCAAAGATTTTCTCTATCCTGTACGATGCAGTCCCAGAGCAAAGTGAGAAAGAGGCAAAATACAATGCAGAATACGTAGTCAAATGGGCAGAGATAAAAAGTGAATACTTCAAAAACATATTCGGATTCTATCCGAGGCTCACAATTGGTAAGCTAAAAATTCTCTTGTACAGATTCTTAGGGAAGATAAAGAGACAGGCATCTCAAGATCTAGGTAGCCAAAGAGATATAAAAAGATATAGTAACCATCAAGCTTCTTTACTACTTAACCAAATACCAAAAATTAGGAAATATGATGAACACAGAGAGAAGATAACAAAAATTTACGATGAAGTGCTAAAAGAGGATTTTGTATTTCAAAAACATTCAAAATGTCTGCTCAGATACCCTGTATTACTTTCAAATCCTGCAGAGGTTCTAGTAGCACTGTCCAAAGAAAAGATAATCGGTGGAAGATGGTACTCTTCTGTAGTATTTCCACTTTCAGATAATTTTGAAAGAGTAGGGTACATAAAAGCAAGTTGTATGAAAGCAGAGTTGTGTGCTAAATATATAATTAATCTTCCTACGGGGATTGAAGTTAGTGAAGAGATGGCAAAAGATATTGCAAGGATAGTAAACAGAACTGGTATAAGTATTAAAATTTAATTCTACATGACAATGAAAGATCTACGATTTGTGGATATTGAAAATGATGCTCAATGGGACACTCTTGTCCTTTCTCTACCCAATTACTCCTTTTTACTGAGTAGCTTTAGATTCAAATATGCTAAAGAGATAAACGAGAGAACTTTCAGATTTGCGGTATACAACGGCGAATCTTTTCTTGGAGTTATGTGCGGTAGTTTCGGAAAGACAAAATTGTTTGGGAAATATCTAGAGTTTAAACACTCTCCGATGTTAATCAGTGACGAGCGAGAAAATTGGGAAGTAGTGCTTGAAAAATGTAAAAGTATAGCCGAGGAGAAGAATTGTTTTATGTACAGGATATCTCCCTTGTATGTTGCAAATGATGCCCTCGAGAGTCTGTATAGAGATTTGGGGATGAAAAAGAGTCCTATACAGGATATAGATGCTATGATTTCCCAATATATTGATTTAAACAAAACTGAGGAGGAGCTAAGACACGATATGAGTGATTCTACTAGGAACAATATTAACAAATTAACTAAGAACCCAGATATTTCAGTAAAGGTTTTTAAAGATAACTCTCAATTCGATGTTTTTGCTGATTTCCATAACCAAACAATGGCAAAGAAAGGCTATGTAGACAGATCAACCAAATCGTTAATGAGAGAATTACAGTTGCAAGTAGATGTTGGAAACTGCTACATGGTCGTTGGATATTTCCAAAACAAGCCAATTAGTATCTGGCAGGCTACAGTATTTGGGAAATACATGCATATATACCAGGCAGGTAGCGATACGCTATTTAGAGATAAAAATGTAAGGATAACTTATCTCTTATATTGGGAATGCGTTAAATTAGCGAAGGAATTAGGTTGTAAAGTGTTGGATCTATTCGGAGGTATGGTTCCAGAGGGCTATGATGATAAGAAGCATCCATGGGGAGGCGTTAGTGCATTTAAAAGAAGTTTAGGAGGTCGAAGAGTTACATACATGCACAGTAGGGATTTTGCTGTTAAAAAGATAATGTACAACCTCTATTATGTATATTCATACATTAGGACAGTATTAAAAGGATATCCAGTTAATTGGTAATTACCACCTTCCACCACCACCACCACCAAATCCTCCGCCACTACTTCCACCACTGAAACCACTTCCTCCAAATGAGGAGTGACTGCTAGGGGGAGCAGAGCTTGTCTGGATATTTCTACTTACAGAGGAGATGGAATTTGCTAATACTAATGTATTAAAGGTTGAGATATCTCCTGCATACCAAGTAGGAGGTTCCTTGTACAAATCTTCAAATTCTTCTGCCCACTTCTTTTCTAATCCAAAGATAATAGCGTAGGGGAGTAAACTTTCGAAAACACCGAGGTATTTCTTAGGATCATTATGGAACTCAATCCTATGCTTCTCTGCTGTATTAATGTACATTTTCAAACCTTCTAGCACAGAAAACATTTCATTTCCCAATGTATCTCTTATATCGATCTTCGCAGTTAGGATTATTAAAAGTATTGAGGAAATGACAATACCAATAGTCCAACCAGTTGCAGCAATTGCGGCAAGCGGAGTTGCTAATACAAAAGTTAAGAATATTCCCAACATACCAATTCCAAAGAAAGTGCTCCAAAGTTTCTTTCTAGATTTGGAGAAATAATTGTCATCGTATAACTTTGTGTCGATACTCTTCTTCAGGGAATTTACAGTGATATAAAAATCAGAAGGAATATCTTTAATATTCACCTCATTCTTTCCTTTAAATAAATCTGCATAGAGGGCCCGTACAGTATCCTCAGATATGTTCTTCTCAATATTGTCTTTTACTAATGTGTAGTTTTTCTTTCCCTCCTGTTTAATTTTTATATATCCATCAATCGCCATTTGCACAATCTGTGCAGTAATATGTTTAGGAGTTAGAGATTTGGAATATATTGAACCCGCAAGAAGTGGGAACATATTCTTCGGAACGTTGTAATGTGGAATGATTGTTAATTTTTTGTTTCTACCATTTTTCTTAAGAAGGGATAGTCCAATTATTAAAGTTGGTATCGGAAGCAAAAGTCCGAGATTCGAGAGCAAAAATGCCACTACCTGAGCCCCTCTAACGTCTTTAAGAGTGCCTTTTGGTGTTGAGATACCTATTGTTAGACCTTCATTTGCACCCAATGGCTCATCCAGAACAATGGAAGTTTCTGTTTTGGAAATATCTTTGAATTTACAATTGGATTCTGTTGAACCACTCAGTCCTGTGTAACAAATCTTATTTGTAATTTCTCCAGGTACCGTAATTTTAACAGAGAGTTTCTGTATTGGTACATTCCAGTAATTACCTGTAATGTTAAGATACAGTTCGTCGTGATCGTCAAAATAGTTAACTGCATTTTCCATTGTGTACTTTATGACGTACACATACTCTCCTTCGACTAAGTTGTTGGCATCTCCGATCTTAAATCTGGTGTAACCATTCTCAAAACTTTTTTCATACATATTAAATCTAGCTGAGGGATTGTTTTTAGGGTAAAAGTACAACTCATCAAGCTTAATACTAATTGGTCTTGCAAGAGATAGTTGTACGCTGTATCTGGTAGGAATATCTCTATATATTCCATGGCCAGGATAGGAAAAGAAATATGTAATTTCTTCCTCTACCCGGATATCTGTATTTTGTTCTTGAGTAACATTTACTTTAAAATCTGATATTACATCTACATTTTGTGCAAATGTACCAGACGAAAAAAGAGGAAACAGAACAAATACAAAGAGTATATATCCGAATAGTTTTTTCATAGTTTTCCTTTAGAACTTTATCTCAACATTTTTTTTCTCTTCATCTGATGCCTCGAAGAATGGTTCTGCTTTAAATCCAAGTACTTGAGCAATTATATTTGTAGGGAAAATTACAATCATACTGTTAAAGTCTCTTACAGCACCATTGTAGTATCTTCTAGACTTCTGGATATTATCTTCCAAATCTTTTAGATTTGTCTGTAATCCAAGGAAGTTTGTATCTGCTTTAAGCTGAGGATAGTTCTCTGCTACTGCAAAAATCTTTGAAACCATTCCACTTAACTGATCTTCAAGCTTAGCTTTTTCATCGAAAGATGTTGCTCCCATCGCTTTTGTTCTCATTTCAGTTACCTTCTGGAAAGTCTCGCTCTCATGCTTAGCATATCCCTTAACAATTTCGACAAGATTTGGAATCATGTCATATCTTTGTTTTTGGAATGTTTCAATGTCTGCAGAGGCTTCTGAGACCATAACTTTTTGCTTTGCTAATCTGTTGTATATTCCAACAATTGCTATTAACAAAACAGCTACTAGACCAAGTATTATATATACCCACATAATGTATAGGATTATTAATTTAACTAATACATATTGTATGTAGTTTGGAAATTCTTTGCAAGATGGTCGGGGTGACACGACTTGAACGTGCGACCTCTGCGTCCCAAACGCAGCGTTCTAGCCAACTGAACTACACCCCGATTGCTTATGGATTTTAGCATAACATACAAAAAGAAAAAAGGGAGACGTTAATCTCCCTTCTCATCTACAAGCAATTGCTACTTAGATAGCAGCCATTAATTTCAACCCTAAGCCAGATAAAACTGGAACATCAAATCTCTGTCCCTGTGAAGCTTTAATCATACCGATGATGATTAACACTAAGGTCAAAGGTCCTAGAATCCATCCAATTACTGGTACCCATGTAAACAACTGTACAGCTCCAACCAATGTAAACTGTGCACCCATATATCTTACAAATTTATCATCTTTTTCAACGAACAATAAAATCAATCCTACTATTGGAATACAGGCAAGAATAGCCATAGCCTTGTTTGCCTCATTGAACTTGATTTCCTCTAGAGTATAGATTTTTTTAGCTTTCTTCTCCTCTGCCATATTTAAATTATTTGTTAATTTATATTGCTATAAGTATAGGGGTTATATCTCTTATTTGCAATATCGTTCACTACAGGTACTTGCGAGAGGTCTAGACCATGGGTATACTTGGTATATATAAATTCAAAATATAACACTGCCATGGATAGTATACTCACTGCGAAACAGGATTTAGTGCTCAGAGTCATAAGAGACTATTTCCTTCATAACGGATTTGCTCCTTCTTTAAGTGAATTACAAGTTCTGTTGGATATAGCCACTAAAAGGGGAGTTGTAAATCATTTAATTGCTCTTGAAAAGAAAGGATATATACTTAGAACTAGCGAGCCACGAGGTATACGGATGTTAGAAGGTAACGAGGAGCCGGTATACGAATATTTAATAGGAGTTCCAATTTTAGGATATGCAAATGCAGGGACACCTCTCGTAAGCGCCGAGGAAGAAAACCTCGGCGTTCTTAGGATTGACAAGAAGATTATTGGGAAGAAAAAGAGCTTGTTCTCCCTAATTGTTAAAGGAGATTCTATGGATAGAGAGATGATTGATGGTAAAACAATTACAGATGGCAATTACTTAGTTGTAGATAAAGAATCTGAGATATTAGATGGGGATGTAGTTGTTGCAATCATTGAGAATTGTGCAACTGTAAAGAGATTTAAAAAAGATCAAGATATGGTTGTACTTTATCCAAACTCAAGCAATCCAATTCATCAACCTATATATTTAGATAAAAACACAGAAAGTATGCTCAATGGAAAAGTAGTAAGAGTTTTAGAGAAGCCCTCTATCTAACAAGAGCTCGTTTTACATAGGGACTAGCAGTACTTCTTAATTTGCGAAGTTCTTTCTCTGTAAACGAGTTACTGGAATCAAATCCAGGAATAATCGTCTTTCCATCTCTAAAGTTTTGAATATAGTAGAGTTTTGCTCCTTGTATCATTAATCCTATGCGTTTAGCAGATTCAAAAGTATGAATCCCTTTAACATAGGTTGTTCTAAATTCATAATCAATACCGGAATCCATTATAATCTCTATTGATTCCTTAATCTTATCCCTTACTGCAGGATATCCAGTCATTGCAGGGTAATCAGAAGAAGGATACTTAATATCCATAGCTATGTAATCCAGTAAATCCTTTTCAACCAAAGCTCTTAATTTATCCGGAAGTAGGCCATTTGTATCTAGTTTAATCAAGAAGCCCATCTTTCTAATCTCTCTTATCAGTTTTTCTAGATCACTATGGAGTAGGGGTTCTCCACCAGTTATAACAACGGCCTCTATCTTGCCTTTCTTTTTCTCTAGAAATTCAAAAAGATACTCCTGAGAGATTGAATGCTCTTTATCAAACTCCTCGATAACCAACTCTGGATTATGGCAGTAGCTACATTTCAAATTACAACCGTATGTAAAGATTACGGCAGATATTTTCCCTGGATAATCTAGTAAAGATGTTTTTTCTAAGCCCCCGATTTTAACCATAATCTATCTATGCAGTAGCCTTAAAGAATTTTCTATCGCACCATTCAGCCTGTTTTCCAATATTCCATTGAGTAATTGGTCTAATATATCCAACGACTCTTGAGTACACTTCACACCTTTGTCTTGTAACATTCTTCATAATTTGAGCAGTAAATAATTTAATTAAAATCTTTCGCTAAACTTCATACCATCCTTGTATCCAACCTCTACATCGCACTTAGGACAATACTTGTGCTCCCCAGATATGTACCCATGTTTAGGACACACACTGAAGGTAGGAGTAATTGAAAAGTATGGAAGTCTGTAATTCTCTGCAACTTTGCGTATCAAGCTCTTGGTAGCGTCTGCAGATGACACTCTTTCACCAAGATACAAATGCATAACTGTTCCACCAGTATATTTACACTGGAACTCATCCTGAAGGTCTAGGGCTTCGAATATGTCATCTGTAAGTCCAACAGGAAGCTGTGAGCTATTCGTATAGTAGGGTACAACACCTTTCTTACCAGCCACCTCTGCCGCAGTAATAACGCTCTCTCCGAATTTCTTTCTGTCAGCTTTGGCAAATTTGTATGTAGCACCCTCTCCTGGAGTAGCCTCTAGATTAAACAACTGGTTTGTCTCTTTCTGGTACTCTTTCAACTTCTCTCTCATGTAATCCATAATCTCTAACGCAAATTCTCTTCCATCCTTTGAAGTTATACCCTTGTCCATATCTTCAAAGAAGTTTATGAGAGACTCATTCATACCCAATATTCCAATTGTATTGAAATGATTCTTGAAATACTCTCCAAATCTCTTCTTAATGTCAGAGAGATAGAATTTAGAATAGGGATACAAACCCTTCTCCATATATTTCTCAATGAAAGATCTCTTGATGATTAAACTTCTCTTTGCCAATTCCATTGCTTTATTTAGACGATTGAAGTAATCCTTCTTTGTTTTAGCCTCTATACCAATTCTTGGCAGATTAATTGTTACAACGCCAATACTTCCAGTAAGTGGATTTGCTCCAAAGAAACCGCCACCCTTCCTTTTTAGTTCTCTGTTGTCAATTCTTAATCTACAGCACATACTTCTTGCATCATCTGGCTTCATATCTGAGTTTATGAAGTTGGAGAAGTAGGGGATTCCATACTTAGCAGTCATATCCCATATTGGAGTGTAATCTGGACTATCCCAATCAAAGTCAGTTGTTAAATTGTATGTAGGAATAGGGTAGGAGAACAATCTTCCTTGGCTATCTCCTTCCATCATAATCTCACAGAAAGCCTTGTTAATCATTCCCATTTCCTTCGTAAAATCTTTGTATTTCTCTTTCTGAGGTTTACCACCAATGATGACATTCTGTTCTGCTAATGTTCCAGATGGTACCAAGTCCATAGTAATATTTGTAAAAGGTGTTTGGCAGCCTACTCTTGTAGGCACATTCATATTGTAGATGAATTCCTGCATCTTTTGTTTAACCTCTTTGTATGTAAGCTTGTCATATCTTACAAAGGGTGCGAGATATGTATCAAAACTTGAGAAAGCCTGTGCACCAGCAGCTTCATGCTGAAGAGTGTAGAAGAAGTTCACACATTGACCCAAAGCTACAGCAAAGTGCTTAGCAGGAGAGGAAGAAATCTTCCCTGGAACACCTGTGAACCCTTTAAGAAGTAAATCCTCTAAACTCCAACCACAACAGTAAACAGCCAACATACCCAAATCGTGGATGTGTATGACCTTATCTATATTTGCATTCGCAATATCTTTAGGATATATGCTGTGAAGCCAGTAATTAGCCTGTACAGTAGAAGATATGAAGTTATTTAATCCCTGCCATGAGTAAGTCATATTGCTATTCTCATTTACCTGCCAATCTTCATTGTCTATATACTCTTTAACTAATGTATTGGCATCTATGAGGGATTTAATATTCCTAATCTGGTTCTTTAGATCTACAAACAAGCCAAAAGATATGGATGTTTTTCCATGCCCCTGATCAATAAGAGTTTGCTTGATTATCTCTGCAATTGCCTCAGTTTTAATTACCTTTTTACCTTTGTATTTCTCCTGTATCCTTTTGACAACCTCATCTGTTATCTCTACAGCTCTCTGTCTGTCTTTTCCTCCCACATTTTCTGCAGCTTTAAATATACCTGTTTCAATTCTCTCTCTCTCGAATTTTACAATTCTTCCATCCCTCTTTCTAACTTTGAGTGTTGTTTTCTTTTTCTGGGCAGCCATACTGGGCAAGTTATTAATTTAGCTTTTTTCTAGGTCAGCAATCTCTTCTTTAATATCATTTAAATCTTTAAAATCTTTGTATACAGACGCAAACCGAATGTATGCAAGAGGATCTTTCTCTCGCAACCAATTTAAAATCATCAGACCAATATCTCTTGAAGATATGGGCTCTTCACTGTTAAAGACATGTTTTTCAACCTCTTCAGCGAATGCATATATGTCTGAATCGGGGATACTGTGTTGATTTATTGCACGCTTAATTCCCTTAATGATTTTCTCGACATCAAATTTTTCTAAAGAGCCATCTTTCTTTACTATACTGATATCCACCTTCTCAATTCTCTCGTATGTAGTAAATCTTTTACCACAACGAAGGCATTGTCTTCTGCGTCTTGTAGAACTATCTTCTCTGTTGTCTCTCTTGTCTACAACTTTCGTGGTATCACAAGAGCAAAATGGACATCTCATATTTTTCATACACAACCTATTGTGTACGGTAAACTAGACTAATACAAGCAGTAGTGGTTTGTAAATATCCCATAGAGGGTGAAAAAGTTGTTATTGTTGTTAAAACCACAAAACAGTATCTGAATATATAACACTACAAGCCTAGTTATGGTAATATGAGTTTGACTACAAAGCTATTTAAGATTTAATATATTAAATATGATCTTAGAGTTAGACAAATACCAAGAAACAAAGGAAAAACTTTTTCCAAATAAGAAGGTTGTTTGCACCTGTGGCTGGTTTGATCCACTACATCCTGGACACGCATCATTAATAATGGAATCTAAAAAACTTGGAGATATACTTGTAGTTTTGGTAAATGGAGATCAAATGGCAGCAACAAAGAAGGGAAAACCATTTATGCCTGCACAAGACAGAGCAGATATCGTGGATTGTATTAAGGGAGTAGATTACACCGTAATATATGATCATCCTACTGAATATTCAATTCTCGGAGGTCTTCAAATCATCAAACCAGATGTTTTCGCTAAAGGTGGAGACAGGGATCTAAAGGACGCAGATGACCCAAATAGTCCTGTAAACAAAGAAAGGGCATTCATAGAATCATATGGTGGACAGATAGTGTACGGAGTAGGTAAGGACAAAGTTTGGTCTAGTTCTAACTACTTACAAGAGTGGGTAGATTTTACAAACTCTAGTGAGCACAATTAGCTTTTCTTAGATAGCAATATATTGCATTTGCAGCAATTCCACCCTCTGACACAGCAGTAATTACCTGTTTAAACTTGTTAGAATTGGTTGTACAGTCGCCTGCAGCCCATATTCCCTCAATACTTGTTGCCTGTCCTTCATCTACCTTTATATAGTTTTGGATATCTAGTTCTAAGCCTAATTTAACAGGAAGAGTAATATTTGGCTCTGCACCAATTTCTACAAATATCCCATCTACATCTAAGTATTCGGAATTGTTAAAAGGTTTCGAAAGTTTTACTCTTTGTAGTGTAGGTTCTCCCTCAAGACCCACAACTAATGTTTGGAATATTGTTGTAACATTTGCTTTAGATTGTACCTGTTCTACCCATGCTGGTTCTCCTCGAAGTTCTGTCCCTCTGTAAATGATATATACCTGCTTAGCAATATCTGAAAGCATTGTAGCAGCCATTGTAGCTGCATTGCTTCCACCAACTACTCCAACTACTTTGTCTTTGTAGAACATTGCATCACATGTAGCACAGTAGGAGAGTCCTTTACCTACATATTCTTCTTCTTTAGGGATAATTAATTTGTTTCTCTCTGTTCCTGTAGCAAGTACAACTGCTCTAGCAATGTACTCTTTGTTTTGGTCTGTAAAGAGTTTAAATATATCTCCTTCCTTTCTAATATCTACAATACTTTCACTAGAGTGTTGAGCTCCTTCCTCTTTTGCTTGTTCATGGAATTTGTATCCTAGATCTACACCAGTGATATCTGAGAGTCCAGGATAGTTACAAACCTTGTGTGCTTCTGTTATGGTTCCCCCTATGAGTTTACCGAAAACAATATTTGTTAATTTGTATCTACTGGCATATATGCTTGCAGAGTACCCAGCAGGTCCACTTCCAACTATTGCTATGTCGTATGTATTGTTTTCTGGCATATTTTTAGGGGGTTATATATTAAGCGTATATATTTTATCATATATGCTCAATATGTGGACGAACAGGAGGGTACTCATTATATATTAATTAAAATATATTTTGCATTTAAGCAATGAATACCCTCTGTTGGTCTATTTATTTTTTAAGCTTGTAGCACTTTATACCAAGTAGATCAGTCTTTTCCTCCCAGAACCAACCTTTATGCCAATCGGCATAAAATATAGCTTGGGTACCCGGTAACGGATAGATACATCCTTCTCCATGAAAGAGAAGATCAATGGCGTTTTTCCATTGATTGGAATTTATGTATCGACCATTTGAGTCAATCATCGTATAAGATCCAATCTGCTTTGTAACTGTTTCATTTTTGAAACAAACTGAATCATTAGGCTCACACTGTGAATCTGCTTTTACAGCTCCAGTGAAGTACAGCAATAACGATATTACGACGATTAGGATGATTATTAGCGACCACTTTTTATCCATTTTCTTCTCCTTTTATTTTCCACTTTTTAAACAAAACTCTGGGATATAGAAAGAATCATTGAGACTTACCCTATATTCATCACAATAGTACGACCTTTCAAGCCGAACGACTTTCAAGTTGCTTGAAACTAATACTAATAATAGTAATATTCCAACGATTGCTAATACAGCTTTTGTTTTCATTTCCTCTCCTTTTATAATTTCAATATGATTGATTTTATTTGTTAATACAAACATACAACCTTTAAATATGTTAAAAGCTCTAAGTTTGTATTAACTAAGAGAAGATATATAAATAGACCTTTTTAAAGAGCTTAAGACTTATGTGTATTAAAACTCATAATCTTATAAATCGAATCTAGAATATATTCTAAGTGTATAAAGTATATAAAGATATGACTTATTATGAAGTATTTCGAGATGGTATCCAGGTTTGTTAATGTTATATGCCAAGAGGCAATATATCATTGACTGGATACCATCCGAAAAGGTCTAAAAAATGCGAAGCCAATATATAGATACTGGAATCAGAATTCCAAATTCAAAAAAAAGTATGACAATATCGCTCATTTGAATTTTTCTTTCTACTCTTTTGTGTTCAAAACACAAAAACAAACAATCGATTAAGAACGCTAACACTAGCAAAATCCGAGGATCAAACAATTGTCCAATTGTATCCGGATATCCAAGTATCTGATAAAAGAAGTGCCAGATTGCAATCAGATATATGGCCGTAACATTGTGATTTCTGGGATAAATTGCTCTGAGCATAACTACAAACAAAACCAAGGCAATGGTAGTTAGAAAGGTTAGGTTATACGATATTGACAACATTTTTAATCTCCTTTTCTAATAATTCATGATTGAAATTTTTTAGTGTATTACACGAACTTGTAACCTTCAAACAAATTAGGCTTAAAAGCTTTAAGTTCGTGTAAACAAGGAGATATAAATAGACCTTTTTAAAGAGCAGTATAGGCTATTACAACCTATAGTATATTATATCATAAATCAGTGAAATTTACACAACCACACCCCAATCACGAGTATCTGTTAACACAACGGGACTCTCCTTTCTAACTATGACCATATATTCAAACATAACACTATTTCCACCTCTCTCTGTTCTAGCTGACCAGCCATCCTTATCTGTATATACCTTACCAGTATCCTCAACAACCTGACACTCTACACATATAACCATGCCATCTACCAAAAGCTCTCCAGTACCTGTCTTACCAAAAGCAGGGATATCTGGGTATTCATGCAACCCTTTCCCTATGCCATGGCCTACAAATACCTTCAAAACATTAAAACCATTACTCTTGGCCTCATCCTCCATTTCAAAACCCAAATCCCCTGTACGATTACCAACCACTGCCTTCTCCATTGCATTCTCTACAGCCCTTCTGCCACTCTCTAGAAGTTTCATCTTCTTCTCATCCGGTTTACCTATACACCAAGTCCAACAATGATCCGTCATATATCCCTTGTAAACAATGCCAAAATCTATGGAGATTAAATCTCCCTTCTTTAAGATGTAATCACTTGGCAAACCATGTACAGCAACATCGTTAACAGATATACAGGTATTGAAATGATAACCCTCAACCTCCATAAAGGCAGGCTTTACTCCATACTCTTTGCAAAGTTCTCCAGCATAGATATCAATATCAAGGGTAGTTATACCCTCCTTAATGGAATTTTCTAACTTAGAAAGTATCTCAACAGATATATCTGTTCCCTCTCTAAGTATCTTTTCTTCTTTTGCTCTTTTAATTATCATGCCCAATTATACTACTTTAACCAATGATATATAACTCTTTCTCCGCCCTTGTAACAGCCGTGTACAACCATCTCCTCCATAGATCATCTGTCATACGAGGAAACCTCTCTTCGAACACCACAACCCTTCTAGCTTGACTACCTTGTGCCTTGTGTACAGTCAAAGCATAACCAAAGTCAAAAAGATTAACTTCTCTCATTAAAGTCTTTCCATCTACAAGAGGATTGTTGAACTGCTTCTCACTAATTAACCCCACAAAACACTCATCCTCTCCATCCAAAGCTACCTCTGCATCCAAACAACCCTTGGTGTCACTCTTAGACATGGAAACTACTGTACCCATCATGCCATTAAATATTCCAGCATTTGCATTGTTCTTTAAACATATTACCCTGTCACCATATGTAGGAGCCAAAGTTTCAAACTCTAAGAGCTGCCTTATACCCTTGTTTAGCTTAATCCTTGTATTATTGTATCCCACAAGTACCATTGTTTGGTCGTCAAAAGAAGAAAAAATATCTGTAACAAACTCCTGCGCATCCTCATCTTGTTTTGAAAATTTCTTCACTGTATCTGAGAAAGACATTTTAGGAATACCACCATACTTCCGTGCCATCTCAGACACCTGGATAATGGGATTATCTTTCTCCTGCCTAAATATCTCCTCAAGTTTCAAAACTGGTCTCTCCATGAGGTTGAAACTACTTTCAATTGGAGGAAGCTGGCCATGATCTCCAACGGCTAGTACAGGAACACCAAAAGAGAGTAGGTCGTTCCAAATATCTTTTGTAACCATGGAAGCCTCATCTACAACTATTAAATCATACTCAAATTCTTCCTTAGGTTTCTTCTCCCACCCAATAATATTGTCGTTGTCATCTACAATGGCCCTGTAGATTAATCTGTGAATCGTACCTGTGTAATCTACCCTCGTAAGTGCTTTTACATCTTTCAATTTTCTGTCTAGTACTCTAGATGCCTTCCCAGTAAAGCTACAGTAAGCAATCCTAATCTTCTTGTTGTCATCGTGTATCTTTAATCCAAGAGAACCCAACAGTGTAGTCTTACCTGTTCCAGCATAGCCTCCAAAGGTAAGATACTGGAGCTTAGGTTGACTGTACCAATCCATTATATTGTCGAGAATATCTTTCTGTTTTTGAGAAAATTCAAATGTGTCTTGAGATATGGTTAGATATTTGCTAAATTAAAGCCTATGCTACACAGTATAGTAAATATAAAGAAAATTTTAAAAGGAATACTGTTAGTTCTCTCCCTGAGTCTCTTTCTTTTGCCGTCAAACATACAAGCACAAGAAAGTACACAATTAAACTCTGTGACATATTTTACTGGAATTGGATGTCCTCACTGTGCAAAGGTTGCTCCTGTACTGCATGAGAAAGTAAATACTGATGGAAACTTCCTAATTGTTGAGTACGAGATATACCAACAAACTGCAAATGCAAAATACATGAATCTGTACAGTAATAAATATGGAAGTGGTTTAGGAATACCTTTGCTTTTCTATGATGAACCAAACTATGATCTCGGAGACGTAAATATTTTGCAGAATTTCGACAGTAAACTAGCAAATACGCCTATGAATACATTTGAACTAGTAAATGGATATATGGATATGCTTTCTGCCGATTTAAACAGGTTTGAAGGAAAACCAAAAATATATGGACAGGATAGGGTAGCTTACCAGAATACAAACAAAGATTTGAGCCCAGAAGAGAATAGCATTGTAAGAGATTTTCTTCTTGCACAGGATTTAAATGCGTATGTTACAGAATTATCTGGTAAAAAGGCTAGGAATTTAACCATTAAACTATCTGGTGCGGAAGAAGTATATGATTATGGTATATCCATAGGAAGCTGGAATATCCTTTGGAGAGGAGATGCACCGAAGGGAACATCTGTAAACAATGGTTCAACCAATGAAGATCCACAAATTGCAGAAGATAGTAATATATCCATGCTCAAAGTCATAGGACTGGCATTTACAGACTCCATAAATCCATGTGCACTCTCAGTACTGCTCATGATGTTAATTGCTGTTACAACATACCATCCAAAAGATAGAAAACAGATTCTTTGGTCAGGACTTGCATTCATAGCTGCAGTCTTTATCACATACTTTATATATGGTCTTTTAATAGTCAAAGCTTTTGAGGTTCTCCAAGCATTCAGCAATATCCGTTTGTATCTCTACAAGGGTTTGGCAATTGGTGCAATAATACTTGGTTTGTTGGAGTTGAAAGATTTCTTCTTTTACAAACCCGGTGGAGTTGGTACAGAGATGCCCCTTTTCCTAAGACCAAAGGTACAAAATATACTTGCTAGAATAACCTCACCACTTGGAGCCTTTGGACTTGGTATGTTTGTAACCCTGTTCCTTCTTCCATGTACCATAGGACCATACATAATCCTAGGAGGCATGCTCTCCTTCGGAGATTTCTTCAAATCCATCCCCATACTTTCTCTTTACAACCTAATATTCGTTCTTCCAATGATTGTCATAGTGTTTCTGGTATTTTTCGGGACAAAAGATATTAAACAGATATCTAATTGGAAAGAGAGAAATATTCGCATAATACATCTGGTTATCGGTATGGTTTTCATCCTTCTTGGCCTCTCCATGCTTTTGGGTTGGATTTAGGTTATACTAAAAGATATGGACAAGCCCTTCTTGTATTTCGATACAGAAACAACCGATTCAAATATTAAAGATCTTCTTCAGTTAGCTTTTGTTACAGACAGCGATGTACAGATAAATCTTTTCTTTAAACCTAAACAAGAGATTTCTTTCCTTGCAATGGCAGTAAACCATATTACCCCTGAGATGGTAGCAGACAAAAAGTTCCTGGAGAAAACAGAATTACCCAAGGAGAATATAGATGAGGAGTTTAAAGGAAGGTCATTAATTGAATACCTTAAATTTCTCGCAGAGAAATACATCTGGGTTGCACATAATATAGATTTTGACAAAGAGGTTCTTGAGAAAAAGGGAATAACGTTACCAAACACAATATGCACATTGAAACTTGCTCGGAATATGTTTACCAATGGGGAGAATGACCTAGAGGGTTACTCTCTACAATATCTTCGCTACTACTTGGGGTTATACAAAAAAGAGAATGAAAACCACAATACAGCACATGATGCACTAAGTGATGTACATTTTCTAAGAGATCTTTTTCATTACATGCAAGAGAACGGGAAGCTAACAACAGAAAGCATGATAACCATATCTAAAGAGCCACAATTTATGCGTCAGATGACTTTTGGTAAATATGCTGGGAAGACACTAGAGGACATTGCGAGAATAGATAGAAGTTATCTAGAATGGATTAAGGATAGTATGTATGATAAGCCCGATTTGCAATGGAATGCAGAGAGGGTATTAAGTATGACTTAGATATATATGTTAAAACTGTCTAAAAAAGTAGCGTTATTCATTGTAGCCTTTCTAGTAATAGGCGTCGGTGTTGGTACATATTTTGGTCTAGAGTATGGGAATAAAGAAAAAGCAAAAGACTTTTATAGCTCACAAACGAAGTTATCTAATTCTGAGATTCGAGAAAATGGATACTTCTTATCCCCTCTCTTTATGATAAATGGCTCTAAAACAATTCAAGGGATTCAACTCTTTGATGTGGAAATTGCAGACATAGCCGCTACTGAAGATGGATTATCTGTGTTAATAGATATCAAGCATAAAAATCAAGAAAATATTGTAACATTAGAGATTGATCATTTTTATCTGTTTACAATATTTGAGCGTGAGACAAAAGAAGAAAAAGTTGATGAAACTAATTATCAAAATTTTCAATTTCGCGAAAAATCATATTCCGGATTATTTCTATTCATTCCAAAGGAATACAATATTAATGAACGCGACATTGAGAAATACTGCAAGAATGCTGAGAATGTTGTGACTTCTGCTCAAGAAATTTTATGCACCACAGATATTTCGGATATTGCGAATTTTGAAATAGAAAGTTCATATTTTAATACTGAAAAAACACTTGAGACTTCAGATTTTTCCCAGAGATTAATTTTAACGGGTTTTATTTCGAATGAATAAGCGAATATCCCTAATTCTTTATATTCTTGGTCTTTTTTTCATCTTGTTCTATTCGCCAAAACCGGTTGAAGCATATGTGTGCCCGGTTGGTTATTACTGCGATACTAGTGGGGTTGGAGGATATAATTTCTACTGGGTAAAAACGGACGGCCCTTGTATTCAACTTAGCTCTATATATGCCTGCAGCGGCACCAGTTCTTCCTGCACTGGTGAAGGATGCAACTGGGGATACGAAAATCAGCAGGATTGTATTGCCGGGGTAAATTGGGGGCAGGTGTGTAGCGCTTGTTGCAGTAAAGGTACAGTCTGTATCCCAGGTGATTGTGACGGCTGCACTCCCTCTTGCCCTACGGGATATAGCAAAACGGTAACAACATGCCCATATATTAACAGGTCTTGTACAGGTTCTGATGGCTGTGCCAGTTGCACCATAACAGACAGATGCTATCTCCTAGAAACCAATACCACCCCGACCATGCCAACCTCTGTTAGCATCATAGTAGATGGAGTTACATACAACCTCTCTACTAATCCTGCTACACCAACCAGAATTAAACTCCCCTCGACTGCTTCCAACGTACAGGTATCTGTCCCGACAACAACATTCCCCCTAACAGCCGACGGAGGTGGCTATGCCTTCCGAGGATACAATGACGGTGTAAATAACGAATGGTCCGCTATAGCTGGATGCACTGGTGTAGATGGAGAAGATTTTTGCATTGAAAGTACAACAAATACACAAAACTTTGTTCCAGCGTCTAAAACAGTATTACAAGTACTCAAAGAAAACGCAGATGGAAAAATAGCAGGGATGTATTACACTAAAGATGAATGCGATACTGACAAACGATACTCTTTACCACCAATAGAGGGATACTATGTAGTAGATTACATCCCAGATCCAATTATAGAGGTAGATATCACAGGAGATATTACAGCAAAAAACTGTGTATCAAGCACATACACAGGACTCGATATAAATAACCCAATACCAGTGTCAGTAACAATAACAGATGAAAATAGCAACAGTGAAATCGAAGCTCTAATTGCATGGTTTAGCAAAGACAATACTGTACCAGCACTAGTAAACATAACGGGGACATACACAGAATCCAATACAAACGATTTTGGAATAATGATTAGAAAAAATCCTGCAAATCCAAGTAGCCCTCTCATTTACTCCACAAATGCAGACAATACATGGAGACTCCTAACTGCAGCAGATAAACTTGCTGTACAAAACCTAACCATGACAGAAGGAGCAAATGTCTCCATATCCTTCGGTTTAGAATTTAAACCAACAGCAAACAACCCATCTGGGTTATACAATGTGTACGGGACTGCCGTAGATTTATACATGATCAACAACAACGTAGTTGACCAAAGCAGAATACAAGACCTCTTTGATTGGGGTATAGATCTTGTAAATCCTACAGTTAACGACATCACCCAAACAGTTAAAGATGTAAACAGCGTCTATCTAGATTGGAGTATCACAGACAATGAAAGTAGCATTATGCGAACCGTTATCAATGGCTACCGAACAGGTGGAACCATCTCCAATGACCTTGAAATGTTCCTCCCTCCAGATTACACAACAAGTAAAGGAACTGTCGCTCCAACTCCAATTCCTGAAGAAGCCCTCATTGGAATGTTCGATGATACCAATGCTTGGAGATTCTTAAATACCAGCTCTCAAAGAGACCTTATAAATGTAGGTGAAAATGAGGGTGGAATGATAAATACATATGTAACAGCATATGACATGGGATGCAACACCAATGCCCAATACGAAGACATTAACCTTAATCCTTGGATAACTGCAAAAGGTGGTACCATTTACTCCACCTCTGGCATAACCAATGCAGCAAAAGACGTTGCAGGACTTCCAGCACTTGAAGATGTATTTGTAAAACTTACAAGTGAAGAATTAGACACAGGTACAGAATTAATATCTGCAAGAAACAATATCCTTCCAGAATTACTGCACCCAGAATTAAATGCTGTTCGAGCACTAAGTATATATGACTCTAATGACAGAAAGTCATACTGGTTTGACCATTTTAAAGAAAAATTAGCAACTGACAAATCTCCTAATGCAAAAAAAATAGATACACCAACCTCCACATGTGCTTCAGGTGTATGCTATGTATACAGTGCAGATGACATAACCATAGCAAATGGATTCAATTGTACAAGTAAAATTCTTGTAATGAGCGAAGGAAACATTACCATAAACCCAGATATCACTAGTAGCTCAACCAGTACAGGTTGTATCTTCGTTGCCAAAGGAAATATCATAATTGGAGCAGGAACATACAAAACAGGAGTAAATACCAATGTACATTACGATTACATAGATGCATATCTCATGGCACAAGGACAAATCATATTCAGTCTTGTTGACACTGACAAATCTGTTAGAGATGGCATAGAGATTAACGGTGGAATGGTAGCATTTGGAGAAAATATCACAAGTGGATCTGCAATTAACGTCTTGCGAAATTTGAAATTACTAAATATCTCCAATCCAACAGTCGTTCTAAATTACGACTACAAATATCCAAATATTGCTACACAGTTTTTTGGAGTAGAAGCTCCAATATATAAACAAGAAATAGGTTTTAAATCATTCTAAATATGAAAAACAATAGATACAATGCACAAGCCCTAGCCATAGCAATGGTTGTCTTAGTGGTGTCCTCAATCATTGGTATAGCAATATACTCCAGAGCAGCAAAAGATAAATTACTCTCTGTTGGAGAGAGAGCCTCTGCTGAAGCTCTAGAAGTATCAGATTTAATGTTAAATCAACTTGTAAATATTCCAATTAGCTCCGTTACACAAGCCATCGCAGGAGAAGGAAACACATTTGACTACGTGAACGGGGTAACCTTAACTGAATCAAACGCACAAATAACAGAACTCTTTACTGAACTGGGTTTAACTGAAGTATTCACTGGATTAAACTTCTGTCCAGTAGAAACAGATGGAAATGAATACTATCTAAAAATTAAAGAAGCTGACCCAAACACATACTTTGAGATAAGGGCAGGGCAAGTCATGGCATTCCCCGTAAAAGGAGTTTCTGTTGGTCTTGGATGCAGTGCAAATCTTTCATTTGTGCTAAGAGGAGATTCGCAAGTAGGTTTCTCTGTGGAAAAAATATATGGGAAAACATATACCAATGGTATAGCCCAAGAGTATAAACCATACGAAATTGAGGATGTACTACAGTATTGCTTTGGTTGTGACCCAACAAGATTTATCGGTAGTGGTTGGACTCCTCAAAATGATGGAGATAGCATAATCGTTGATTTAGATGAAGTAAATGGGACATATGTACTAGATGAGATAAGAGTAAAAGCTATTGGTGGAACAATTGGAGTAGGATATGCACTTACAACTGAATGTACACAAGGATTTAGACTCATAGATGTACAAGCATCTGCTAACTGTGATGGCACATACAGAGGAAAACAGATACTAATACCTGAGAGAAAATGGAGCAGTCCAGTGTTTGACTACTCAATATTCAACGGACAAGGATCACTTTAAAATATCTTAAAACTAGCCCAATGAGATACTCCATAAAAATAGCAGGACAATCTGGACAGGGTATCAATACTGTAGGCATAATAATCTCCCAAATACTCAATTCCGTAGGATACACAACCTTCTCCTACAGAGAATATCCATCTGTAATTAAAGGTGGAGTAGCATCATACCAAATAGATTTCTCAGATAAACAAATAAATTCATCCTCCCGGTGCTGCAATATCCTCTGCTCTTTGGACAAAAATGCTCTTGACGAATATCTCCCAACATTACAAAAAGATGGAATAATCATTCACAATCTCAAAGAATATCCAAAAGGAATCCTTGTAGATACACAACAAATGGTTACAGAGCTCAAAGCCCCAACCATAATGGAAAACACCATAATGGTAGCCTTCATCTGTAAAATACTCCACATTAAACAAAATATTGTTGAAAAACACATATTAGAATACTTCAAAGAGAAGAAAGTAGATCCAACATTAGAGAAAAACTGTATTGAAAAAGGATACAGCATCGAATATACACAGAAAGTTAAACTACCACCTGTACCATTTAGAATCTCTGCAAAGAAAATACTAAATGGAAATGAAGCTTTAGCTCTTGGAGCAATATCCTGTGGAGTAAGAGCCTACTATGCATACCCAATGACCCCCATTACTGCCGTATTCAAACATATACAGGAATATGGTGCAGTGAGAGGAGTACTACTTAAACAAGCGGAAAACGAGATTACAGCGATTCAAATGACCCTTGGAAGCATGTATATGGGAACAAGAGCACTAGTAGCTACATCCGGTGGAGGATTTGACCTAATGACTGAAACAATCTCATGCAGCGGTATGACAGAAACTCCACTTGTAGTTATCTTAGGCCAAAGAGCAGGAGCAAGTACAGGAGTCCCAACATGGAGTGGAAGCAGTGATTTAAATATTGCAATTAAGGCTGGACATGGAGAATACCCAAAGGCAGTACTCGCAGTTAGTGACATTGAATCCTCATACACCCTCATACAGAAAGCTTTCAATCTAGCAGAAAAGTACCAAATGCCAGTTATACTCCTAACAGAGAAGCAAATTACCGAATCTCTCTTCACAGTAGGCAAACTACCAAACAATATCCATGTTATAAGATATCTCTCCGACATGAGTGTGAGGTACAAAATTACAGATACAGGTATATCTCCAAGGAGAATCCCAACATTCGACAAAGAACCATTCCTCTCAAACAGTGATGAACATAACGAAAAAGGAGAAAGCACAGAAAACAGCAAGGAGATTAAACAAATGACTGAAAAAAGAATGAGAAAACTAAAAACCCTAGAAAAAGAATTACCACAACCAGAACTTTACAACCCTCACAGATCTGAAACAATCATAGTCGGGTGGGGAAGTGTAAAAAATACAGTTCTAGATTTAATATCTCAGGGAGAAGATATTGGATATCTACATTACGAATACCTGTTTCCTCTTAAAACAGAGCTTCTAAACACATTAATTAAGCGTGGGAAGAAGATAATCCTCATAGAGAATAACCAAACAGGACAACTCGGAGAAATGCTAAAGGAAAAAACAGGCTATCCATTTAAAAAGAAACTACTCAAATACGATGGAAGACCATTTTTTGTGGAAGATATATTAGAATACTTAAAGAATGAAAAATAGTTTTAACAGTGAGAAATTTCCAACATGGTGCCCAGGATGTGGAAATTTTGCCGTACACGCATCACTGAAAATGGCATTAGAAAGCTTGAATATTAAGCCCTCTCAAACCTTCATATCCTTTGACATTGGCTGCAATGGAAACGGTGCAGATGTAATTAATACATACGCATTTAAAGGTTTACACGGAAGATCCATACCTCTGGCCATAGGAGCACATCTTGCAAATAGAAAATATACTGTAATTGCAGACATTGGAGATGGAGGATGCCTACACGAAGGCCTAGACCACTTGTTACATGCAATTAGATCCAACTACGACATTACAATCCTCATACACAACAACCAGAACTTTGCCCTAACAACTGGACAAGCAACTGCAACCACCCAGAAGGAAAAGCCTGTATTTGGATTCCCAGAAGGAAAACCAGAAAACAGCATTAATATTGGTCAACTATGCCTAAGTTTAGAATCTTCTTTCTTTGCCCGAGGTTACTCAGCAGACCCAAAACAACTGACCGAGATATTTAAAGAGGGAATTAAACATAAAGGTTGCTCTGTAATCGAAATACTCCAGATATGTCCTACATACAACCCACAATCGTCGCCAGAGTGGTACAATGAAAGGATTAAGAAGGTCGAAACAACAGAGGATATACAAAAAGCAAGGGAGATGGTAGAAATAACAGAAACGAATATCTCCACTGGAGTAATATACAAAAACAGGAAATTACCTACCTTCTACAATTCTCTACCAAGCAGAAAAGATAGAAAAACAGAACTAGTAGATGAAGTAAAAGAGTATAATATTAAAATATAAAACATGGAGAACTCAACATTAAACCCAAAATCAGTAGCAATTGTAGGAGCATCTACAGATTCAGAAAAAATTGCTTCAGTAATTCTTAGAAATGTCATAGATGGTGGATACAACGGCAAAATTTATCCCATTAACCCTAAATATGAGGAAATACAGGGAAGAAAAACATATCCAACAGTACTTGAAGTTGAGGACAGTATTGACCTAGTGTGTATCGCTATCCCATACCAATTTGTAGACGAAATAGTAGATCAATGTATTAAGAAGAAAGTTAAGACAGTCGTCATCATCTCTGCAGGATTTAAAGAAACAGGAGAAGAGGGAAAGATACTAGAAGAGAAAATAACTGAGAAGTTAAAAAATGCAAATATCCGTCTTCTTGGACCAAACTGTTTAGGCTTCATAAATAACAGAGCAAAACTAAACCTCTCATTTGCAAGAGAGAACCCAGGAGAAGGGAATATTGCCTTCATATCCCAATCAGGAGCATTCTGTACAGCAATTTTAGATATGGCGTGTGAGAAAGAGCTAGGATTCTCCCATGTAATATCTCTTGGGAATAAAGCAGACATACATGAGAATGAACTGATGAACCAACTCTTTGCAGACAGTAATGTAAAAGCTCTCGCTCTCTATCTTGAAGAATTTAAAGATGGAAAAGAATTTGTATCCCTTTCTCAGAAAGCTAAAAAACCAATTCTACTAATAGCACCTGGAAGCTCTGAAAAAGCAAAACTAGCCATATCTTCGCATACAGGAGCACTTGCCTCATCATACGACACTACAATCGCTGCTGTTAGAAAAGGTAACATCATTCTTGCAGAAAATTCAGAAGAACTTTTCAAATTAATAACCTTAATCAATATTAATGCCATACCTAAAGGAAACAAAATTGCCATTATAACTAATGCTGGAGGACCAGGAATAATTGCAACAGATATGGTAGAAAAGGAAGGATTAGAACTTACTGAAATTGGAGAGAAAACAAAGCAGAACCTACTAAAAGCCCTACCAAGAGAATCTAGCATTAAAAACCCAATAGATATACTTGGAGATGCAAAGAGTGACAGGTACGAACTTGCCATTAAGACTGTACTTGAAGAAAAAGACGCTGATTCAATCCTTGTAATACTTACACCACAGCTAATTACTGAAATAGAAGGAACTGCACAAAAGATTGTAGAAATATCTAAAACAGAGTCAAAACCAATTTACAGCTGTTTCTTAGGAGGAAAAGACATACAGGCTGGGTTCAGAATACTTGAGCTTAATGATGCACCATACTTCAATGATATACAGGAGGCAGTACATCTCATAAAGAAGCTCTCCCTCTTTGAGCAGGAGAAAGAGAATAAAAAAATGATAGATGCGAATACTTTCAAAAAGAGAGGCAAATATACCAAACAAATTAAAAAGCTCCTTAAACAAGACGATGTCGTGATTGTCCCAGACGAATTAGCAATCTCCATAATGAAAGAATTCAAAATAGATATTCCTAATCAAATTGTGACTAGTAGCATAGAGGAGGCAATTAATTTTGCTGCAATAAACTTCCCTGTGGCAATAAAAGCAACTGCAGAGGAGTTTGAACATAAGACGGACTTTAAGGCTATATATCTTGATATTAGAACGATAACGGAATTCGAAGAAAAGTTTGAAGAATTAAAAAGTACAATTGAAAAGATAACTGGTAAACAATCTCCTAAAATACTTGTACAGGAAATGATAGAAGGAAAATTAGAATTCTTCATAGGAGCAAACAGAGAGGGAAATTCAAATATATACGAGAAGGATGGCCTAGGTTTTGGACATCTTCTTGCAATAGGACAGGGTGGTATATACACTGAGGTTTACAAAGATATAAAACATATACTTCTACCAGAGAGTGCAGAGAATATGGATCATATCCTTAGTGAGACAAAAGTTTCAACAATAATTGATGGATACAGAGGAAAACCTAAACTGGCAAGAGAACAGTTGCTAGAATTAATGCTTAAATTACAAAAATTGCTCATTTCATATCCACATATAATATCTATGGATATTAACCCTGTTATGTTAACAGAGAAAAGAGCTGTCGTTGTAGATATTAAGCTATATATAAAAGAATAATGACAGGAGAACCACAAGAACCAGATAATCAATTAATAACACTAGAGAATGACCCAATATATTATGAAGGAATAACTCCAGAAGAATTATTGGAGGGTATAGATAATTCAGAACAACCAAGACCTCGCACTGCTTTTTTCAATAACTTTCCACTTCGTGTAATTGATCCTGCATATCTGGAACCTCCAAGAGAGCAAGATTTTCAAAAAGATTTGCAACCTATCAAGGAAGAGGCTGTCAAAATATATTTACTCGAAGGTGTTTCTGCGGAGAAATCCTTACAGAAACTAACATTGAGCAAAGAAGATTATCTCTTATTATCATACATGTACATAAAAATGAGAGAAAAAGGATATCCCAGATACGATACAGAAAAACCCTCTTTGGTTAGATAATTAAAACTTTCTTCTAAAATCTATCCCATCTGCATCAACTTTAACACCTGCCTTACCTAAATCTTTCTCGTATCTCCTAGCATAATCCCTGTACTGTATAACTTTCTTTCTCCTCTCCTTAACACTTCTCTCACCAATCATTCCAGGACCATTAATACAACCACCCTTACAATTTAAAAGATCTAGAAATTTGTAATTCTTGTACATACCATCCTTAAAACCCTCCAGTATTTTCATAATATCATTCAAACCCTCCATCACAAGAATATCTTTCTTCTTAAGAATATCACTGTAATTAAGAGTAGAAGACAATCCTCCTGAAATTGGATATACCTTAGTATAATCATTGTAGAACTTATCAAAAGTCACACAATACTTAGACTCCGTTACCTTCTCTGGAATATTTCTCTCTTTAAACAACGCTTCTAACTCCTTGAAAGTCAAAACCTCATCTACAGTACCAATCTCCCCAGCCTCAAGCTTCTTTGTAACACATGGACCAATGAAGACCTTCTTGTAACTAGGGTAAAATTTGTCACAAATTAAAGCCATAGCTCCCATAGGTGAAAGAACAGGAACAAGATTACCAACAAGCTCTGGATATTTAACACGAATGAAATTAACAAGAGTAGGGCACGGTGTAGATATCCAAGTTTTTTTCTCTCCCTTCTCAATGCTTTCTTTTAGAATTTCGTAGTACGCATGGTTAACCATCTTAGCCCCAAATGTTAACTCTAAGACCTTCTCAAAGCCTAACATCCTCAATCTGTAAATGACTTCAGGATATTCAAATTCAGAAACAAAAGAAGGTGCAAGCAAACATAAATACTTCGAGTTTGGTTTAAATTCCATACTTAACTATACAATAAAGAGAAAAGGTATGAAAAGTTAACAAGCTATAGGGCTTGAGTTAATAAATGCATTGAAATAGACTAAAGTATGCTCCTACTAAACAAACAATTTGAATTTCTTAAAACAGAAAAAGTCCAACTAGTAATAACATACTCTTTGGCAATTCTACTACCTCTACTTATACCTAAACCACAGATATTACTTGGTACACTCATTAATGCCCTGTTCATTTTCTCAGTAACAAGATTTGGTCTAAAGAAAACCATACCTCTTCTCCTTATCCCATCCATTCTCTCCTACACACAGGGATTGCTCTTTGGTTCCTCTACAATCTTTCTTCTTTACTTAATTCCCTTCATTGCTATATCTAATTTCGCATTAATATATCTCTACAAGAAAATTAATATCCCTTATGTAAATATTCTAATTTCTGCAAGTATAAAGGCCTTGATCCTTTACAGTGCCGTACTCCTCTTGATGAAACTTACAAATATGCCACAAGCATTTCTACAAGCAATGGGAATGATACAGTTCATAACAGCGCTACTTGGAACAACGATAGTAACATTGGTATA
>Ga0209318_1000583_pt1 | contig 34453 bp, 58 predicted proteins | sample RifGroE1_FD_183999 | JGI IMG/M metagenome (GOLD analysis project Ga0209318, IMG submission 183999) | Groundwater microbial communities from Rifle, Colorado, USA - Groundwater E1 (SPAdes) (version 2) | ecosystem: Environmental > Aquatic > Deep subsurface > Groundwater | place: Rifle, Colorado... | reverse complement strand
TTCCACCTTCTGAAGCAGGAATACAATGATGATCTTCAAATTCTGTTTTTTGATTTAAGCATATAGGACAATAATTATTCTCAAGATATGTAATTTTCTTTGTTTGGATTTTAGTGCCTAAATTTAAGTATATACTTTTAGGTTTAGCATGTTTATTCCATATATTTTTAATCCAATCTTTTTCTTCATCACTTAATACTAATTGTGGGTCATGGATACCATCAAAAATATAGAATTTCTTATCAATAATTAAATCATCGTTACTCCATATAATACCCATATCATTTTCTATATTGTAATTAAACCACCAATCTTCATTACATTCATTTGTAAATGTTTCTAAATATTTATCGTTCAAATTTATCTCCTTTTTATTATTTATGTATTTATTAAGAACTTTTATTTTGTTGTTCTATGTATTTTATATTATTAATTTCATTAATCTTATCATTAATTAATTGTTTCCACGTTTCGTCTTTATCATCTGACCAGTAAGGTATTTCTAAATAAAAATAATTATTAATTTTAGATTGAGCGAATATTCGCTTATAACGATCCCTTACTTTTTGCATATAAAATTCATATTCTGGTGTAGTATTATTATGTTTTGCTTGCCGTTTATGCCAATTACTTAATTTATAATGTTGAATTCCATGTGTTTCAATTATTAATCTTAATTCTTTCACTTCATTATCAAACGGTAATTGATATTTTGTTTTAGGATTTTTAGGAATGATTGTACAATTATTTTCATGTAATATTGTATATTTATTTAATGATTCTAAATATAATCTAACTTTTTCTTGAAGTATTGATTCTGTTTTTTCTCTAGTGCATTCAGGACATCTATGAATTTGTGTAAAATTATTAGAATTTGTATCATAACTTCCATGTAAAATATTTTTTTGACATTTAATATAGAATTTAGGTTTATTGGTACATTTACTTATTTTCCAAGGATCGATTCTTAATTCATTATTCTTATCATAATCCCAATACTTTTCTAAAAAGTCTTCACCTAGATTATCTATACCACATTGGGCAAAAGAATTACATGCATTACATTTTGCTTTTGTTTCATTGCGTGTTATAATACATATATCTTTTAATTCACTTTTATGTAATCCTCTTGGACATTTAAAATAATATTTCTTAGTTGATCTGTATATAATCTCACTTGGTTTACAATTATTTAATTCATAATCCCATCTATTCAATATATTTTGTTTATCATTTTCAATACACCATTGCTCGAAGGATTTATCTTTTTTTAATTTAGTATTATTTGTTTTTTCTTTACCATATAAATTTATAGCACATTTTAAACAATAATATTCTCCATTTTCATGAGCACATTTTTTATAATCTACCCATCTTTTATTTTTGAGTTGCTTACCGCATCCATCGCATTTAACATTTACTTTTGCATTGCTATTTTCAGGTAAATCTTCAATTTTAACTAATATTTTTGTTCCTTGTTTTATTCTTAATTTATAATTACTATCTTTATGTTTAGGTATTTCATATTTTAAATTTTTATAATAATTAATATTATTTGGATTTAATGTTATTTCAACTTCTTTTGTAATTAATCCCAACTCTAAATATCCTCCTCGTCAGGAGGTGTAGCTACACTTATAACTTGCAAGTTATCCTATTGTAATTTATTTTTTATTCTATTAATTAATTATTTAATTCCAACCCACAAACAATCTCATAAAACTCATTCCATCCACTAACCCTATAATCAACATAATTCACACCATTCACACTATCACCAACAACCAATTCTTTATTATATTCTCTATCCATAACAATCCTAATTCCATTAAATTCTCTCAAATAAGCAGGACAGTCATCAAATAACACACTATTTTCACCATCAATCTTACTTAATAATTCACTTTTATTACCAACTAGAATTAAATTTCTAATATCAAAGAATGGTAAAATTTCTTTGCACCATAAATACTTTTCGAATACACTGAATTCGTTCATTGGTGAAGAAATAATAAAAACCATATGACCATCATTAATTAATTTTTCTATTGTTTCTATTGAGTTTTTGATTGGTTTTAAATTTGCAAAAAACCCTTTTTCTCTAATTAATTGAATATCTTCTTCACCTATGTATTGTAGTAAATTATATGTTTTAATATCTGAAACTTTTAAATTTTTATTAAATTTATTATTATATTGAATACATAGATAAGAAAGCATATCTACTGAAACTTCATCTAAATCTAGGTAGATTGTTTTTTGTTTACTCATTAATTTTCTCCTTTGATAATATTACCAACCAATCCGTCTAACTTCTCATACAATTCTTCAATCGTACCACTATTTTCAATAACATAATCAAATTTAAAATTATCTACATCAGACTCAGATACATGATTTTCCATATCTTTATCCTGAATTGCATTAAAATCTGGTCTTATAACTCTTATAGTTGTAATTTTATCAATTATACCTTTATCTAATAAACGATTACAAAAATAATCATAATTAACCTTTTCCCTAAAACTTTCTACAATAGCAATTGTATCTTTATTGCTATATGGTTTAATATCTCTTTCCCATACTCTTCTTGCCATATGATAAGGATAAAATTCTGTGCCAATTCTATATGATTCTGCCATAAATTTTCTACTTTCTAATGTATCTATACCATCCCAATAATAATCTTCTTTCGCAACATTCCTTATGTATGTTGATAAACTACATCTGATAACATGTTTATTTTGTTTTATTAGATTTGATTCAATTATTGATGATAAAACGCCTTTCCCTGTATTTGATTTGCCACTAATTAAAATTACATGCATATATTTAGATTATTCTCCTCCCTAATATTATATTCATATTCCTACCACTATCTAAACAGCAATAGGAATACCTTTAATTTGTTCACCATGTTTATATCCTTCTATCCATCTAAACCACTTCAATATCACCAAAAATTTCAGGCAATTTTTCTTTTAATTCCTCTAATAATGGAATAGCAATTTCTCTTATTTGTGGATGTGCAACTTTAGCACTTCTAAGTCTAAGAAAATGTCTCAATTCTCTCATATTCATAGTAACAATTATTTCAGTTTTAAGTGAATTAGGTAATACAGAACGTGCTTCTTGAGGTGTCCATCCTAAGTCTAGTAAACGAATATAAGACGATTCTGCTGATGCCATTTGTTGAATCCATTCTGCCTCTGCATCCTTAATAAATACTTTTTCATATTTACCATTTAAAATATCTTCATATGTAGAACATCCATATTCAAACCAATTAGGAAGAATAAAAGTAATTTGTTTTCCAAATTTATCTTGACCATAATTACAATATCTTGTAGATTCTTGTGCATAACTAGCAACTCTATGTCTTACAATTTCATGTGTAACTCCTCTGTCACAAATAATCTTCATTGTTAGAGAATAATGTTCAATCATTGCTTCATGACCACTTTTAATAAGCACTTTCACAAATTTACTTGCTGATTCTTCAGTAATTTTATCTTCACTTTTATAACAAGTTCTTCCTGCCATTTCTAAAGTTTTTAAAATTTCTTCTCTGTTAATTTTAGTCATAATCTCATAACTTGGTTTAATAATTTTCATATGTAATTCAATCTCCTTTTACATTATTATTTTTATTTTACTATTCTATCAATATCAACACAAAAACTTACCAATCAAAAATGCTATACTTATTAATACAGTCCCTATAACTATTGCTAATACTAACATAGGTGTCATAAAATCGTAAGGGTGATATGCCTTACGATTAATATAATATGCATAACCAAATCCTGAACAAATAAATAAGATTAGAAATGCCCACCACGGGATGTAGATAGAAATCACCTCCTTTTTATAATTTTATTTTATGTATTTAAGCACTTTTATTTTGTTGTTTTATATATTTTATATTAATAATCCTATTAATCTCACTAATCTTATTATCAATTAACTTCTTCCAATTTTTTTCTTTATCATCATTCCAATAAGGTATCTCTAAATAAAAATATCCTCGTGATTTGGCAAACATACGTTTATATCTATCTTTAACTTTTTGATAATGTAATTCATACATTGGAGTAGTATTTCGTCTTATTGCAGTTTGTTTTGTATAACTAGTAATTTCATAATGTTGTTTTCCATGTACTTCAATAATTAATTTTAATTCTTTTACTTCGTTATCATAAGGTAAATTCATTTTTGTTTTAGGGTTTTTAGAAATAATTGTACATTTATTCTCATGTAAAATTGTACAATTTAATAATTCTAAATATAATCTAACTTTTTCTTGTAAAAATGATTCATCTCTTTCTCTTACACATTCTGGGCATTTAAAATTACATGAATTAGATACTCCTATTTCTCTTTTATAATCTTCATGTTTACCTTCTGGACATTTCCAATAAACTTTTTCTTTATTCCAAGGTGGATATTCATATGGACTTTTCTTATTTTTATTAGACCATAAATATAATAATCCTTTATCTTCTAATACTTTACCTAATGAATCTAAAGGATGAATTTTTCTATTTACACAATAAGGACATCTTTTATTTTTAATAAAATTATATGGTGATATAGGATAACTTTCATGATATTCCTTTACTTGACATATAATATATACTTTTTTACTGGCACTCGAATCAATTTTAAATGGATAAATTGTGTTCTTCTCATAGTCCCAATATTTTTCTAAAAAATCTTCACCAATATTATCTATTCCCCATTGAGCGAAACTATTACACGCATTACATTTCATACTACCTTCTTTACCACTAGTAAAATTACTTATTTTTTTTAATTCACTTTCATGAATACCTCTTGGACATTTAAAATATCTTTTACAACCTGTAGAATAACAAATTTCATTTGGTCTACAATTATTTAAATTATAATCCCAACGATCTAATACATCTTGACGATTATTATCTATACACCACTGTTCAAAAGATTTTGTTTTTAATAATTTTGTTGTCTTCATATTTTCTGTTGCATATAAATTTATTGCACATTTTAAACAGTAATATTTTCCATCATCATGAACAATTCTATTATACGTATCATATGTCATGGGTTTTAAATATGGATTTTCACAATTAGGATTATCACATTTTACTTTAACTAAAATACCACTTCCTTTAGTTAAATCTTCTATTTTAACTATAAATTTATCACCCATTTTAGTAAATGGATAATTTTTATTGATATACCATTGTTTTGTTTTAAAATTCCATCTTACTTCAACTTCCTTACTTATCAATCCCAATTCAATTATCCTCCTCGTCAGGAGGCGTAGCTACGCATACATATGTATTAACTTGCAAGTTCTCCATTATATTTATTTTATTATAATTTATTTTATCATTCTATTAATTACCTAACTATTTAACTAATAACAATCAATCACTATTTGGTTTCTCTAACATATTCAATAAAAATAAATCAAAACAAATACTCATAATAGTCTTATACCCATCATTATAATTATTTTGTAAAAAACAAATTAACGCATATGTTAAATTTGCCAACATACTACAAACAATTATGTTATAACATATTAAATCAATATTTATTCCTTATCTAATCCTCTACAAAATCATGGAAAACATACTCCATACATTCAAACATATAATCACTTTTTGGAATATTATTTTCTTTAATATAGTTTAGAATCACACTATGTTCATTTTTCATAAAATCTTTATATAATTCTTCTCCTTGTGCCATTACCCAACTAGCAAAATCCATGTAAAATCCATCATCACCACTAGAGATAATTCCACCATTGTCACGATGAAGTTTTTCAAATTCATCATTATTAGTCATTTTAAAAGATAAGTCTGACCAATCATCTCTTAATTTACTTACTTCTTTTTGTGGTAATTTTGATAGAATATTATGTAGATTTTCATATTGTTTTTTACTTTTAGTGTATTTATTTTCTTCTTTAGAATCTTTAATTATTTGCCATAATGTTTTTTTTATTCATATTAATTCTCCTTTTATTTTTATTTATTGTACTAATATTTTAATAAATATAGTTTGTTATATATTTTAACAAACTATATTTATTTTATTATTCTATCAATTACTCAATATTACATTTTAAATGTATTTCCTTTATAAATTCTTTTGCTGTATTCTTAAATTTTAATCCAAAAATATCTGTTAAATAATTATCTATATGTTCATCATTTGCTGTTTTTAGCCATTTAGCTAATAAAAATAAATATTTTTCTATTGATAAATTATTATCGTTATACATTGCTTTATTTTCATATTCATTCATTGTATTTTCAACATTATAATCTTTAACAACTAATTTACCATCTTCATCAATTGGTATAAACATTGTCATTTTTTTAAATACAGATAATTCTTCTAAATATTTTTCTGCTAACTCTCTACTAACAAATGGAATTATGTATTGTATTTTTGGGACAATATTAATTCCAACAATCTCATTTGCATCATTTATACAATCTTCACCATTAGAAATTAATACTTTTATTATTGCAACTGCATAATTAAACTCCTTTCCTATGTCATAAGATTTTAATTCTTTTTGAAAATCCTCTACTCCTTTCTTATCAAGTTTACAATCTACCATTACATTAATCTTTTCTGATACATTTGACATAAATATCATCCTTCCTTGTGTAGGTCACAACCCTTATTTTAAATTTATTATCTCTAGTAAGTAGAGTTAATATTTTGTTTATTAATATCATTATACTATTATATTTATAATCTGTCAAGGTTTTATTTATCTTCTTTTATCTTTTTCCAATCATAATAATATGATTTATTTTAATTTCCCCTTACAATTATTATTTTACCATTTTGTTTATGTGTTGTCAACAATTATTTTTATAATTTGTTATATAATTTTAATAAATTAATATACATTTATTGCATCAAATCCAAAATAACGAAATAAAAATACTATCATTTCTTTGCCATATATAGAAAAATTATAAGTAGTTTTATCTATTCTGTCTTCAGCAAATATAATATCTTCATGCACCCAAATAAAATAATCTTCTTTATTTAATAATATTTTATCTAGTAATTCTTTATTATCTTTATATTTACTCAAATTTTCTCCTTTTATTTAATTTCTAAATGATTTTTAATTTTTTCAATATCTTTATAAACAACATAAATCATTTCAACAATTTCCGTCCATTGCATACAATTATTATCTTTTTTATTTTTTTTCAATACTTCATTTATTTTATCTCATAATGTCATATTAAATTCTCCTTTCTCATTCATTCCTTATTTCTAATCTGTCAACTTAATTTTTAATTTATCTGGTAATTTATTAAGTTCAGAATATTCATAAAAATGTATTTCTAAAGCACTAATAATTTGTTTAACGTCTTCCAATGTTTCAATTCCATCAGTATTTATTTTATATTTTTTAGGAATTTTTAAACAATTACCATAATTACAATTCTCTAATTTTTCTATTGTAATATCCATAATATATCTCCTTTAAATTTAATTTATAATTTTACAATTTTCTTTAAATCATTTTTTACCCATTTCAACAAAAATTCATTCATTGTCATATTGCCATCAATTGTATGAACTATTTCATTTTGTTTCTTAAAATTATCAATAGCAACCTCTAACCAAGAAATATGACAATGTGGAATTTTTTCTACTGTGCTATATTCAGTTCTATTTTCACTTTGAAATTCACTATTATTAATATTAATAGGATTCATTTCACAATTCCATGCGTGATTGTTAACACTAATATCTTGATGACAAAATGGACATATTAAATTATTCATTAATATTATATTTCCTTTCTTTTATATTTATCTTATTATTTACTATCACATATCTATTACTTATCATTCTCAATTATAATATAATTACCACAATAGCACAATGTAACAGGCTTACCATCATCTACTCTAATAATCACTGGATCGACAATTAATCTTCTACACTTTGGGCAATACAATTTGCCATTCGTACAAATACCATAAGAAGTTTCCAAATTATTATTCATAATATCTATCTCCTTTATGTATTGTTTTATTTAATCTCCGAAGTATTTAATCCAACAAGCAACACAATCATCTTTACAATATACATAATTAGTCATAATACAATAATTATCATTTGCTAACTTTTTAGCAATCCTTTTTCTCTCTGATATTACACCTTCTTTAAATTTCATTTCAGAAAATTGAGTTAATACATCTGCATTTTGTGCTTTCATTATTCTATCCATATTATAAATTCTCCTTTCTATTATTTCTATTATCATCTTTATTTAAATACAAATCATCTTCATCATGTAATACTTCTTTTAAACATTTTTCTGCTCTTAATCTAAATTCTAATGCATACGTATTTAAAAATTTTTCACTATCTTCTGGTTTAATAACTACTTTTCTTCTAAAACTACCAATATCATATTTAGTATAAATTGATTCATTATTACTCCAAAATTCATCTAAATCCATTTGTAGACATCTTATTTTTGACATAATTGTTCATCCTTTCTTTCTTTCTTAATTTAACAATATCTAATATAATATCAATCCATCTCAGCACCACAATAACAACAAATATTTAACTCTTTGGCGCAATCCATACAAAATTTATCTACATTAGAATTGTGATGTATAATTTCATCATTGCAATTTTTACAAGTAAATGTTGTGAATGCTTGAAGTGATATTTTATTACTCATATAATAACAATATTTGCATTTTTGTAATTTTAATCTTTGTGGTTGTTTTGTGTTATTGTCATAATTATATAAATTTTTTCTTATTAATTCTACAAGTGATTTGTTTCTATCTGTGTAGTGTTTTGAATCAAATGGCATAATAATTGTTTGCTCCTTTCTTATGTATTTAAACACCTTTCAAATTCTTCGTCATTCATCAATTTTAAATCATCTGTCCATTCCGCATTGCCATTAGGACTATCCCACATTTGATATGTTTTATTCCATATCCAACCTTTTTCTTTAAGTTTATCTTTTCTTTTCTTCCATGTTTTATTATCCATATTGTTTATACTAATAATTTTCACATCCTTTCTTATTTATTATTTATTATTATATTCCTAATCTGTTAGAATTGCAAGAATTATTTTCTATTTTTCAAATAATCTTCTCTAAATATTTCATAATGTTTAACATCATAATAAATTCCATCTTGAAGTCTTGTAGATTTATTACTTGTACCTATAATTTTACCACCATATTTATCTATATATTTGTCATACATTTTTTCAATAGGATTCCCTATCACAACATTAAACTCTATTTTTCTAAAATTATATTTCTCAAATAATTCTTTTAAGAATTGATATAAATCTCTTGAGAATGTTAAATTTTTATCATAGAAATTAATAATCCCCAAAGATGATACTTTCTCTGATGTTCTTATTATACTTGCTCTAAAAAATCCAATTACGTTATCCTGATTATCAACACTAACTAATTCTATATCATTCCATGAATCTTCGCTTAGTTTTAAATTATAATCCCAATAATTGCTATAATTATAGAATTTATATTTATCTTGGAATACTATATTTTGAAATGTTGATTGTAATTTATCTTTGTATGAAAATGCTAATTTTAATATATGTGATTTCTCCTTTCTATGTGATAATTTAATTTTACAATTTGCTTGCACCAAACATACTCATAATTAACCCTACTCTTACCCACATCCCGTTTTCGCATTGCTCCCAATACTTTGCTCTATGATTTTTATCAATTTCAACACTAATTTCATCTCTTCTAGGTAATGGATGAAGTATAATTGCATCTTCTTTCATTTTATTTATATTGCTACTATTTATACTATATTTACTCGTATCTATAATTTCATCATCATTAATACTTTCATTTTTATATTCATCCTGCAATCTCACCATATATACAATATCCATATCAGATATAATATTCTCAAAATCATCAGTAATCTCATAATCTACATTCAATTGTTCTAATATATCAGATTTAATTTGAAATGATTTAGGTGAAACAAAATATAGTTTAGTACCTTTAACTTTATTTAATAATAATGCTAATGATCTAACTGCTCTACTTCTAAGTAAATCACCAACAAAAGCAATTTTTTTATTTTCTAAACCATATTTATAGATAGTATAGAAATCTAATAATGCTTGAGTTGGATGTTGGTCTGTACCACTTCCTGCATTGATTATTCTTGTTTCGTCAGATAGATTATTTGATACTTCATAAATAAAATCTGAAGATGGATGTCTCATAATAATTAAATCAGAATATTGTGAGAAAGTTTTTATTGCATCTAATTCAGATTCTCCTTTGGTTTCTGATGATGTAGAAGTATCTCTAATTTCAGATGTAGATATTCCTAATATATGACATGCGTTTTCAAATGAGAGAAATGTTCTAGTTGATGGTTGTTTAAAGTAAAGAATAGCACGTTTGTCTGATAAAATTGTTTTTAGGTATTTTAATCCATCTGAAGTTGATGCAATTGATTTGATTTTATCTGTTGTATTACATAAATTAAGTATATTTTCTAATGTGTATTGATTAGAGTTAATGCATCTTGTTTGATTATTTATGTTGATAGTAAACACTCTCCTTTCTTTTATATTAAATCTATTTCTTTATCATTTTTGTTTAATACTTTTATTGGTGTTTCTGAATATGCTTGTGATATTATTTTATATTCGTTGTTTATTATTTTATTGTATATCTCTTCTTTCATCCAAATAGATAGACAGCCATTACTACCATAATCTTCCCATTCACCACATGATATATGTACTATTTCACAATTTTTATCAGTTTTTAATTTACCTTTATTTATTATTTTCCAATTTTCTTTTTCATAAATATGACAAATACTACCCATTTATTTCTCCTTTATTATTATATTTTATTAGTAAAATCAACATAAAACCGATATTTGGTAACAATATTTTTTGATAAATATTATATTTCTTGTTTATATGGTCTATAAACCCTTAATTTATAAGTGTTTATAAGCATCAATATAGGTAAAATCAGAAATATTGGGAAATTGGTAATTTTACCTATATTGTGATGAAATGCAAGTTTTATGTTGATTTTATTTTATGTTATATTTATGTATTTTTATTGATTAATTGATTAATTCTTTCATTTGTTATGTTAAAATATTTTTCTTCTTTTTCTATACCTATATAATTTCTATTTGTGTTGATGCAAGCAATAGCAGTTGTACCAGAACCAATACAATTATCTAATATTAAATCATTCTCAATACTATACGTTTTTATTAAGTATTCAAATAGAGCAACTGGTTTTTGTGTAGGATGAACAGTTTTGCTTTCACTTGCAATTTCTAATATCATTCTAGGGAAGTTTTCTAAAGTAGAAACATATTCATTTGTTTGACTTTTTCTTTCCATTGTACCCTCAAAACCTTTAGAAGTCCTTTTTACTTTTTTATTACACTCTTTAACTCCTTGTGGATAATATGTCATTCTATTTTTAGTTAAATGAACATGTTGTATAATTCCTTTGCTAAAAATACAAATATCTTCATAATCTTTAAGAGGCATATTCTTACTATGTGAAAATCCTGTTGGTCTTGTTTTTTTCCCAAACCCAATTATATTTATATAGTTTCACATTGCTAGTAATAAGAAAACTTGTAAAAGGTTGACTTGAAGTTAAAACTATTACACCTTTATCTTTTATAATTCTATTATATTGCAACCACAGTCTATCAAATGGTATTACTGTATCCCACTTGCAAGAAGTTGATCCATAAGGTAAATCACAAAGTATCATATTAATACTCTTATCATCAATATCTTTCATTAATTCTAAGCAATCACCTAAATATATTTTATTTAATTCTATATTAATATCCTCCTAACTTTTATATTTATATTTTGTTAAACTTTTTAAATCATGATAAAACATGGAATTGGTCATGATTTTTGGAAAATTAACACCATCTAAACCCTTATAAATCAATGGTTTAGAAAATTGGTATATTATGTAATATTAGAAATTTTGTTAATTATAAAATAAAATAATTATATATAATTGGACATAGTTTGATATTGTTAGATAATTAAATATTAACTTCTCCATGCACTTGCTTGTTTTTGTTTCTCTAATCCTTCTTTTGTTAGTTTTATTTTATATTAATTTCCTTCCTTTATTATTCTTAATTGTTTTCTTTTCAATAATTTGTAATCAATACCTCCAAAGTCGTACTATCATTCTTATCTTTTCTCTGATAATTTGCGTTCCCATATTTAACATTTAAATTATGTACATTATATCCTTTATCATTAATCCATCCCTTTAATATATCATTACTATTACCTTTACTCTCTAATACATTCGATAATGCAAATCTAACACTATTGTCATTTAATTTATCAAGTAGATTTAATAAATCTCTTTCGTCTTTTTCTTTCCATCCACCTTTTTCATTATATGTAGCACATGTGATTAAATAAGGCGGATCAATATAGCAAAAATCTGAATCGGTTAAATAACTAATGTCTACTTCTCTAAAATCTAAGTTTGTGAATTCCATATTTATATCTTGCAAATAATTCACAAATTTAATCAAATTATCTTTCATATTAGAATTAAATGTTCGTTTACCAAATGGTAAATTAAATTCTCTTTTTGAATTAAATCTAATTTGATTGCTAAATGAATGACATATTAGAGTATAAAAATATTCCCATTCTTTATTTATATGATTATAATATTCTCTCAATTTAAGATAGTTTTCTTGATTATCTTTTGATAGATTAAATTTATTTATTATTGATTCTATTTGATAAATAATATGTTCAGTACCTAATAAATAAAAATTATCATATAGATTAATTACTTCTTCAATAGTATCATTACATATGATTTTATTTGCATTTACATTTATAGATACATTACATCCACCACAGAATAAATCAACGAATGTATCTATATTGTCAGGGAATAGTGGTAGAATTTGAGGAAGTAATTTATATTTCCCTCCAACGTAATTTAGAGGTGATTTTATTAAGTTTTGTTTTGTGAATTTGATAATTTATCATCCCCTTTTATATCTGTAATTTGCTTTTGTATTAATATTTCATAATCCATAATACTATCTTCTGCCCACCAAGCATAATAAGAAAATCTGACTTTTAATATATCACCTTCTTTAATTTTATCATTTTGTATTATTTTAATTGTTGAATCTTTTTCAAACCATGTATCATTATAATAATATTGATTTTTATTATCAATAAATTTAATATAATTATGTGTTACTGTTTCTACCTCTAGTATTTTAGTAATAGTTACATCACCTTTATTTGAACAACCAGTTAAATTACATAAAATAAATATACATAACAAAACTAAAAGTATTTTCTTCATATTTACCTCCTTTTAATATTATAATAATTCCTAAAACAAATCATAATCCAAAACATCCTTCATTTTCTCTACAACAAACTTTGCATTATCAGGTAATAACCATCTATGACTTTTTGGTATCGTACCGTTGTACCATAGATTTGTACTTATAACTTCTCTACCATCATAAAATCTTATTACATGTTTTCTTCCACCAAAACCACGAATTGAATTACTATTCTCGTTTTCTATGTAATATTGCTCTCCATCTACTCTAACGATATTTAATTCATCTTTTCTATCTACCATCTCGTTCCAATAGTTTATATGGAAACACTCACTACTACATAGAATCTCATTAGTATATTCACTTTCTTCAATTTCTTTATTGCAAATAATACAATTCATAGATTACTCCTTTTCTCACTGTCATTAATATCAATATTATCAATATTATCATGTAATTTAACATTATTTTGTTGAATATTTATTGATAATGATGTTTTTAAATTTCTAAGTTTTCTTTTATAGCTATTTACTATTGATTTATCAGATTGGTTTGTTAATTCTTCCTCTAGAATATTAATTTGTGCTTCTAATTGATTAATTGTATTAGTCAAATCCATATAATTTATTATTCCTTTCTATTCAATATTTTTAATCTTAATTTAGTATGCAATTCATAAAACTCAAAATCTTCTATATTTATAGTTTCAATCTCACCATTTCTTTGTACAAATAATTTACATTCATAACATTGAGAATGTACTCGATTATCATCTACACCAAATGGACATCTTAATTTAAGTACAATATAATTTTTATTTTCATGTTCACACTCATATATAACTTTTTTAACTTTATCACATATAGGGAATCTTTCATCATATGATTTAATTTCATCTGGAGAAAACAACCATATAATTTACACTTATCATGTGGTAAGATATCTAGGACGTAATCAATCCAGTCTTGACCACTCATAAGATCAGCATTTGCACCATTGCCATATCTTGCATAAAATAATTCTCTACCTTCGATTGGCATTTTATTAACAAAATCTAATATTTCTTTTTCATACTTATAACGTAGTGAATACCAATTGTCTTTATCTTGTATGTTGTCTTCTACTATTTCTAATTTCCACCATTCTAAATTTGTTTGTTTTAAACATTCTGGACATAGATTAAGACGAGTTGAAAAAAATTTAAATTTACTACCATGCCCAAGTGTAGGTATACGTATCTTATGTACTTGCTTTTCTTGTAGACAATTGAAACAAGTATTTTCTGGGAATTGAATTGCAATATGATGAGGATTGGTAGGGATAGTAGAATTATCAGAATTATTTAATTTTGTTGATTGTGTTGATTTATACATAAATTATCTACTCCTTAAATATATTATTATTATATTAATTATTTAATTATTTAATTATTTAATTAATTTTAAATTTCCGAATTCTTTATGTTTTTCTTTAAGTCCTAATTTATCTAATTCTTCTTGTAAATCTTTAATTCTATCTCTTATATTTTGTTTCTTTTCTTCTATTTTAAACTTCTCAACATTTTCATTTTTATTTTTTTCATTTGATTCAAATTGTTCTTTATACTCCCAATAATCTCTTTCTTGTCCTTCCCATATACAATAACCTAAATTGATAACTTTTTCTATTCTAAATGCAGGGGAATTCCAGTCACATCCATCACCACAACATTTATATTTTTCATTATAATCTTTATCTTCAGGAGTGCATTCACAATAACCCCAATGTCTTTCATCATATAAAAATTCTATACAATAATAATAGTTATAGTATGCATCTGCCCAATGTTTTGATTCTTTTTCATCTTCTGTTTTTTTAATTAAAATTTTAATTTTACCATTTGTATAACCTTCAGAATAATCTTTGTCATAACCATTAATACAATATGTATGCTTAGTGATATCGTCTAAGAATTCTTTACAATTTTCAATTTGTTGGTCAATTACTGAAATCATATAACATATATCTAAAGGGTTTTTGCTATTATTAATCATGTGTTCATTTTCATTATTTAATTCTTTGATTAGGTTTTGGATAAATTGATCTTTAACGGAAGTTGTCATAAGTAATGTCTCTCCTTTTAATTTTATAATTATAATGTATTTTTAATTTCTTCCCATAGAAAATCACATAATTCATTTACACTGTTTACTCTAATTAATGGTGCATTAAAATCATCTAATAACTCAATCATTTGACCAATATTAGGAAGTAGATAATATTCATAATAAACTTTTGTGCCATCATAACTTAATTCTTTACATGATTTAGTGAAACAATTAATAAATTCTGTTCCATTTACATTTAAATAATAAATATCTCCCATTTTAATACCTTTTGAAATCCACCATTTGTATAGTTTTACTTTTTGTATAGATGATAATTCTTTAAGTTGGTTTTTGGTGATAATCTGTTTCATTGAATTTGAATCCTTTCATATTATATTTACATTCTATGTCAAAATTTAAATTTGGTTACACATAATTAGTGTGTTAGTTTCTTCCAGACACTCTAATTCGTTGATTAGATTAGCAATTTTACAAGCAATGCTTTCTTTTTTATTCGGCATTTCTAATACACCATAACATTTATCTAAGAGTTTATATTTACTAGTTAAGTAGCAAGTTTCTTGATATGTGCTTGAATTGTAGTAAAATGGACATTTTTCTTTGATGCATTTTAGATTTATTTGATTTTTTATTTGATTGGATTTATTTGATTCAATATTTGTTTCACTTTCTTTCATTTTTAACTTGTCCCTTTCTTGTAATGTTAATTATACTATTATATTTTTAATTTGTCAAGAGTTCATTACCATTTATTTAGTTAAGTTTGGTAATTTTATTTTAGGAAAAGTAGAGATTTTTAGTCTCTACTTTTTGTTGGAATATTGATTATTTATTTATAATTTACTTACATTATATTGATATCCATCCCGTTCTGAAGTACCTAATTGACGTTTATAATTTTCAAGATTCTTATTGATATATTGATCAATAATATCTTTAGGATTTAATTCTACTTTGATACTAACACTGATTAGAAAATGCCACAAGTCAATTACTTCTTCTTTAACATTATTCCAATCTACATCTTTTTTATTTTTCCACCATTTCCAATTACAAGCATCGTTTAATTCACATGCCTCAGTAATAATTGCAGTACATAATTTTTGAATCCATTGTTCTTTATCAGAATAATCAAGATTCCTTTTTTCCTTTATGTATTCATCAAAAGTATTTTGTAAATCAAATAGTGCTTCAAGTTTATCTACATTTTCATTATTTTGATAAGATTCTAATTTCCTCATTATTTGTTGCTCTTTCATATTAATCTTTTCTCCTTTTATTTTTATATTTTTAATTTTATTTTATTAATCTATGAACACAAACTAAAACCGCAATTACAAATAACACATCCACCTTCGGATCTTAATTTTTCTCCACAATCAGGACATTTTCTATAATTTTCATTATCTATATTTTCATTGTTGTATTCACTACGACTATTATTTTCATTTTTTATTATTTCATTTTTAGTTTTCCCTAATTGATATAATAATTCTTTAGCAATAATATCTGAACAGCTTTTACCATCACATTTACCTTCTTTTCTTGCATTCATAGCAACAGGACATTTAACTGATTGCAATTGGTCAATAATATACTCAGGATGCACACCAGATCTAAAAAGTAATGATACTGTTCTAGTCAATGCTTCTGTTAATCCAGTGCATCCACCAGAAGTCCCAGGTTGTGAAAATATTTCTGCAAGATTATTATATTTGTCTTTAAATGTCATTAACCAAATACTTCCACATCCAGTAGGAAGTTTAACACGTTCTCCTTTTGCTCTTGCCATTGCTTGTTTAGGAATAATATAATCATTCTCTTTAATTTCTTCTCTAATAACAGATAATGTTTGATTTTGCCTACAACCATCTCTGTAAACACTCAATCCTTTTAATCCCATCTTCCATGCATATAAATAAATATCCATAATATCTTCTACTGTTGCATTATTTGAAAAATTTACTGTTTTACTAATTGATAAATCTACATGTTTTTGTAAAACTGAGACCATTTTAACATGGTCATAAGGATTAATGTCATGTGCTGTAACAAAAATTTCTTGCATATCTTTTGGTATATCATCAATTCCTACACAACTACCATGATTTTTTTCAATTTTATCCATTAATTCATCAGAATAAATTTCTCTTTTTTCTAATTCTTGTTTAAATATTTCATTAGTAACATAATATAAATTCCCATCATACGTTCTTCTAGAATATGTAAGTGCGAAAATAGGTTCGCAACCACCACTAGTATTTGCAATAAATGATAAAGTACCAGTGGGTGCAATACTTAATAAATTACAATTACGAATTTTTATTCCTTTTTTACACCATTCACTACCTTCCCATGCAGGATATACACCTTTTTCTTTTGCTAATTCTTTTGATGTTTCAATAGCAATTTCTTTCATATTTTTAATAATCTTTTCTGCAAAATTACAACCTTCAAGTGAATTATATTTTATTTTCAATATGTATAATACTTCACTTAAACCCATTATACCTAAACCAATTGGTCTTATTTGTTTAGTAACTTCATCTATTTTTTTCAGTGGTAATTTATTAACGGTAATCATATTGTCTAACCATCTAATTGCTTTTGATGTTAATAATTTTAATTTTTCAAAATCAAATTTACCATTTATTATACATTTAACTAAATTAATACTTCCAAGATTACAGGAGGAATATGGTATATTTGTAAATTCATTGCATGGATTTGTATTTATTTCTATATATAAATGTTTATTCATATTTTCTTTATTCATTATATCTTGAAAATTTGCTCCTGGTTCACCTGTTTTCCATGAACATTCTGCGAATTCTCTATATAAATCTTTTGCTTTAACTGTTTTATATATTTTTGTTGGATAATTTTTATTTCTCCATTCTTCTAAATTACCATTCCATTCTTTATCATAAAATTCTTTACTTAATGTATAATCAGGAAATTCTAAATTCCAATATTTATCTTGCTCTATTGCGTTCATAAATTCATCCGTAAATGATACAGATATATTCATTCTTTGAAGTTTATCAGTATCATCTTTACAGTGTAAAAATTCTTCAATTTGTGGATGCCAAATTGCTAAATTCTTTTTAATAGCACCTTTTCTAGAAGGATTATTTTTTGTCATGGTATCTGCTGTAGAATCATATTTTTCCATAAAAGATATAACTCCACCTGCATAACCTTTAGAAGTATTTACATTTGCTTTAGCAGGTCTTAAAGCAGACATTGATGCTCCTGCACCGCCATTTTTTTGAAATATCTTACTATATTCTGCATCTAATTGACATATACTTTCTATATTATCTTTTAATGGTAATATAAAACAGGAAGATAATTGACCACTATGTTTTTCATGTGCATTTAATAAACATGGTGTACTAAAAATAAATTCTAAATTAACCATTGCATTATAAATATCTTTTTCAACTTCTATTTTTATCTTTTCATTTTCTTCTGCAATTGCTATTGCTTTAGATACTCTTTTACAAATATCTTCCCAAGATTTTTCATTTTCTTGAAAGTATTGTTTTTCATTTAATAATTTTAAAGCATTCTCATTTATCAATATATAATTTCCTCCATTTATATTTTTATTTTATTTATTAATTTAATAAATAATCTATTTATATTTAACCCACCTTCAGTCTCTTCACTTCAATAAAATACTCATATCCATTCTCTTTCTTACACTCATCCTTGCCACACATATAACTTTGATAACTACTTGCTTCACTTAAAAATCTCAAACAGTCCTGAGATTTCTCACATTTATAATTTTTACACATTGAAAAATCTGGCAAATTTTCACCTCCCTTAAGATAACTTTGATTTAATTTCTAATTTACATATTTCATGTATTTTTCAATCTACTATTATATTAACATTCTGTAGTAAAATTGTCAAGTATTAATTTCCATTCTAAACACAAGTGTCAATTGCCATTTCTGCCATATCTCTTAATTCTTGTTCAGTCTGAATATCCGTTGTTTCATCTGCTAATTCTAATAGTTTATTAGCAAAAGCAGTTAAAAACTCATTATCTGCATACATAATTAATTTTCTCCTTTATTATATTTATATTTATATCTACTAATATCTACTAATAGATACATCTCTTTTATGATAATAATTATATGGTTGACTTGATCCTGCAGCTCTAGCATTATTAACTCTATCCATTGCTTCTGCATGATATTTTTTCATTTCTCTCTCTTCTTTCCTACGTGCATTTGCGTATTCTATAGATTTTTTATCATCATAAATTTTACTGTCAAGTTTTTCTTCTAAATCTATTAATTTATTGATTAATCTTGAATTTTCGTTAGTTAAATACTCAATAATATTTTCTATTTCTATAAATCTTATAGTTTCATCTTCTTTTGTCATAGGAGGAATTATCCATTTATTAAAACATTCTTCTGATATATTGACTGTTTCATCAAATTTTATTGAAATATTTTTAAAATCTTTATATGTTGTTGGTGTTTCAGATTTTAATAATTTAGTATATTTAACTAAAAATATACCTTTGCTAATATTTACTACTTTCCCAAATAATATTTCATTTTCATTTATTATAATACTATTAAAATCTCTTGGATAATTTTTATAACTAGTAATATAATTATTATATATATTTTTAATAGATTTATTGCTAATAACATAATCTCCAATAAATATTTTACTCATATTATTGCTCTCCTTTACTTTAGTCCTTTAATTTCAATTTCATTTTTCTTAAATATGTCATTAACTGTGTTTCTGTACGCTATTTTTCTAAGAACATTAAAAGTATCTACTAAATATATATCATTTCTCTTGTAAATATCCTTCTTTCTACTAGCACATTGCTTTACTGTTTCAATACCTTTAAATTCAAATTTACCTATTCCATTTTGTTTAATTGAATAATTTTGAATATCGACCTCAATTAAACCTATTTTTGGTGGTAACTTATCTATAGGAATAACACCAACAGGAGCAATGATATATGTGTATTCACATTGCGTACAAAATCCATTTAGAAAATCTGAATAACTTGCTTTTGCTTCAATTCCCATGACTTTGTATTTATCTACTGTATTTTCTCTTAAATTTAACATACTACCTTTTATACCAACAACATCTATAATATTTTTAGTTATTGCTTTACCATTAAACCATTCATAGTCTCTGAGATAATTAGAGTTTTTAGGGAATTGTACTTCAGTTGCTATGCAATTATAACCTTTTGAATATAGGATATATTTAGCTATTTGTTTTAATTCATAATGATCTCTTGACTCGTTTTTATTGTAGTTTTCATTTAATAATATTAAATTTCACCTCAGTTTTTTATTTTATTCCATTGCTTTTTTAATTACTATCTTACAATCAGGGCATCTCCAAATTTCTTTAAATACTCCATCTTCTCTAATTCCATACATTGTATTAATTAAATTTTTATGTTCACAATCTAATTCAATTGCCTTATTAACATTTTTATTTATTTTACATATTTGATTATGTATTTTTTCTTGTTCTTTAGTTAATTTTTCAATTTCTTTATTACCATACTCTTTAGCACAACTACCACATAAGAATCCTAATTGTCTTATGAAATATGTTGATTTTGTTTGTTTATCGCAATTTGCACAATAATTCATATTAATATTATTTCTCCTTTCTTATATCAATCACATATATCTAAATACTCTTCAATCATATCTCCAGATTGTGAGGTACAATAATGTCTTGTATTACATTTAGAACATATATAAAATTGATAGTATAATCCTTCTTGTTCGTCTGATTCTTGTTCTATTAGTTTAACTTTTGGATTACAATTTAGACAATACATAATAATTCTCCTTCTACAAAACCATAATAATTTCTCTCATAGAAAAGTTTCTTTCTTGTTTATGGTCTACATCAAAACAATATAATAGCCATTGTTCTTTATAAAAATCTGTACTTCCAAACCAAATTTTATAAGGAATAACATTTCTTATTGATGTGATACCTTTGTAATTTTTATATTCAAATTGCATAATTTTAGTATTTTCTGTTGACATATTTTATTTTACTCCCTTTACTTTTCATTATGTTTTTCAATTAAATCCCTAATAACTATAATATCATCTGATTTTTCATTTAATTTATCAATCATATTAATAAATTTATTTAAATCTTTCCATACTTTTATTTCTGTTAATTTTAACATTTTAAATTCTTCTTGAGTTAATAATTCAGATGGCTTATCTGTATTGTAATAAAAGTAGAAATCATATCCATCAAATTTACCTCCGTCAATAACAACCATAACATATTCTTTATCTACTTCTTGAATTATTGCTTTTTGAAATTGTTTTGTATACCCCATCGAGACATCATTATCATCAAATACTTCAATTCCATTAACAATATAAACTATCATATTTTCTCTTGCTTCATTCCAATTTTTCATAATAATTTATTCTCCTTTATTCATTAATCATCTAATCCAACATACTTTACATAAGTTACAATTTTACCTTGTCGAACATTTTTCTTATTAACTACTTTATATCCTTTACGTTTCATTTCTTCCCAATGTAAATATTCATTATTTGATTCAGATGGAGTATATAAATACTTCTCGGATATTACTTTTACTTCTTTTTGTGATAGTAGTTTTATATTAATCAACTCCTTTAATCAATTATTGTTAATAATCTGACATAATTACTTCCTTAATTTTATTATTTATTTTTTCTATCTTATTATTAATTTCTTCTTTTTCTTCATTTAACAATCTAATTTCTTCTTCACCATGAATTTCTGCACATTTGCCACATAATCTTTTAAGACTGACAAAATATTTTGAATTAGTTGGTGAAAAACATTTGGAACAAAATTGAGTTGACATATTAACTTTACTCCTTTCTATCCCACATTTCTTCATATTCTTCAGGCGTAAATCCTAAATCTATTAAATAATTAACTTTCATCATAATTTCACTTAAACTAATTAATTTTTCTTCTCCACATTTAATGCATTTATATATAAAATATTTATCTATACTGTCATTTTTTATTCCATCTGTATTTTCAAATTCATGTTCACATATAATTACTTTCAGTGCTTCGTCCCAACATTTTGAACATTGTTCATCTGTATTTTCATCATAAATTTCACACAATCCTGTAAAATCATTAAGACCAAAAGCATTAGGATAATGATATATTAAATGTTTTCTAGTATTATTTTTTAAATCTTCTTTAATATCATTGCATACTTCAAGATGTTCAATACTATCTGTTTTAACATTTTCACAATAATTAAGTATTATTTCTTTACCTGTTTTCATAATTTATTTCCCCCTTTTCCTAAATTTATTACCAAATGAAATTTTTGTCATGATTTTAATACTAGATGTAGTATGCGATATAATTTTGATATACTAGATATAGTATTTTAATTTTCTTATTATTACATATTTCTCAAATCAAAACCATATTTATTTGCTATGTCAATAACAATTTGAGGAATATTATCTACATCTATGTAATCACTATATAAATCTACTATTTCTGATAATAACTTTTCAATGTCTTTTAACATATTTATTTCTCCTTTAAAATTAAAATTCAAATTCATTCTCTTCATATGTACCAATAATACTTAATTCTTTATATTTTTTATTATATGTTAATTCTCCTATTTTACCATAAATTTCAGTATCATTATTTGCACATTCTAAATAAATTATAATAGGTGTATCAAGAGAAGATTTATCTTTTTGTAATATATCTATTAATTCTCTTTTAGTCATATTTATTTCTCCTTTTATTTTATTTAATTTTCAGTATGTGTATATTTTATACCACTATTGGTTATTTTACTATTAGAGGAGTTGATGAAATTAGACTAATAATCCGTCGGAAGATAATTATGTAATAATGTCAACTCCTGCTTTTTTATTTATTTTACTCCCAAATTTTCCACCAACATTTTCTATTTTTCTTTTGCAACTCTTTAAATTCTTTATCTACTTCTAATCGTTGTCTGGTGATCTTACTCCACATCTATTTATTTGTTCAAGTTTTAATTTTTTCATATTTATTCTCCTTCCTCTCTTGCCAACATACCTTCGTACTTTGTTAAAATACCATTTAATTCATTGCTTAAATATATTTTATTATACCATTCTGATTTTTCAAGTATATTTTCTACTTTCTCTATTAATGAATCAATATCAATAATTGCTTCAGTATAATTATAATTTTCTTCATTCCCATATTTGCCATTTGAAGTTTCTCTTAATGGACAATCAGGATGTTTCCAATAATTATCATAATATTCTTTTTCATCTATATCGTATTTTTGAATATTCAATGGTGCAGTATGATTCCATTTTACTAAACTACAAACCCAATTATTTATACTTCTTAACTCACATTCTTGACAAGATAATGGTAGATGATTCATTATGTTTTTATCAATGTAAATCATATATTATTCTCCTTCCATTTTCTTCTGTTTTTGATTCTTTTTAACTTTTTCTATCTCTAATGCAATTTTACTTTCATTTTTATTTTCTTTATCTTTCTTTTTCTTTTCTAATTCTTTTTTGTCACACTCTTTTATATAACCACAACAACTAACAATTACATATGGCCTATCCTTTGGAGGTTTAATATCTTTACATATAGATGCAGGAAATTCACCATATATTTTTTCACCATAACTTGCTGTCCAAGTTTTCTTAATGATATTTATAACAAATGAAGGACAAATATTATTATTTGTAGATGGATTATTGTTTAAATTATCTTCATTATCATTTTCTATGTATTGTTTTTCTAATTCTAATTCTTCATCGTCTTTATGTTTATCTTCTAATTGAGTATTTTTAGGTTTGCGTATGATTTTTACCTTCTTTCTATTTGTATCTCTATTTGTAGTATACAATTATTTTTATATTCTGTCAAGATATATTTGTTGTGAAACAACGGTTTTATTATAATTTTAATTTTATGTATTTGTTTATTTCTTTTTGAGAATTCAATTTCATAAATATTAATTTCTTTTCTGTTTCATTAAATTCTCTAATTATATATCTTGTTTGACCATTATTAAATGTTCTTATTTCTATATTTTTATCATCATAATATTCTTTATTATTTTCATATTCTAGTTTAGGAATTGTTTTTGCTTTTTGTGATTTTCCTGTAGTAATTCCTATCTCTATCCAATTATCTGCCTTATAAATTGCACCTACCCTTGGTGGAAGGATGAATGTTTGAAATGCCTTCAAATAATTATTATACCTTTCATACCACCATTTAATTGCATCTTTTCTAACTAGTGAAAGCAATTTTGTACCTGCATTTCTATTTTGTTGATTTGCTAAACAGAAAACAATGTTATTTGCTAATTCATTAAACTCAATATTATAATCCTTCATAAATTCTTGTATTATTTTTGGTTTTGAAAATGCACTTCCTAATGCGAACACTCCTACCATAATATTATTCTCATATAGATTCCAATAACATTTTCTTGATGGTCTATCTGCCCATTTTATGTATGAATGATATGTATTAATAAATTCTTTACCAATTAATCTTAATTCTTTTGTTGTTTCTCTTTCGATGTGATATATAAATTTTATAACTTAATTCCTCCCTTTTAATATAATTATATTTACAATTTCTAAACTTTGAATAAAACCAAAATTTGGTGCTAATATTTGATATATTTTATCTATATATAGTTTGTATTTAGTTTGCATACCACTATATATAGTATGTGAAATTTATTTTTACAATCCTTGTAATATAATTATATTATTTTTATCAAATTTATAATTATAATCAAAGGTTGCTTGTATAAATTTTTCTATTTGCAATTCAATATCTGAACTTTTAAAACCTTTTTCTTCACAACAATAAACAACGTCATCACCACTATTTAATAATTCATCCATATCTATAGGTTGGCATTCATCGTCTTTATAGAAATATTTAATTAACCCATTATTATATACTAGTTTTATAAAAGCAATATGTCCAGAATATATAAGTGTTGCTTTATAATTGTATTTAAATTCTTCTGGTATAAATACTGTTAATAAATCTAATGGTAAATTTTTATTTGAATCTGCTCTAAGTGATACTACTATTTTATCAGTTAAATCAATTATAATAATATCTCGTTTATAGGTATTTATGAATTTTTCATAATCCATATCATATAGTGTTTCAAAATGTTCTAAATCATCTTTAAAATCCCATTCTTCCAATCTTATTAATGCCATATTTATTGTTCTCCTTTTATATTTAATTTAATATTATTTATTCTAAACTATTAATCAATTAACCTCAAACGAATATCCCATCTCTCTATCCTCATCATCTACAACAATATCACAAATATCCTTGTTCACTATTTCGTCAAATGGCACATTATAATTTTTAACAAGATATGTTTTAATTTCTCCAATATTATCAAATACTTTTGTTTCAATTATTTTATCATTATTATAATCTTTTACTGTAAGTGTAACTCCACTTAATTTAATACCTAAAATATCAATAATCATTTTAACATGTTTATCATTTGACCATTTTTTTAATACTCTATCAAACTCTTTGTCATTTAATAAATTTTTAATATTATATTCCTCGAGTAGTTTTACACATTGTAAAGCAATTTCAGATAAACCACATTCTATTAACAAAGTAATTAATTCTTCTTTGTAATAATCTTCTTCTCTGAAACATTTTATTAAATCATTTTCAAGTAGGTATCTTATATTAGTTTTAACTATTTCATAAATATCTTTTTTATTAAATTTATTTTTATTAGATAAAACAATGTCTGATATAGAAATATCGTAATCAATAAAAGTGTTTTTGAAATATTCAAAGTATTTATATAGTTTTAAATCATATCCTTTGTTTACATATGAAAGACTATCAAATAATACAGATGCAAATTTTCTTAGCAATCCATCTTTATGTATTTGATTTATTACTTCTTCTTTACTATTGAATTTTATGAGTACATTGAATTCAGATATTTCATATTTATCTCTTGGGTTGTAACCTGTTCTATTTTTATATGATGCAAGAGGTTGTATTTTATAAATTAAACAATTATCGTCATCTAAATAAGGCACAAAGAATGAACTTAATATTGTCTCTAAATCATGTTTTCGATTATGTAAATTACAATAACCTGTATCTAATTGTTTAATAGTATTTTGTTGTTTAAGTATTGATTCTTTCTTATCTTTTAATTCTTGTGACGTTAGTTTATTTTTGTTGGTTTATTTTTATCTTGTTGTGGTTTAATAAAATCATCTTCTGAATATTGTTTTAATACTAGATAACAATATTCAGGTGGAATATTTACATTGTTCTTTTCTAATGGTAATGAATAAATTGCCATATTATTATATTCTCCTTTTATTAATTATATATTTGTATTCTATCCTAAACCCATTGATATAACTGACATAATAGCAGAATGTGCTTCATAATCATCTTCTTTAGATATATTATTTTGTGTAATATATTCTTCTGAACAAACACAAATACCATTACACCAATCAGTGAATATTTTCTTTTGAATATCATTTGATAGAGAGTTTAGATGTTCTTCTTGTACTTTATTTATATAATCTCTAACTCCATCATTAAATTTCTTAAAAGTATCAGATTCCATAAATTCATTTATATCGTCTGTATCAGTAACTAAAATGTTCATTATTTACTCCTTTCTATTAATCAATGCAAAATCTACTTCTTCATCTACATTGTTTAATTTTAAATAATCATCCCATGTGACATTACTACAATAACACCCTGAATCAATAAATCCTAAAGTAAATTCTACATAACATCTAGTACGAATAGATAAATTCATTTTATTTCTATTGTTTTTATAAAATGATTGTGGTGTATCACCAAATTTTCTACTCATTGCTTTCCAGTCACAAATCATTTGTTTAATATATTTATTTGGCATATCTAGTACATTTCCATTATTGTCTATCCAATAATTCCAATGGTGTTTATTATTTTTATAATGATGTTCACATGCTTTATTGAAATTATTTTTACATTTTAAATAATTTCTACTTAAATTAGACATTCCATTATTTAATTGTTCATAATTATATTCTTTTTCAAGTTTTACACCATGATATCCATAAAACCATTCTGCATATGGGATAAATTCTTTTGGACTAAACTTACTTAAATCATGTGTAAATGCGTGTATGTATTGTTTATCTTTCCAACATTCAATAAATACATTTTTCTTGTGTTCTAAGATGTATTTTAGGTAATTGATGTATATTTTCATGTGATATATTATTCTCCTTTTTAATTTTATATTTGTAATTATCAAGATAAAAGCGATATTTGGTCACGATATTATTTTATATTATTAAATTCTCATTTTAAAGTGTCTCTAAACACTTGTATTATAAGGGTTTATAAGCACTTTATTAATAAATAACAATAAGATTACGATATTACGTAATAATTCCCATATTGTGATAAAACGAATCTTTGATGTTGATTTGATTTTACTACCATATATAGTAGTTAATTAGTTTTCTGATTACTATATATGGTATTTTATTTTATATTTTTCTATTTATTGCTTAAAACTCTTTTTCTAATTTCTGATAAACTTTCATCTCTTAATAATTTACCATCAATAAATACATCTTCTAGTAAATCAATATCTTTATATTGTTTTTGTTGTGCAATAGTAAGACCATCAACATATTTTAATTTATTATTATCTTCTTTAACTACGATAACTCTACCAGTCTGAGATTTCTTAAATTTATCTTTATCTGTAACTGGATCTTTGAAAATATTTTTCTCTTCACCATTGATTACTACATGTGTAGATTTAATAGCAATATTAAATGTGTCTCTAGTGTAATAGCCTAATGAATAAGAACCTATCCCAAATACGATATTTTCACTACTAAATTTTTTCTTCTCTAATCTATCAAAAATAATTTCTGCTCTTTCTGTATGTATTGCTTCACCATATATCAGACCAATATGAGGATTTAATACTTTATATCCTTTTGAATTAATTGTACCACCAAATGTTTCCCATAATGATTCAATAGAACCTTTTTGCTCTAATGTTAATTCTACTTCTCCGCAATATTTTGTACTACTTCCATCAATATAATAATATTGTTTATCATGTCTATTCCATTCAATTTCAATAATTATTTTATAATATTTTCCTTGATACTCAAATATTCCTTCTGTTTCATCATCTCCACATTCACCATGTGGTGTTTCATTTTCTATTTTTCTAACTAATTTATCTTTCATCCATGTTTTACATAATTCAATATTTTTACAATATTTATTATCTGTTAAATTTTCTATTACTACATTGCCACAAATAATATCAATTGGATCGCCTGAATCTGGCCTTGGTACAACCTTACCATTTCTTTTCATAATGTCTTCTTTTAATGTTGGTATAATATTTCCAATAACATTCCAATAATCATATCCATCTGATACAATACTAATAATACCTTCTGGTGCTACTTCATTTATTAATCTTTTGTAGTATTTTAAGTCATCTTGGTATTGGCATTGTATTCCATGTTCAGATGCCAATACACTTGCACCTACAAGTTCTTTTTCTACATTGGCATTATAATATTTTTCTAAATAACAAATACTTGGTATTGTATCTGTGCCTGTAAAGAATAACAAATGTCCTGCACCTGTAGTTATAGCATCTTCATTGCCAGACATACCTCTATAACTAAAATTATGACACTGCCATTGAACATGATTGTTACTATCACAAGTTTTATCTGCCCATTTATCACATATTTCCCTATATTTTTTAACTATTGTTGTTGAAGTTATTACCTTCCAATTAGAAGCACTTGTAAGAGTTTCTAGAAAATTAGTCAACCAATGAAATTCATTATTAGTACATTCAATTGTAAATGTAGGAATTTTAACTGGTACTACAGTTCCTTCTTTTAAAGCACGAATTTTAATTGGTAAATAGCCTAATTCATGTAGTAACTCAATATGTTGTGTGTCAGCACAATTATCTCCTAAAGTATATTTAATAATTCTTTTATATTCATTTACAACTTCTTTTTTATCTCTATTAAAGAAATTATCATTAAAATATTCAATTAAATATTCTTTTATAAAACCTTGTAATCCAAAACATACTACTTCGTCAATATCTTTTATACGACTTCCTCTAGGTGTAAATGTTGAATATGTTTTTTCTATTCCTTTTTCTGCCATAATACGATGAGAAATTTTATAAAAATCAGTTAACAACATTGGATTACATTTCATATTAATTATTCTCCTTTTCACTCATATTATTTAAATAATTTGCTACATCGTCTAAATTCTTAAAATATTTTCCACCATTTCTTTCTACCATACGTCCAACAGGATCTAAATGTTTCATATCTTGTTCATCCATTGCCCATTTAGTATACCATTTATAATCCATTAATTCATTAGTAATGCAAATAATAGTTTTCTCTGGTCTTTTGTTACTATCATCTACTGCTTCTGCAATAGAATATGTACTATGTGTTCTTGTTAAAGTATAAAGTACAAAATCACAAGTTTCTCTTTGTCTAATTTCTTCTTGTTGACATTCTGGTGTCCAATCTTCAACTACAGGATTAAAATAGTTAATCTCTAGTTTTGGAATTAATTCTTCTCTCCATTTACTATCTGCACAAGTCCCACCTAAAAATACACATTTATAATTATTCATATTATAATTATCTCCTTTTATATATTATTTTTTATTTTTGTTTTCTATAGTTTCTACAACTTTTAATAAGCAATTGTATGCAGATGATAATCCTGCACGATCATCTAGTAAAATATTATAATAAACTTTTCTACCACCAAAATCTACACCATCTATGTTTTCATTAATCTTATCAAATGGAATATTATTAATAATTAAATATTTCTTTATATCATCATATTTATTTTCATTACAACAAGTAAATACTATAAAATTTGCACCAATTGATTTTGCTCTTTTTAATAAAGATATTACATTTTCAAATGTATACCCTAATTTATGATAATCATAAACTGTATTATCATAATCATAAGCAATAATTAATTTACCATATTTATTCCATTCTTTTATTAATCTATTAATCACATTTTCATCATTCAAATAATAATCCATTTTAATCTCCTATGTTATAAATTAAATTACTTGACCAATCACTTAGAATACTATCAGTTGTATATATTTTATCAAGCAATTTAGATTTAATTAATTCACCTTTATATATTGAATTTTCACAATGGGAAACATATAATAAAATATCATTTGCTCCTTTTTCTTTTAATTTTTCTCCTGCAAGTTTGAATGTTCCACCAAAAGCACATAAATCATCAATGATTAATATATTTTTATTCTGTATATCTGGACAATCTACTAATTCATAATTTATAATTTTACCAGTTTGTAAATCACGTTTCTTATTACCATAAAAATATGTAATATCATTAGGTAATTTTAATATTTCACTATACCTTTCCATTGATCCATTATCAGGATAGAAAACATAATCAATTTTTTCTTTATCAAATATTTCATCAATATATTGCTGAATATCTATTTCTTCACATCTGTCAAGCAATGTTGTCGTAACATTAGAATGAGTATCTAAAACTAAAACTTTATGAAATTTTAAATCATTAATCAATTGACAGAAATATTTTAAACTAAACATATAACCTTCGATATTTCTATCCATACGAGAATAAGGAACATACTTCATTACTAAATTTACTTTTGGATTATTAAATACATCATCTAAATATTTTTTACACATTATTAAGATTGAAATATCTAAATCCGTTTCATATTTAAAATCAATTACGAAATAATCTGTATCGTAATTTTTTATTTTATATATTCGTTCATTATTTGGATAACATTCATTGCCTATTGGATAATCGTTTATAGTTATCAAATTATTATCTCCTTTTCTATTTGTAATCTATCTACAATTATTTTACCATTTTGTTAATGCAATGTCAAGGTTTATTTTCATCAATTCATCTAATTTACCAAAATTCAAAGTTTGAATAAAAGACATAATTTATATAATTATTCACTCCTTTCATTCTCCCATTTTCCCACTATATTTTCCATACCAATCCCATAATTCCAATACAGAATATCTTTTATGCAAATCATTAATCCATTTCTTATACCCTTCACTATAATCTTTTATCTTCATTACTTCATTCCAATTACTTAACCAAGTTGAATGTAATTTTTGTGGTATATTGCACCATCTTAGTGTTTGAATAATATTAGTATTGCTCTCAATTCCAACAATAGTTAACATATTACTTTTAATTTTTGATATTCTATCATCTTTATAAATTGTAGGATCAAATTCTAATTCAAATGTAATTCCTTTGTTGTGTTTGTATTTAATTAATGCTAAAAGATAATTTCCTTCTTGAATTAATTTAGTTTCTATTTCTTCTGTTTTAAGTATCTTTATTTCTTCTTGTGTGATATTATCGAGATAAATATTTAAAAATAAATCTCCATTTTGATTACATTCTAAAATACTTGCAGTTTGATTTGACATATCTCTACCTGTGAATAGTGTGTAAGGTGTGCCTACTTTTAGTGCTGTAAAATATTTTTGATTGTTAGATTCTGACATTTGATATACCTTCTTTCTGTTGTGATTGAGATTAGATAGATTAAGATAAGTAGATAGGTATAAATATTTTACTATAAGATAAGTGTAATATCAACTAATTATGTTTAATCTGCACAACTATCACATTTTTCTGATCCTGTATAATCAGCAAATAATTCTCCACATACAGAACATGTATCTAAACAATTATCACAGAAATAATCATTATATTGCTCATATCTATTATGTGGTTTTAATTCTGATAATTTTAAAAGTTTACCACAATCAGAACATTGTTTGTATTCATTATTTATTATTGTACAATCAGATTGCAAAACCCATTCACCTAATTCTTTCAAACCATAGTGGAAATCTTCTATATGTTCTACTGTGTAAGTTTTACCTTTATAAATTACTTTTAATTCTTTACTCATTAAAATTTCCTCCTTTATTAATTCCAATTTTTAACAGTTAACAAAACCTCGATTTGGTGCTGATTTTTTAGATTTTATGTTCGATTATCTTCTGTTTTCGAGTATATGCTTCGATTTTCATGTTAAGATTTGTTAATTTAATGTTAAGATAGTGTTAAGGTGATTTGGAAGAGATAATTTTTGTTGTGTGAGTGTTGATGTATAAATATTATGATGAATTATGATGAATATATTATCTCTCCTATTGTTTATAAGTATAAATGAATATTTGGTGATTGTCAACAATTATTTTTATGTTTTGTTAAGCAATTTTAATATTATTCAATTTTATTAACATATCTTTTAAATGTGTCTTTCTAGTTAAGTTTGCTCTCTTTTTTAATGCACGTTTAATAGTTTCTGGTTCTCCTAAATGATAACATCTATGTTCTGCTCTAGTTTGACCAACATAAATTAAATTAGCATTTAACATAAATGTATGTGCTCTAGGAGTAATTAGAATAATATTTTTACATGCCCCTCCTTGTGCTTTAAATGTGGAAATACTATATGCCAAATTCAAATCTAATGCAGATTCATGATTATATACTATTTTTAAATTATCATATTGAACAACCATATAATATTTATCTATTAAAATTATTTTACCAATATCACCATTGCTAATAAATGTTGTTGGATTATTTTCGTCAAAAATATCATAACTTTCAGGATTATAAATAATAGATTTGTAGTTATTTTTTGTTTGAATAACTATATCATCTAAATAATAAGTTATATCACCAGATTTAAGTTTAATATCACTACCACAATTTTTATTTGCTATTTTTTGAATCATTTCATTTATTTTTATTGTTCCATATTCTCTGATATTATAAGAAGATAATATCAAAATATCTTCAGGTATTACTCCATTATTCATTAATTTAGTGTATAAATTTTTAATAGTAGATAATATTTTTTCTTGTTGCATTGGCATATAAATATAACCTTTATCTTCACCAAAGATACTAGTGTTTTTAGTATCTTCTATCCAATTTTCTCCTAATCTTGTTTTTGTAGCAATAGTCAAAATTCCACCAATACCATATCTAAACACTTTTGTTAATGAAGTTACTGGTATTACGCATGATTCAACCATATCATGTAATACATTTCCTGCCCCTACAGATGGGATTTGAAATCCATCTCCTATGAATAATAATTTTGTTCTTGAAAAATCAATTGCTTCAATTAATCTTTTCATTAAAAATATATCAGTCATTGACATTTCATCAACTGCTATAACATCAAATGGTACTTTATTTTCTTCGTTGTAATACCATTCTGGATATTCTGATGGATTAAACATATAACCTCTATGAATTGTGGCAGCATCCTCACCTGTATATTTTGCAAGCACCTTCGATGCTCTTCCAGTTGGGCAAAGCAAATAAAATGATTTTCCTAATTTTTTCATTAAAGATATAATTGCTTGTGTAGTAAATGATTTTCCAGAATTCCCTGTTACAAATATTTTATTATTCCTTCTTAAAACTAACATATTACTAGGTACTGTGAAACAATATTTATATCCGTCTAACGTTTTATATTTAGTAATTGGTGTTTTTGTATGATTTTCTCTATCATCATGACATAAACCAACTAAATTTCTTTTAGTAAAACATACTCTATAATCAATTGATTTTCTAATATATATTTTTCCAGAAGTTTTATATTCTTGATTTGTTCTATCTTGAATTTGAATAGTAGATTTATAACCACATACTGAA
>Ga0209318_1000579_pt1 | contig 34658 bp, 42 predicted proteins | sample RifGroE1_FD_183999 | JGI IMG/M metagenome (GOLD analysis project Ga0209318, IMG submission 183999) | Groundwater microbial communities from Rifle, Colorado, USA - Groundwater E1 (SPAdes) (version 2) | ecosystem: Environmental > Aquatic > Deep subsurface > Groundwater | place: Rifle, Colorado... | reverse complement strand
CGCTTTGGCTTCGGTTTCGATGCGTTTCTGTTCTGCTCGGGCTTCGGATTCTGCTATCTTACGTTCTTGAGCGTCGGCATCGGCTTCGAGTATGGCAATTAACTCGCTGTAGTTGTGGCCGGTATTTCCCTGCACCTGCCGAAGTGTGCTGGCCCTCAGTCTAATACTGGCCACCTTGGATAAGTCTTTGGTCAGCTTTGCATCTTGGCGTAGGGCTTTGTTCATATCGTCGGCCCAAGGGAATTTAGTCGGCTTACTTGAAACCTTACCCCTGAAGTAGTGTTTTACTAGCTGGCGTTGTACCTGCCAGGCCAAATCGTCGGTGAAGGATTTTACTAGCATTAGATAGCCAGATTCGGTAAGAAGGGTAAGGCCGTTTGGAGCCGTAATACCAAACTCCGTTTTTGCTTCGTACGAATTCCGTACGAAGAAGTCTTCGCCTTCGATGAAATGTTTACGGTTATCGTTAAAGTTTCTTCTTGCTGTACCATCTACCCGACAATGGAGAGTATCAACTTCTTTCAAAGTAATAACCCTCTGGTTACGGTAATCTTTTACAAATAAATCATGTTTCTGTTCGGCTATTGTGAGTCTGACTACTGCTAAATTCTCTATCTCATACACCACCTTTCAAGGAATTTTCTCCCTCCATGTCGAATGGTTAGTTGTCCAGACTACCATACACGGAAGGGAGGTGAGATATTTGGATAAACATTTTAGGAAAAGTTTTATGGTTACAGTAAGCCTTGGTTTTTTTAGTGCTTGTGATGCTATGCGCGAATTAGATTCGACCGAGAAAGATAATTCAATTATCATCGGCTATCTGTCTATAGCTAATTCGTACATCAGCTCTGCTTATGCTATTTACTCCTGCAATTACGTTAAGCTAAAAAATATTAAGCTAGATGATTTGTTTCATTGTTTCCATTTATTTTCCAATGAACTTATGAAGAGTATTAATACTCACGAAGACCATCGCTGGATTAAAAATAATTTCAATGATTTTAAATCATCGTACGGAGAAGTTGAATTACTTTTCGGTGACGTTAGGCATCCCCTCTAGTAGTTGAGAAGCCAATATACTGATAGTAGATTCCAGACGCATTACGTCTCTTCTTAAGTCAATGATTCTGCCGGTTTGCGTTAACAGTTCTTTACCAACCCAACTATCAGGGTTTACAATAACTGTTTCAATTCCTTCGTGACGCTTAAAAGTAGCTTCTACGCAATCAATTGCCGGTTGATATCCTTTGAATATTTGACTAAGCTCTTCCCTGTCAATAGGCGCGGCATTTGCCGATTTAGTAGCACAGTAAGGACATTCTTTATTAACAGGGTGATAGTGTCCGTGGCATTTAGTACAGTAAACCAATTTACCTTGGTAATCTACTGCCACATAATTTGATAAGTTAAATTTCTTAGCAATTTGGTAAGGATCAAAATTATCAATCTCAACGAAATCGAGAGCAACCTTTGCAGCACTTAAAGCATCTTTCAGTTGGCCTACTGTTACACCCCTGCTTGCGAGTAGTTCAACTACTTCAATGGCAAGGGTTTTTTCTTTTTGGCCCATTTTTTGTACGTCAACTAATCTCATAGTTTTAACCACCTTTTCATATTTTTTGGTAATCGGCTAACTTACTTTTCACCTCCTTCTGTCATAAAATCCATTTCATAACATACACATATTCTAGGGAGTTATTTGCTTCTAGCATGAAAGTCTATTTTTTAAGTGGCCCGGTTACTCGGCCACTTGGATATAATTTTTAACTGGACAACTGCTGCAGTACCGACAGGCAACCTCCCGACCGTAGGCTTTAGCCAGCACTGCCACTTCGTCAGGGGTTGGTGTTCGCTTACCTGCTTCAATACGAGCAAGCGTTTTCTCTCCGATGAATATTTTCTCCGCTGCCTCTAACCTACTTCGAAATCCTGCCTTTATCCGGGCCTGTCTGTAGATATTCATCTGCAGCACCGCCTTTAACTTGCCGATTTTTTCGCTTTAGCCTGCTTACGCGCATCAATCCAGTTAAGGAAATCCTGCTTATCAACACGCTTAGAAGCTCCAATGTCAAGATTAGGAATCCCACCGGCCTCCGGTTTTAATTGGAATAGTTCATACACCCTTCGACGGGAAATACTAAGATAGTCTGATATGTGTTGCGCGGTTAAAATATCTGGTAATGTTTCTTTGGTATAGGCTTTTGGTGGCAATGGTTTCACCTCACTTTCCGTTACGTTTTAAAAACCATTCAAGTGGCTTTTTAACGACAGGTGCAATCCGGGCCAGAAACTTTACCGATACAGGTGTCATTTCTTGCTTTACCTTGTGTAAATGGTCCTTTGATACACCTGCTTTTTCTGCTACTTCCGGCTGAGTCATACCTGATTCTTTGACGGCTTTTTTGACTTTATCTCCAGTGCTGCTACCATTAGTTTTCATGTTAGGAAGCAGATTCAATCCTTTCTTTGTGCTGTTTTAGCACATTATTGGACAAAAAAAGATACTCAACAGATTTTCCTACTACTTGTGCAATTTTGATAGCTGTATCAAGATGAGGATTTCGCCCTCTTTCGTAGTGGGCATAGGTTGATCTATCAATACCTACCTCATTTGCTATCTGTTCCTGTGTCATACCTTTTTCGGTTCTCGCCCCTAGAAGGCGTTCGTTCATGTTGGTTCACCTCGCTTTGTGCTATCTTAGCACTTATTATATAGTGCTGTTTTAGCACTGTCAAGCGTTTTATAAAAAATACTTGCTGTTTTAGCACATTAGTTTTAAATCCAGCACAAACATTATATAATAATGCTGTGAGGTGTGGCATATGAGCACAATTGCAAGTAGATTAAAAAGTATAAGGGAAGAAAAGGGGTTAACACAAAAACAAGTAGCTGAATTGACAGGATTGGTCCGTGCAACGCTTGCCAATTGGGAGATTGGACGCACAGAACCAGACGTTAAATCCATCGGAATATTATCTAATTTCTTCAACGTATCCACTGACTATCTCATACATGGCAATAAGCTCCCTGTCCCCAACGATTCAAAATTCGATGATATAGCAGAAATAACTTTGGAAGAAGAATTCGCCAGAAAAGGCTTATCTCCTGAAGTTCAACGCGAAGTGTTAGAATCTGCCCTTAGAATTGTCGAAGAAACTCGAAAAAGGTATAAAAAACCAGTAAAATAACCTGTTTACGCACTCCTGTAAACGTAATAACATTATCATACAAGCAAATGATAAATATTGACTTGTAAGAACATATGTTCTGTAGTATAATGTTATCGCAATCAAAAAGGGGGATGCGGCCACAATGGAGTGTTACTATGCGCATTTACCACTAGGAGTAGCAGAAATAATTACATCAAAAGAACCAATATTTCAACTAATCAATTCGAAAAAATGTCCTAATTCCCAGAGACCGTGCAAAAGAAAAACTGAGAATATTTGCTGCCTTGGCATGGACAAGCATTGTATAGAAGAATGCCCTAATAACAAATAATAATAATTGCTTGTTCAAAGACATAAACAGAGACCCCGGAAATGATCCGAGGGTTTTTGTATATAAAGATTGAGGTGATAATACATGCCCCATTTCTACAAACCAAACTGTAAGTGCCCCAAAGATGCTAAAAAATGCACCTGTGGGGCAACCTGGTCCTATATATTGGATATTGGAACTGATCCGAAGAATGGTAGGAGGAAGCAAAAGAAGAAAGGCGGCTTTAAAACTAAAAAAGCAGCAGAACAAGCGGCTGCACTAATCGTTACTGATTTAGCACAGGGCAAAACACTAATCCAGGAGTCTAACATTACCTTCAAAGATTTTTCAGTCTTGTGGTTAGAGACTTATAAAAATTCCGGCAAGGTAAAAATAAGCACAGTTCGTATTAGAAAAGATGAAATAGCTAAACTATTACCATATTTTGAATATTTAAAAATAAGAGATATTACTGGTGTCAAATATCAAGAAGCTCTTAACGATCTAAAAGCCACTAAAGGTTATAGCAACCAAACAATAAGAGGTACGCACGCTACCGGAAGTATGATATTTAAAAAAGCTGTAAAGGAAAAAATTATTGCTGAAAACCCTGCAACATATGCAGTAGTACCAAGAATAGCAGTATCAGTGCAGGAAATTGAGCAAGGGGAGATACCAAAATTTTTGGAAAAAGAAGAATTAGCACTGTTTCTAAAGATAACTGAAAAAAAAGGTTTAGAATTTGATCGTGAAATATTCAGATTATTATCTTTTTCCGGGATGAGGGTAGGAGAGTTATGTTCGTTAAAATGGTCTGATATAGATTTTAACGAAAACACAGTTAGAATAACAAAAACATATTATAACCCAAACAACTCACCGGAATATGTATTATTAACGCCAAAGACGAGGAAATCTATTCGGACCATTGACATAGATCCCGAAGTTATAGATGACTTAAAACAACTTCAGCAAATACAAAACGAATTAAAAAGACGGGATAATTACCATGACGAGGATTTTGTTTTTATAAACACTTTAAAACATCCCGGTTATCCAATATCTCCGCGCAGGATAGAAATGAGAATGAAACGATTACTTAAGTTAGCAGAGCTAAACGAAAAGTTAACGCCTCATTCCCTTCGGCATACACATACATCACTATTAGCTGAAGCCGGGGCCAGCCTGGAAGCTATAATGCAAAGATTGGGGCACAGTAACGACAGTACAACCCGTAATATATACCTACATGTTACGAAGACAGTAAAAAAAGATACCTCACAAAAGTTCAGTGAACTAATGAGAGGTATCTAGGTTACCTAAAATCCAATGTTACCTTTTCGTTACCACTGCAGACAAGAAACACTCCCGAACCCTTTAAATTAAGGGCTTTATAGCTGCACTGACAGCACCTGTAACATACTGTTTTACTCTGTAGCGATTTTAACGAAAGGCCACGATGCCGCGTAGAATAAGGGTTTTCCAATATATTTACTGTAACATTTTTCTTTCCAATTTACAACCTTTTTCAAGATTGCGTTACCTTTTTGTTACCTTCGGATTAAGGAAATGGTGTGCTATTTCTTCCATCAGTATCGGTCAAATTGACCGATACTGAAAACTTATCTAAGCGGTCTTTGTGCCTTTCGTGTATCTTTCTAATGGAATCGTTTTCTATCTATATACTACTTCCAGGACCTAAACCCAAATATCTTTTCAAACCTACTTTTAGGCTGGTCATCGGGGTGAATATTTATTTGCTGGAACTCGTATTCATCCCGTCTAGCAGGCTTTTTTTTATCAGTCCAGCAGGCTTTCTTGCCTATGGCAGCCCCTATCTCTTTACCGATAAATTTTCCCACACGCATAGCCTTACTCATGTTTTAAGATCACCCCTTGAAAATTATTAATTAACTCATCTATCGTGGCTACAGTAAACCGGAGATTCTTAGAATTTTCCTTCTGGATAATTCCCTCTAGTCGCCTTTTATCAGTATCAAAGCCATCTGTAATCACCAGGATACCGGCAAACTGCTTACCGCCTGACCACTCCGGTGTATGCCATTCGCCCGACATGAAATAGTCAGTGTATTTCTTAACCTTATCAAATACAGACTTATTGTCTATTCTTTGCGCCTCGATGTAAAACGGATAAGCTTTATCCTTTTCGGTATTCTTAAGGACCATAAACCCATCCGGCACCAGGATATTACCACACTTAATGCCCTTGGTCTGCCAGTCCTTTAAAATCCACCAGTTAGGTGCTTTACTGACAGCAACATAAACCCAGTTCAGCAGTAAGATGTGGTCTATCTGTGTAGGCTTCTTGCCCCTTTGCCAGTAAACGTAACTGTCAGTCAAAGACGTCCTGCCCCGGCTTAATTCCTCTCGCTTAACCAGTTTCAGCAGCGTTTCCCTGCACTTCTTCGCATAGTAATCACCGGGGCCAAAGACTAGCATCTGCACCTGCTCCCTGGACAAAACAGCTAATTCGTCAACTAACGAACAAATATTATTTTGGCGTTTTTTCCCAATTTGTTTTAGTCTCCCTTTCCCACACCCATTCCCTGCACTACCCGAATCAAATTCGGCCCTTTTAACCTCCCTTTGGTCGGTCTTATTTTCCTGGCCTGAAGCGTCTAAAGACAAGCCATCACAACCTTTCTATGGGATTAATTCTTGCCGGGGTGTTTGGATTAAGTCGGATACTGGTTTAAGTACCGGTTTATCGTCTACGTCCGGAACCGGTTTACCATCTACATCCGAAACCGGTTCATCGTCGAATTTTAAAAGCCTTGGACTGGTCTTTATTACCATTTCATAGACCTGGATTTCCTTTTCCGAATCTATTTTTAGTACACACCTACCGGGTATTTTAGGAAGTATAGAACATTTATAGTAACCTTTTCCGAATACTATTTCACAAGTCACCTGGTCAGCCCTAAAGCATATTTTTACTGGGCAATTTGCCTTCTCTTGGCCTGACACGATGGTTCTGTCAGGCCGTTGGGTACAAAGGACCAAATGAATACCCAGTGCCCTGGCTAAACACATCAGATTCGTTAAATGTACATGAGCTTTCTGCCTGCCTTTATACTCCGGGTGATCTCTCTTGACCACATCCGGAGAGAGCTGAGAGAGTTCATCGACCAGCACACTGATATAGCCTAGCCGGTGTTCGTTTGGAACTACAGCATTGAATTCTTTAATATTCCTGACATTCACCTGCTTAAATAATGCCATCCTGCGCCGCATTTCAATTTCAAGTTCTTCCAGCACATAAACAGCTTCGCCTAAGGTATCGGCCATGGTAACCAAACCTCTGGCTGGCTGAAATTCTACCTGTTTTAAGTCAATGACGTAACAGGTTGAATACTGGGCAAGTGTTAGGAGAAACAGCCAAAGCATATTTGATTTTCCTCCACCAGTCTCACCGGCTACCAGAACATGTGGGGCTGCCGCAAGGTCAATAATCTCTAGCCCCTGCCTAGATTCACCTATGATTATAGGCAAATCATATTTGTTACACTCTAATGGGAAATTCCATTTTTCATGGCCTGTCAAAGCTGTTATTCTTTTTGGTAGCTGATTAGTAAAAATACTCATAATGAGCAGACCATTGACGTCCTCAAAATTAACTTCTGAATTAGTCGCCATTTCTAATTCCATTTGAATTTTAAGAAAATCATCGACACACAGGCCCGGAGGAAGACAATAAATATGATCCCATCCGATTTGAACACCTTCACCAGATTTTTTCTCTTTTCGCTCCTTAAGAATCGGCCTTAGGATTCTGTTTTGAAATGGCGCCCTGGTAACAATACCAGTATTAAGAAAAACTTCATCAATTATTTTAGGTAGTTGATTATTGGTAAGACTGATATAAAGATTCTCGCCTAACTTATAAAAGCAAACCAGGCTGTCATAGATAATCGTTCCCAGGGATGCTCCTATGTCGTAGGGATTGCCGCCCCTGGAGCTGTTTTCCGTGTACTCAAATATACTCATTTAGCGCCTCCTATAAATACATTGGCTACCGCTGGCCACCACTGGAAATAACAAACCATAACTATATACAGCGTCCACAACACGGTAGAAATAAAATCCCTCTTAGTCCAGGTTTTTAGGACTACCTTACCGCCCCGGTCGATAAAGAACCGGCTTAAAATGGTCAAGCCGCCTAAGGCTAAAAAACCAAATATCATTTTTACACCTCCGGGTTAAAGATTGGGTTTTGCACTGCTCTATGTATCGGGTTGACTTATATACACTAGGTTATGTACTGGGTTACGTTTTTAGCGGGCCAATATTGTCGTGCTAAATTGCTGGCAAGCAGAATATATTAATATTTCAGGGCAAAATAAAAAAACCCCGACCACATGGGCCAGGGCTTCGGTAGTAATATTTTTAAGCTTTCTTTCCGTCAACATAGGCTTCACCAAAAATGTAGGCCGTCACGATACCGGCTGCAGCCAGAATCGCTTCGCCGGGAATGTTTAAGCCTAATCCTTCATTAGCGATCGCTACGACAGCAGCTACAACTGCCATCCAAAACTTTCTTGACTTAAATTTTGACATCTCTCATACCCCCCGATATTTTTAAAGCCCCAGCGCATGGCAAGGGCTAAACTAAAGCACTTTCTTTTAATGTGTTTAGAGCCACCTTACAAACAAACCACTTAGGCGCCGGGTCATTGGGGTCGTGGTCCCCAGCGATTAGACCGGCTTTCTTAGCCTGCTCCATAATGTCAATCTTCCATTGCTCCGGGCCTGCCACCGGTACCGGAATGGCTATGCCATAATAATTCAGCACGCCATCAGCTATAGCCCTGGCAACTCTCTTTTGAAACTCAGGACTGGTAAGCAATTTTTCTTCTGTCGGGTTCGATATAAAAGCTATCTCTACCAGTATTGCAGGCATTTTAGTTTGTGTCAGGACAGCAAAATTGGCTTCTTTGTCCGGGTCGCCGTCAGACATATCTTTCCTGGCTGTCAATTCCGGCAGTGCTACCTCCAGGCTTGAAATAACGCTTGTAGCGAGAGCATCAGCCCTTGTATTGCCGCGTGCAGTATAAACTTCAAGGCCGTGAGCTGACCGGTCAACTGCCGAATTACAATGTATGCTAATAAAGAAATCAGCTTTGGCTTCGGTAGCTTTGCCGGCCCTGGCGCTTAAATCAGCATTTAAGGTGGCGCCCAATCTAACATCAGTTGTCCTGGTATAGCTAATTTCAAACTGACCTGATTCCTCTAACATATCACCGGTCAATTTCGCCACAATCAAATTTACATCTGCTTCGTGAGTGCCGTTTTTACCTAAAGCTCCCGGATCCGTTCCGCCATGCCCCGGGTCAATAGTTCCTTCATACATTCTTCTTTTCCTCCTTGCCTCCGGATTTACCTTTCAAAATATCAACCGCCTGCTTAATCAGATCCGGCACCGGCAACCCAATCCTGCCGGAATTTTCAACGATACTCAGCAGCTCATTGGCCAGGTAGAAAAATATCGTTGCATCCCTAAAAACATGACCGTCTGCAATGGCCGTATCAACCAGGTGGGCTACTGCCACCATTCCGAAAATAAATACCTTGCGGGCTATACCCTTAAGCCCGACTGAGCTACTCAGCACTCCTTCGATAGCAGCAGCTACCATACCGCTTAGGTAATCCATGACCACAAAGGCCAGCAAAATACCCAGTAACGTGCTCCAACCGCCGAAGAAAAAAGACACGGCCGCGCCGCTTACCCCTACTAAAGTTTTAAAAGAGTTTTCCACAATCTTGCACCTCCCGGTAACCAAAATAAAATAACCGCCCCTTTGGCGGTATACTTTCATGCCTTGATATTGCTGAGGTATACATAGGTATACTTGTATACTTTTTGTATACCTTTTACCTGTGCCTATAAAATAGCATTCAAACAACTAACTAAAGCATTCAAGTCGCTGGCACGAACATCGTCAGCATCGCTAGGATTAACAACACCAGAAACACCAACTTTCGTAACGGGCAATCCTGCCCCACTCATCGGCAATATTGCATTGCGGGCCTGGTTAAACTGGCTTGCATAAAACGTATTGCCGGTAATTGCCGCCGTAAACGATGAATCTGCATAACTCTTATACTCCCTGAAATCGTTGATTTTAGCACACAGCGCATTCCACTCGTCATCGGTCAAATTCGTTGCAGGATCGCCTTGATTTTTTGGAGTTGTCCAGCAAAAATCGGACGGTCTAGCTATTCCTGGCGTAACATAAATAGAAGGGCCATTAGCCAGAGAGTAAACCCTCGAACCATCCCCGCCAGTAACCCATGATTTTGCGTGTAATGTATACTCTATTCCCGAAGTTAATCCAGTAAATGTTACTTGTCCTCCAGGCGAAGTTTCAATTGATGATTGATCCCCAGATGGTGAAATGTATACTACATCCCCTTCTGCAATCCCACTCACTAAATCAACCTGAACAGTAATTGAATTATCTGTTTTACTCACTAAAGATAATGTTGGTGGACAAGGATTTACTGTTGCGATTTGTGTATTAGATGTAGCAATCAAAATCGAATAAGTATCTCCGTTGTTGAGATATCTTCTATAAGCTTCAACATAAAAACTATAAGCATAACCATAGGCAAGATTTTCTGCTGTATATTGTGATGTTAAAGCAGTTTTTCTTGTCCATGATACATCGCCAGCTTTCTTATAATATAAATAATAATATTCTGTATACGGGATGCTAGTCCAATCTAAATTAAATCCTGCATCAATCCTACTGGTAACGCTGGGCTCGTTTTCTAAGAAATTACCCAAAGGTTCAGCTTGCACTAACCCGTACCCATACTGATATGAATCTCCTAAATTGAGGCAATTATTCAATAATTTATTTACTAGCTGACTACGGGAATACGAAGGATATTTCTCTTTTAAACAGGCTAAATGACCAGTTACATAAGCGGCTGCATAGGAAGTACCGCTTGCGACTTTGTACCCACCATAACTTGACTCATCACAGCTTACAACATATTCCCCAGGTGCTACGACATCAAGCCCATCACCATAGTCCGAAAAGGATGCTCTAGCATTTGCTGTAGTAGTTGCACCTACAGCAACACATGAATAATCAGAAGCCGGACACTGAACGGTAGAAATACCTACATTGCTCCATGTTTTTGTTTCTGAGGAGTATGTTCCATTTCCAGAGCAACTAACAACTATTATTCCTGCATTATAAGCACGTCTGCAGGCATCAACTAAATCTTGATCATAATCACCGTCTGCTGTTGAAAGTGGTAAATTGATTATGTGGACGCTCTGAGAGATACACCAGTCAATGCCAGCAACAAAATCATCTACCCACCCAAAGTTAGTATTATCAAGAACTTTTGCCCCATATAATTGTACATCAGGCGCAACTCCAATGTAACCAACCGTATTATCTTGTCCTGAAATTATACCTGCACCAAATGTGCCGTGACCTTGATCATCATATTGATAGGTATAGTCATTTATATAATCTATCCATCCTGACACATAAGGCAGATCTTCGTGGACTTCAATACCACTGTCTACCATTCCTATTTTTACATTCTTACCAGTGTAAATCTGCCTGTAGTATGAATCAACTTTTGTCTTACTGTAACCCCAATCCATAGATTGAGAAGACCCTCGGCCAGCACTAACCGAATTAATACTTTTAATTGCTGGATTTTGGTTTAATAAATTAACCTGTTCTTCAGTTAACTCTGCGGAAAGCAGTTCCGGCATGTTAGCATAGTCGTGTCTCACTTTGCCACCAACAGATTCAATCAAAGCAGCGTCTGAGACGTTGTCAAACTTAACAAAGTATCGTTTAGACTCACTGGACATTAAACAGCACTTTTAACTTTAACCAGCAGATCTTCGTATCTTGCAATTTCTCCGTCAATCCTGGTCAGTTCGGTTTTCAGGTTCGTCCTTCTGCTTTCCAGTTCAATCAGGATTCTGTAGATTCTCTCGCTGGTTAGTTCTTCTTCCTGGATAGTAGTTTTTCTAACCCTAAACACACCATTATCCTGGATTATTTCCGCACTTTCATTTAAAACTTTAGGCATTTAATAATTCCTCCTTTCATATATTTCGACATTCTTTTTTAAAGGAGACACCTCCAGTCCGTCGAAAATAGCATTGTCGTGACTATTTTTGGAGGAAAGGAGGTGTATACTTTGAAAATTAAGTTTACATGCTTTGATTGTCAGGAAAGTTTTACTATTTCTACAGAAAACTTAGTCAAAAAAGAATCTCTGGCATGTCCTAATTGCGAAAAACAATTTCCGCAAAGCAACCTTGAAGCATTAAAAAAAGTACATGATATACTTTTAACCGCAGCAGAAGGACTTGTTACTACTGATGATATAGGGAACGAAATTAAACACTGGGATTATAAATTAGTCTAAGTTGTTTTATTTATTTTGGGTATTAGGTGACGGTCAATAATACCTGTTTTAGCTAAATCTAATGCCCTGGCTGCTTGACGAATGGTAAGATTGTATTCGCATAATACTTTAGATATGTCGTAGTGTACCTTACGAGCTACTTCATAGGATACTTCCTTCATATCGTCGCTAATGAAAATATTTTCATCGTTGAAACTTATTTTACCGTGACTTTCGGCAACGATTACGCTAGGTGCTAAGGCCCCGGTAATAGTTTCGGCAATAATTCCATTAGCCAAATTCCCGGTAATATTGTCCGGAACAATTCTACTATAAGATTGCAGCTTCCGATAAAGCTCCTTAGAAACTTCTTTAATATTCGGCTGGACTTGTCTTTTTAGTTCAGCCACTTCCTTTTCAAGTTGCTCAACACGTTTTTCTAATGCAGTCTGCATAGTAAATTCCCCTTTCGATTCTATTATTTGTCGAACAAGTTTTCCTGTGATAAAATACACTTCAAAAAGGAGGTCTTTGTATTGAAAAAAATCATTGCTAGTTTTGCCGCTGGTCTAATTTTGGCCACTGCTACATTTGCATTTGCAGGTAGCCCGATTAAACTATTTGTAAACGGTCAGGAAATCCACTCCGACGTACCGCCTCAGATTATTAATGGCCGGACTTTGGTGCCTGCCCGGCCACTGGCTGAGGCTTTGGGAGCTAAGGTGGAATGGGATTCTGCCAGCAATTCAGTGGTTGTTATGAGTGGTCAGCAGCAGCAAACTGCTACTGCTACTCCTGAAAACCAGGACAATGTTACTGAAACTACTTTCAATGGACTTAAAGCTATGATAATTGATGGTGTAACGTATTTTGATAGAAATGACTATGGAACTAAATTTTATGATCATAAAGATTTTAATAAGGCACAATATGGATATGATAAAACTAAAAACATAATAATATACCAATTAAATGGAATTGATGAACAAATAAATATAAGCAAAGATGATGTTAAAATTTATTTAGGTAGAACATGGATACATTCAAAATATTACCGCGAACCGTAATTAATCAACCAAATTTTGCAACAATAGGCTGATCTAATCTCTGGGTTCCTGCATATACACCACCAGGGGCGGATAAATGTACAGCGTCTGCCGCCGGATCACCATATATTTTCGCATCACCGGAAGTAAACATTATATCAGAAGTAAAACTGCCTGGATTCATATATAATTTTCTTCCAATATGAACATCAGTCCCAACATCAATAGTAGTATTACTTATGATACTGCCACCTTCAATTATAGGGCTATAAATCTTGTCTTTTTGCAGGTAAGTATAATCAGTACCGGACTTCTCAACAACATTTTCTTTGTCGGTTATGCTGTCCCAACTAATCGTACTGCCAGGGCCTAACACAATGTCGCCTTCAACTTTTGTTATGCCACCAATGCCAGTCTTTAATGTTCCTGCTGATATGCTTTTTGCTAACAAATAAAGTTGTTCTAGCACATCAACGGTATTAATTTTCAAGCTCTCGCAGTCAACGTCACCCTTGAAACTTCCATCAGTGGCAATTACCTGGCCTGTTGGAGAAACTCTAAACGGAGCACTACTAAATGTATCACTACCAAGATATAAACCGTTTTCGTCTGCCTTACAGACATTCTCCCCGGTACCAATCTTAATTTTACTTGCCAGTGTCAGGCTGCCGTCAGTGTCAGCGTAAAGCATATCAACCCACACACCGTTAATTAACTGCTGAATCTTAATTCCACCCGTGGCGTTTAGGATAACCCTTACTTTATTATCGCCACGGGTTACAACAACCCCATTTGCAGAATCAATAACAACGCCGTTATAATTTTCCGCTTGCTGCACACTGTTAGCCGCCTTGCTATCCTGAACAGCCACCCAGTTTATTGCATCATTGGGATCATACGCTCCAGTGGTATCAATGCTTCGCTCCATACCATAATACCGGTATGGTTTATTCCCATCGTTCGTGTCAAACCAAAGATCACCGTAGGAAGCTACTGCTGGCTCGGTGTCCTGATAAAACGTAACTATCTTCCTATCAGCAATACTCTGAGCATCAGCCGCCGCTACGATTGCTTGCGATATGCCACTATCCTGTGCCGGTACCCAATAAGTACCGTTTGAGCGATAAATTTTATTTCCGTCATTGGTATCAATCCACAAGTCGCCTTCATCTTCCGGATTTGGCGGTTCAGGTTGAAAAAAAGTAGTAACCTTTCCGTCTGCTGTGGCCTGTGCTCCGGCAGCTGCTGTAATCGCATTGGCCGCCGCTACAGAAGCCGCGTTGACCGCTGCCATTGCCTCATTTGCCCTGGTATCGTCGGTGTACTTTGCCGCCAACTCCCAATCAGCGGAGGAATAACTTTGCCCAGCAAGCTTCGCAATGACACATCTTTCTATATCCCCGGTCGGGCCACCTGACCATAAATCGCCAATATCATACGGAGGTGCAGGTTGCACTAAAAACACCCTGCGCTTACCATCGGCGGTATCTTGGGCTTGTTGTGCTAGGGCCAAAGCTATTGCAACGTCGGTATCCGGGATAAGTTGCCAGCTATAGACGCTATCATCGTAGACAAACCTGTAGGCATAGCCAGTAGTGCTGTCATAAAATAAGTCGCCAAGGTGGTTGTCCTTTTCGGTGCTGGTTGTCCAGTCGCTTGCCGGGATGTTTTCCAATGTCGGAGTGTAGGCGTAAAACCATGTCGTGATATTCCCGTCGATCAAACCCTCAAGATAGGCAAAATCAGCCGGGTAAGTAGTGTTAACAAAATTATTTAAAGCATCTATGTCGGTATCCCTGACAGGATCCCAAGCAGTACCGCTCCAGCGATACTGCTTGTTCTTGTCTGCGGTATTAAACCAAATATCACCTACTGCTATGGCGGTGGGCTGCGTTGCTTGCCTAAAGGTATTTGCTTTTGTTGCCGGGTTGTAGTTTTGGGCATAAGTGCTGTCAGGGCCGATCTGAACTACTGCCGATCTAAGTAGACCAGTATTCATTTCATCGGCAGTGAATCCTTTACCGGTTCCGAATGTACGCCAGATCCATTTACCGGCATAGTCTTTGGCGCTGGAAATAGCAAATATCCCTGGCCCCAAATACAAAGCCCCATAATCTTGACTATCAACATTAGTATTTTCTAAAAGCAAACCTTTTCCCTCAATGACCTGAGCAGAGGTATAGCTTCCGGAGGCTAGAAGCTGATTTTGCAGGATATTAATAATACCTTCAAGCCACGGTGCCCTAACCCTTCCGGCCATTGTGGTAAAACCATCTACCTTATCTTTAGCGGCTTTAAGTTCTGCTTGCAGGTCTTCCAATCCTTGTCGGAAGTTGGCTATAACTACTCTTGATTTCCGGGGTTCTTTTGGGTATCGCTCATAGTCTACGATACGGGCTTTTACATTTACGCTTAATTCCTCGTCAATAATAGTTATGTCGTCGCCTATCGAAAACGATTCTAAGTTTCCGTATTCAGCAAGTGCCTTCAACTCTACTACATCAACCTCATAGCTGACTTCCGGCACATCTGCCTTGGCTAAATACTCCTGCGCTTTTGCAAGCAATTCGTTCTCATCGTCGATCTCCGGCCAGCGCATGACTGAATATTTTGGACGGCGATAATTACCGATGTACTGACTGTCGATGTATTCTACACCGCCATTTATGGATGAAATGCTTAGATCGTCCTTACCAAGCGGGATTAAGCGAGTAACAAGGCTTTTGGTATTGACGTTTCGCTTGATATTTTTTAAGTTTTTGCGGTAACGAAACTGCACCCCGTTGTCTGCGCCTAACCTGTTCAGCAGCGATACACTGAAGTTATTTCGGTGCAGTTCCCCGCCACATTGTTTGATTATCTCATTAGTTACCACTATGGGGTTAGTGTCGAGTAGCTCAATGTCTGCCAACGTTATCGGTTCCACTGTTACGACGGTGTACGGTGTCCCGGCGAAAGCCGCTGTCATTGCCTGTTCTGCCGTAGCGCTTTGAAGGACTACCTCCAAGTGATATTCGTCTATGGCAAGGAAAAAGACATGCTCACACACGACGGTTGCCATCAGTTTTGAACCGTTCCGGGCCGTATCTATTTCCCGGATAACAAATAACTGCCCGTCAGGCTCTTTGATGATATTTTCTTCCTGGACATACTGGAATTTTTCATCAGTGACGGATATCTGGAAAGACAGTTCGTATTCGCCGTTTATTTTTTCGTGTATTTTTATTTCCTTAGCATTTTCCAAGATCGCCAATCCGTAACCAGTAAAGTTCGTTTCAAGTTTATCGAAAACTACGAGGTGATTTATTTATATCACTTCCCCCCCCCGCACAAATACCAAACTATTAAATAGTTTCTTCCGTAACAAATTTACAATTACTTTGTGCCGATTGTCATAGAAAAATAACACATAGAATAAAGAGTGACTAAGGAGGGTCAGATAACCCTCCTTCTGTTTTCTAAGCTACGAACGCACAGCGGAAGCCGATGTCGCCGATCGCACCCGAACGGGGGTAACCCAGGTACAAGTTGAACACCCCGGCGACGGACGTGCCGCCCCAGCCCCCACCCCGGATCGAGAGACGCTCTCCAGAGTTTCTCATATAGTGATTATCTCCACCGTGATCTGAGTCTACAGGGAATAGGCCAAGCAGTTTTAAAAGATTAGGCGCTGTTATCCCGTCTGCGGCAGCGGTTGTCTGAAAAGTGTTGCTAGCATATGAGTTGGTCAGAATGTTAGTGATCGCAGTGTTTAGCCTAATATCACCTACATCAGCACTCGATCCGCTATCAGCACCGGTACTGTCGTATTTTAATGTGTCAGCAGTGCCAGGGGCAACTAATGTACCGTCCTGTAGTATGGCTTTCCATTCTGCGCTTACCGCACTCTGATCTTTAGTATTATCGGCGGCGTTATTGTTTTGCAATATTTGAATTTCGCCTTCATTTAGCCGCAGTCCGCTGACCCATTCATTAACATTACCGTTGAGGTCATAAATACCAAACGGACCGCCGTCATGAGACCAGGCCATGGGCCCGGAACCGGTTAACACGCGGGCAATATTATTACTAGAAAAATAACCAGGTATGCCCTTTTCTGAGTTGATGGCATAGTCTTTGCCGTATGAGTTATTTCCCCTCGGCCAGAATCCCTGTTTCTTGCACCACAATGCAATGGCCGCCCACTCAGCGTTGGTCATCAGGTGCCATCCTACACCTTTTTGATTGCAGGCCAGCAAAGCGTTGTCAAACGTAATGGTATTTGCGGGGTCTTGATGTTTGAGACTTGATGCACGGAGAGTTGCTCCTGCACCTGTCGTAAAGCATTGGTACTTGGAGATGTATAGTTGCGGTTTAGTTGCTCCATTGACCAAAAATGCCGGATGGGGGTTGCTACTGGCTCCGGTGAGCAGATCAGCCTCAGTCTGTAGCGGGAAAACTACCATCATCGAAGGGTTGCCCTGGTCATCGTACATTACAGTGTTTCTTCCCAGCGAAGCCTCAAGCACTCTATCACGCCATGACTTCTGCTCTGCAGCGTCAGTTATAACACCGTCGCGTTTAAATCTCTGAGTAAGGGCCATTTCAATTTTGTGTATGTTGTCAAGCAACTGCCCTTGTGTATATGGGCCGCTGATGTATTTCATTTACACTTCCTCCTCTACAGCCGGCATTTCAGGAGCCGGAAATTGGTCAGCGAAGTTCCGGCGCAAATCTGCCTCAAATGTCGGCAGATAATTTAACGCAGCAGATTCGTCGCCTTTAACTGATGTTTCGCCGGTCAATATGACACCTTCGTCAGAAAAGCTAACTCTAATGGTCGTAGTCCCGTCTATACTTTCTGTTATTACATGGGTCATGACTATCCCTCCGTTATAGATACTTTCAAGCTTGCCCCTTCCGATATCGCATATATGGGTACTGATATAGCAGGGTCAAACATAATTATCACGACTGCCCCTGGTTCAATCGGGTCACTCTTTCTCCCTCAACCCCTGTTTTCTTAATGTATTTATTCAATTACTTTCACACCACCTATCATATTTCGAGAACTGCAACAGTGATATTTACCCCCTCTGAAATAGCATAAATTGGAACAGCTGCAGCCGGATCGAATTGAAATACCACAGTAGCGCCAGGCTCTACAGGGTAACCAGTCTGCTGAGTAACAGATGAAGGACCAATTCTAAATCTTAGGATGGGGTCCTCATTTTTAATGCTTAGTTTGCGCCTGTTGGATTTCGCAGAGGCTCCGGCAAACACCTCTGCGGCAGTTGCCGTTACAGTTTTTACGCCTACAACAGGGGTGGTATTAATTGTTTCAATACTGCTAATTAGAGAAATGTTTTGGGCTCCGGTACCACTTCCCTGGAGTTGTTTTAAGAGTCCTTTTAAGAGGGCTATAACACTTGCTGCAGCGGTTGGATCTGTTACGGCAACTGCAGCAAGTGCACCTAATTGAGCTAAGGCAGAATCATCGGCAGTGATTTTACCCAACACCCTGGCTGCCCGGTCAACAACATCCGCCTGATCCTTTACCGAACCGTTGCCCTGGTGCTGCTTGAGAAGTCCTTTTAGAAGCGAAATAACCGCTGCACTTACAGTCGGGTCCACTATTGCTGCATCGGTTAGGGCTCCCAACCTACTTTCTAAAGTCGTGGCAGATGCAATATCCACATCTCCGATATTATTATTACCCACTGGCAATGCTTCACTAACCGCCGCTTTCAGATTCCCGTTTGCGTTTAGCTGTAGCGGGACCCAGATACCAGACGAATTTTGAACATGATTCTGCGTTTTCTGCATCCACTGTGCTATATTAGCGTCATATACCGCCGTCGTTAGTTTACTGTTTAGATCAGTATTAAGCGCCTGGGTAAAATTCGCCACCTACAACCACCTCTCTCTATACCTAATTTCCACTACCCCGCCTATTGTGCTTGTGTCATAGGTTAGTGCTACGGTGTTTTCTCCTATTTCAAGCACCGGGAACTCACCTGAGATACTATTTAGGACGTTTGTTTCTCCCTTGTATGCCTGAAATTTTTCTGAGTCTATAACGATACTTTGACCTGCTGTCAGCGATCCCGTATATTTGATTGTTTTACTACCAATAGTCAGTTCTGGGTCTGTCAGTGTAGCAACCATTGTTTCTGTTGGGTCAAAAACCCCAGTCACATCTACAGATCTGTCCATACCGCTGTCGCCTAAATCAATAGCTGATATAGTGATAACTGGTAATGTTTCGCGTGTGCCGTTGTTTTGTATTGAAAAAGTACCACTGCCTATAACCTCAAAAAATCCAAACTGTTCAACCGATAACGCCAACGGCAAGCAACGAAACTGCAAGGTAAATGTGCCTAGCGATACCGTGCTGACTAAATCTAGCTGATTAGCTACCCTGGCACTGTATTTTAGATCTGGCTCATCGTCAAAAATCAAATCTGCCCAGGTAGAAGTATATAGCCATGCGGCCATTTGCCGGGCTCTTTTACGCAAATTCGGAATTGAAGTTTCAACGAAAGAGCAGTCAACCTCGATTAGCCGGTCCTGCAGACTACCGGGAAATAAAATACTGCCATCACGCCCCGGTATTTCTTCCAGGTTGTCGGCAGTTTGCGGCAGTAATTGACGGTTTTTTGAGCGCATAACAATTCCGAAATTTCCTGAGTTTTGACCGTTGAAAGTGAAGCCAAGCAATTTACTTCACCCCTCTTACTCTACTTGCGTTTTGCGATAGATTATATAATTCCCGGCTGATTTGGATTATGTCGCCATCATCTCTTACGCTGATCGGCCCAGTGAAGCTAAAGCTATATGAATTTGCTACAGCACCTGTACCTGCACCAGCCATTGCCGGCTGCGCTGTACTAAGGGACCGGACTGCACCAATTAGCGCCTCGGTCATCAGTGCTGGCAGTTTTGCAAGTGGCATAATAGCCTCCGGCACGTCACCAAAGATACCCATTGTCGGTTGTGTAGCAATAGCACCGGTTGCATATTTCGGTACTTCTGTAAACTCTCCAAAATTATTCCAGTAACCATATCTACCGTTATATGTTGTATAGCTTTGACCGCCAGAACTACTGCTCGATGTCGCGCTGGATTTGTTGTTAGTGGTGGCGTTAGTCTTGGGTGCTGTAAGTACCGCCCCGGTAGTTCTGTCATACATACTAGATATTCCAGCTTCATCTCTGATTTGGTTTGCCTTCTCATGGGCCGCGTTAGCCGCTGCCATATTGCCTGCTGCTTTTTGACGTTCATACTCATTGCTGAGCTGGGCAAGTTCAGTGTAATAGTCATTTAGATTCTTTTTAAGTTCATCCTGCTTTTTCTTTTCAGCGTCATATCTTTCGATAGCATAGCCGGTTATTGCCTGAAAAGTGGCCTTAGCCTTCAGTTCTTCTTCATCGTAGATTTTTTTTATATTAGCCAGGTCGGTTTTTGCCATAGATAATTTTTGTTGATACTGGCTTTCAATTATAGCTAATTTATTTTCAGTCTCACGATCAAGGTTTCTAGTATCATCCTGGTATCTTTGTTCGGCGCGACTTAAATCGTTTTTGGCTATTCTTTCTTTTTCTACGTAGTCTGCCTTAACTTTGTCCATCTGAGCTTTAAGGCTTTCTTTCTTGGCTTCAACTTCTTGCTTTCGTAACCACTCGGCCAAATCAGCTTCGGCCTTGGTCCTGTCCTTGGTGGTACGGGCCTTAGCAACAGCTAATTCTAGCTGACTGCGTTCTGAATCCTTGTCCCGTTGGCTTTCCTCATCATTAATAGTATCTAATTGGCTTTGTAGGGCCGATAGTTCACTGTCCCTGTAGCTTTCAGCGGATTCTATTATATTGTCGTAGGTTTCTTTAGCCGCATCATATATTCCCTGGTAATACTCTTTTTGCTCATCGGCATAATCTTTGGCCGCTTGTATTTTTTCGTCGCGTTCATCTTTGGCAAGATTAATGCTTTCTTTACTTAAATCCTCGGCTTTTCTATATGCATCGGTGGCGGCTTTTAAGGTTTCCTCATAGGTTTCTTTGGCCGCGTCGGACATTTCCTGTAGTACACTGATATTTTCCTCAATAGCGGCCTTTTCTTGAGCGAAACGATTGTTAGATATTTCAATACCTAGTTTTTCGTGTGCTATTTTTGCAAGTTCTAGCTGTTGCTTGTAATCCTTCACGGCTTCGCTATTCTCGCTAAGCTTATCTTTTGCTGTTTCGTATACGGCGTTTAGTGCTTCCAGTTTTTCAGCGGACTGGTCATATTGAAGTTGGAGCTTTTTCAGTTCATCTTCCAGGCGCTGAGTCTCGGTTAGATTGGCGCCGCCGGACAGTATTTCAAGTTCTAATTTTGCCGTTTGTAACTGGAAAGTTTTATCTAAGTCACCCAATACAGTGGATACTGCGCTTTGTACTACCTGAGACAGTTTTTGCGCTGCTTTTTCAGCATCAGAAGTGCCTTTTTCGATGCCTTTAGCCAGGCCCTCGGAAATATATTTACCTAGTTCTTCAGTAACTTTAGAAGGGCTTTTCATATCAAAAAATCCTGTTATGGCGTCTTTAATGTTTCGTCCTACAGATAAAGCGGCATTTTTAGCGGCTTGTAACTTGGAGGTTATACCGTTTATTAAACCTTGGATTATGTCTTTGCCCCACTGATCCGCCTGGCTTGGGACTGATTTAATATAATCCCAAAGCTCTCCTAATTTATTAGTGGCGCCAACTTTTAAGGCTTCAGCCTGTTGAACTGCACTGTTTTTCATATTATTCCAGGCATTTTCAACGTCTGTAATCATGGTGTTCCATTGATTCCGTGAGTTATTTTTGAAAACTTCCCACTTTGAAAGAACCTCACCAGTTTCCCAATTTACTTGATTAACATGCTCACCGGCTTGCTTCTTAGCTGCTTCAACCACCTGATTGTGCATATCATAAGCTTTATTAACAGTGTCGTCTCTTTGCCTTGTTGCTTCTGTAATTAGTTTATCGGCCTGCTCTTTTGATATGGAACCTGTCTCATCACGCTGCTTAACTATCCATGCAAGCGTTTTGTCATACTGCTCATTGGCCACCTTTACCGCATCATCTTTTTGTTTGCTAGCATTTTGTACAACTTCAACGGCCTGCTGTGCAGATATTTCTCCGGCCTGTGCTTTCATGCGTTCCATTATAACTTTAGCTTCAACTTCATTTTGAGATAGGACATTAACCCCATTGGAAACCATTTCATACTGTATGCGGTTTATTTCGGCTTTTTCTTGCTCAGTTAGAGCACGTTTCTCTGCTGATGCCGCAGTTAGAATCTGTTTAATTGCTTCCTCACCGTCTGAAATAGCAGTCTTTTTTTCTTCGTAGCTAGTTGCTATCTTTGTTAAAATCGCTGCTTCTTCTGTGTCCGTAAGGGCAGCACTATCAGTAAAATACTTCTGCATTTCGCCAAGCGCCTCATTGTGTTGCTGTTGTAATCCTGCGACTACTTGGTTTTTCATTTGCCCGAAAGTCGAAACAATGCCGTTAGCCATCTCGCTGGTTACTGCTTGTCCAGACCAATTAAGTTGATTTAATGCAGTTATTGCTTTATCATTAAGATCAAGAAAACCACCAACTGCTTTTTCAGTGGCTTCACTAACCCCTTCACCAAATAAATTAACTGCAGGTAGCGCATCCTCTGACAATGCTTCATATATAGAATATCCAGCAATCCCTAGAGCAGCTAGTGCTGCCACAGTAAGGCCGATTGGTCCGGTTATAACAGCAAGTGCAGTACCCAGTGCCGGGAATGCCGTAGTTAAAATGGCTACTCCAGTAGCCCCACCGGCCATGGCGGCGCTTATGGCCCCAAGCGCCCCTACCACACTGGTAGCAACTGAAACAATAGGGCCTAGCACCATAAGTAATGGACCTAAAGCAGCAGCAACTCCAGTTATTGCAAGGACAGTAGTTTGACCTGCAGGTGACATTTCGTTAAACCAATCGGCCATAGATTTTACTGCTGGTACAACTGTGTTTGTAATAATATCAGCTAGCGGTAGGAGTGCCGGACCGATTGCGGCCTGCAGATCACGCATGGCAGTCGTCAGCGCCAATCCTGGATTGTTATTACGCATGGCCTCTGTGGCTTCGGCAGTGGCACCCTGGAAATCATCAAGGCCTTTAACGCCTTCGGCCATAGCTAATACTACACCTTGCCCCAAATCTTCTACTGTAGTGCCAAACAGAGCTATGGATGCCCTATCACGGGCTACCGGATCCTCTAGTGCTGATATAGCCAGTAGCGTTGCTTGAAATGCGGCGTTTGCCTTTTCTCCACCGCCAGCTATGTCAGCCGCCATTTTGTTAGTATCTAATCCAAGAGTTTTAAATGCTTCTTGCGATCCAGTGCTACCATCCTTTAGCCTGAGAAAACTTTCTTTTGCAGCGTCACCTATTTTGTCAAGGTTAAACGCCCCTTGCTCAGCACCTGCAATGAGCGTTGCCATTGCCTGATCAGCGGTAAATCCCATAGCAGCGAATTGTGGGGCGTATTCTCGCATCGTATCGAGTAGCTCTCCTGAAAAATCTCCACCTTTTTGAAAACCTACCGTCAAAATATCAAGAGCATCTTGACCGGAGATACCGAAATTTTTCATCACGACACCCGCCGAAGCAGTTACCACCGATACATCTTGCTCAAAAACATCGGCAATGGTCATGGCACCCTGGGCAACAGCCTGCAGTTCTCCCTCAACCAGGATACCCATGTTTAATCTGACTGTTTTTATTGCTTCCGTGGCTTCTTCGATATTTTCCCCAAAGCCAGACTTCCAGACTTCCTGCGCAACATCTCCAAGGCTTGCGGCTTCTTCGGCGGTGATACCTAGCTGGGCCTGAAGTTTTCCGGTGGCCGTTTCAGCATCTATTGCACCCTTGAGCATTACAGCACCAGCAGCAGCGATAGGTGCCGTTATCGCCAGGGACATTTTCTCCCCGATGCCCTTAGCTTTTTCGCCAGTGTTTTGCAGAGTGTCGCTAAGGCTGTCCGCTGTATCCTGTGTTTGCTCTAACCTGTTTTCGAAACGGTTTAAATTTATCTCCGCGCTTTGTAGTTCTCTTTCAAAAGCCCTGTACTGACCTGCTGTTATTTCGCCGCGCTGAAATTGTTCAGTAACTTGTGCTTGTGCGGCGCGAAGACGTTCAAGCCTCTCCCTTGTATTCTCTACTGCTTGCCCAAGCAATTCCTGCTGCTGCGAAATAAGCGTAGTATTGCCAGGGTCCATCCTTAAGAGATTCTGTACGTGTCTTAATTCACCGCTTATATTCCTGCTTGCTGTGTTTACGTCAGCAAGTGCAGCGGTTAAGGCCTGCGTTTCTGCTCCAATAACTATATTTATACCCCGTATAGTTTCCGCCAAATTATCACCTCCTTAGAAAAGACCAACCTGATCCGCATAAACTTTCTTCGGCTTATCCTCATCCGATGTAAGAATGGCAACGGTAACCAGATCGAAAAAATGATTTATATCAGTTTCGTCAACCTGCTCCTGGGTCCATCCCCAAGCCCTAGCTGCTTGTAGATAATAAAAAACGACGGTCTGATAAAAATCTAATTCAAACTTCGGACCGTCGTTTATGCGTTTGGGATTTGCTCAAGTTTCATGTCCACGAAAGTTCTGATATAGATACTGCATTGTATTAGCGTCGATATTAAATCTTCGGCGTCCATTTGTTCTAAAATTAACTCTGCCGTTACTTCTTTGTTATTAATCGTAACTGCAATAAACTCGGCGCATTTATTTAAGATGTCTTCTTCTCCAAGAGATTCTAAAATATCTCCAATGACTTCCATTGCATTTGCGCTTGTAATTGATTTTAGTTCAAATATAGGCTTAATAATTGGAGTAATCTCTTTTAAGCTTTTGCCGTATAGTCTTAGTTGTTTCATTTTTCTTTTTCTAGCAGTATACTCTTTACCTTCAAGGTTGATGGTAGGAGCTTTTATTACTGGCTGTTTCACGGTATTGCCTCCCTAAGATTTAGTTATGTATTGGGCGACACTGGGCCGCCCGGATAGCTTAAGATGTAGTAAAGTTAATAACGAGTGGTGCGGCCAAAGCATTTCCTGCGAGATCCTTGACATTAGTGGTAACCACAAAAATATATGCTGTAGCTGCGGAAAGATTTGCAGTGGGGTCAAACGTTATAACTTTGTGGGTGCTGTCATAGGTCAAGGCACCGGCCACAACAGTACCGTCAGTCGCTTTCATCAGTAGGAAGTTAGCGGCGGTAATACCACTAACCTGAATAGCCTCACTAAAAGTAACTACAACATTTGTGGTAACGGCTACACTTGCAGCGGCATCAGCCGGTACACAAGTAGCAGTGGGTGGTGTTGCGTCAGTTGTGCCAAGCGGTCCGTTAGTAAACCAGTTGGTTCCGGTAGCAGCAACAAAGTCCGGATCGTCTGCCCTTGTGGTACGTTTCCAGTCGCCGTTGTAATTCAAGAGGGAGAATTTCCCCGACAGCGTGGGAACTTGGAAGTTGGTAGTGCCAGCCTTTGTTGTAATAGTTTCCTGACCTTCGGCAAATTTGCCTTTGAGTAACCACACGTATCCGTATGTACCATCGGACAGGGCAGTTCTAAAGCCGATAGCCAGTTCAGGAGATATATCCTCGCCGTTATAGATTGTTACGCCGCCCGTCCTTGTATGACCAAGCATAATAGCACGTTCTACCGGGCTTAAATCTGCTGTCTTAATACTCGCGTCAATCTCTCCGATACTGTTAGCGGTAACAGCTACCCCATTATCAGCAAATAGACTTGCTACTGCACCATTCGGGTTTATCATAATTTCAGTAACACCAAGTACCGGCACCGCTGCCTGCCAAAGTGCTGCTGCAGAAGTGTCAGAGGTTACGAGTGCATAATGTAGCTGATCTACACCAACCACAGCCTTTTCTTTTGACATTTTCTAGCCTCCTGTAATTTGTATTTCGTACAAAATTTGATACATTTTTTCCTCATCAATCCAGGTTTCAAGCTTAGAATACGGTAGATTTAGGGATTTTAGCTTGTCCTGCAGTAGCTTTTCACGGGCCAAGTCCTTTGTCGCGGTGTATAACTCAATCTGAAAATTATCAGCGGCGATAGCGTTTTTATTGTCAGCAAACAGATCATCGTTGCTGGCGAATTGGTACGTTATGAATGGGGGCAGTTGTACCGTTATAAAACTACCATAGGCAATCGGCAGACCAAGCGTTTTTAGTGCCGCGAATAACTCAGCTTGCGTCATGCTTGCCACACTTCCTGTTTATCAATTCATCCTGACTAATAAGCTTAATTTTTCTTACCCTTTGTGCCGGGTTAACCATTTGAATAATCCGCATAAGCTGATCTTCGGAAACTAAAATCTCCTCAGTTTTTTTGTCATAGCCAATTGCCTTAAAAACAGTTTCCCAGTTAAAAAGGTCATATATCTCAACACCTTTATTGTGCTTGCCACAATCTCTACACGACTTTATTTGCAAATCAATAGCCAAAGAGTTGGTATTGTTCTTTGGTTTCTTCTTGAAAAATTTACGCCAAAACATACTTACCCTCCATTCTCAATAATTCGCTTAATCCTGTCCGGCATGGTCAGTCCATACCTTCGATGTGCCGGGTCAAGGTGTGGGTATGCCCTAACCCTGCCGCCTCCAACCTTTGCATGGCCATATTCCAACAAATGCACCCGGCGATAGTGCTTTTTATTCCAGACAACGTATTTCCGGTTACCTGGAAGGGATTTGTTTGTTATTACGAACGTTCGGGCATATTCTCCGGAGCGTTTGCGGGCCAAGCGTTTGACCTCTTTTAGTACCTTTATTGCTGTATTATCAACCTCGGCATCTATGGCAGCGCTGACATCTTCGGTATACTCACGGATCATATCGGTCATTTCACGGGCAAAATCATCTATATTAATATCAGCCATGGACTGTATTCCATTTTATTTCATATTTCGATCCTGCCGTAACCGTTACAACAGCAACGCCCCCGGTAAATTCTACTGATTCAACCGTTACCGGCATCACACCACCGGAGCCTGTCATTGTCGCTATAAATTCCGGTATTTGGTCGATTGCTTCTGCTACTGCTGTAGCAGTATTTTTTGCGTTATCAAGTACGCCGCCAGTCTTTCCGAGGTATACCGTCAAAACAAGTCCTGTCAGCGAAGCGCTCAGATTATCGTCTGTCCCAGGTGCTTCTATAATCTCGGCCGTGTATTCATTGCCTCCGATACCATCAGTCACACAGGTTACGGTAACTTCCTCCACGCCTGGATTACCAAGAATGGCACTTGCAGGAGCACCAGGCAGGGTAGATATAGTTATCGTGTCCGCTGTATTGCTGGCAACAGTACGGTAGTAATCTATGCCGCCGACGTTTACCCGCACGATATCACCGGCAAGCATGTTTGCTTCAAAGTTCTGTGTAGTATCTACGATGGTTGTTTTGCTGCCGCCAGTTGCGGTACCAATGTCAATAGCAACCGTGACTACTCCTATTGATTTACTAGGTATGGGGTCCGTATCGCTAACAGGCACATATATCCCGACTGTATTCTTAACCCACATAGCCGAATCGGTCAGCCATTTTTCTGCGTCTGTGTCATAACGGGCCGCTGTCCTAAAGCCACCCAATGCGCTGTTAAGCTCAAAATTAAATTCAGCCATTACACCACCCCAATCATTTTCTGACAGGTAATCTCTGTTTCCTCAAAATCTATTGCATATGAACGCATAACCTCGTAGCCAACACCTTCAAAAATTACTTTCTGCTCTCCGTTATACTCATACCCATGGACAACAAAAATAACCTCAGGACGTAATCCAGTTGCAGCAGCGTTATAAAACTCAGTACGGCCAATGGATTTTACCCCGCACAGTACAACGGTCTCCGTCTCTGCTGGTATCTGATTGCCTATTTCATCCTCTGTGTAGGTCTGGCTAATAAGAGTTAATTCGTTGTCATATGTCATACTACCACCACCCATGTACCGTCAACCAGGCTAACCAATGCCCATACTCCATCAATATACATTTGTTTACTACTGTCAGGTAGGACATATACCGTATAAGCAACAGGTATATCAGGCAATACCGTTACTATTTTAATAGCATCTACCCTGAGCCTAGAAGATCCAACATGGATATATAGGCTATGTAGCCGATACTGCAGGTGCCTCGGCATACCTGTATCTTTATCCCGGCTCTGGTACCGCCATGTAGCGTAATCAACAACAAAAAGAAGATGATAGGAGTTAGCCCCATCCAGGACCAACCCTTTTTCATCCTCCAGTTCTTTTATCACGCCGTCGGATATGGCAGTCAGGTATGTGTCTCTTGCCGCTGTTTTTATTCCCAGTCTCTCTTTAACAAGGGACGTTACCGTAGCGGTATCCATATCTCACCCCCCCCTAACTGCCAGATGCCTCGATTTCGGCTTGAGCTGCAATAGCTACGTCTTTACCTCTTACTTTTTCACCATTAGACAATTCGTAGTATCCGCCGCCAACTTGCTTAGGCCACTCATCAACCTCATCAACCTCAAGGATGGTCCCCAACCCAGCGCTATTAAGTTGCTCAATCTTATCCAACGGAAGATCAACAGTTTCACCTGGCTTGAACTCCCGATCAAAACCGACAAAGTAAATTTTAACTGTCGCCTTCATCTGTTCACATCCTAACTGATAGTATAAGCCGCACTCAGAACAGCTGAATTGGTCAGACCGGCTTTAATTGCAATTGCTTTAATGGTTGCAGTTGCAGCTACAGCAATCGGTCCATTATAAGCAGTCTTAGTAGCGTCCGGGGTACTGCCGTCAACGGTATAGTAGATAGTGGCTCCAACAGTTGCACAAGTCAAAGCAACGCTCTGCGCTCCGGTGTAGGAACCTGCAATCGGCAATGCTCTAGGAGTTGCTACTGTATTGGCAATATCCGACGCAAAGGCTACGGTAGTTGTCGGTGCAGTGTTAGCAATATTAACCATAACAAAACCCTCACCAACAACCGGCATACCATCATAACGGGCCGTGCCTTTAAATACAGTCTGGTCCTCAATAAATTTTACTTGATCGGATGATGCAAGTTGACTTCCTGCACGTTCTGCCAGCAGATAAAGCGAGCCATAGCCACCAATAATGTCATTGTCGGCCATAAATTCAAGGATAACTACATCACCGCCAATAATGGGCATAGTTTTGTTTGCTGTAGCAACAAGAGCACCAGCGGCGTTAAAGGTAATACTCTTTGATAGGATAACAGCGTAGGTATTACTGTTCATTACCCACCATCTCTCGCCGTTGCTGTAATTTGGTTTGGCAATAAATAGCTTCAGCGTTAGAGCTGCAAAAAATTCTGCGGCAGTCATGTTGGACGGGTCGATTTTTTGTATATTAGTGCTGTGCAGGTCAGTCCAGGCGGGAGCATGTGTTCCCCAATAAGCTGGCTGTGAGGTCTGAGCCAAGCGGGTAGCAGTACCAACAGGCATTTTGGCACCAGTACCAAACAAGATAGCCTTATCAATCGCATAACCGATTGCCTGACCAAGTACATCTAAAATTTCATTTGCAAGATTAAGATCGCTATCCTCCATAGTTGAATTTGGAACAGGAACAAATCCACCAATTTTATAGCCATCCACCTCAACCTGGTTAAATAGCAAAGCTAATTCATTCAAACTGCCAACTGTTTCTGTCCAGATAGCTTCTGGGATTGTACCAGCTACATTTTGACGGGCTTTACCAGGTACCGGCTTTAAGTTTACTCTGGTGATTAATTTACTGTAGCGGTGCAGGTTGTCCCTAAGTAAATCCAACACTACCTCGGGGATAGTTAACTCTGCTCCTGTAATAGCCCTCTGCTGTCCTTTAAAGTCGCGGACTCTAACTAAGAAGTCCTTAACGTCATCACGTTCAATGAATGCGCTGCGCTGCTCCGGGGTAAGAGCACCTAAAAATTTCATACGATTGCTCATGTGTTGCTCATCCTTTCTTTGTTCCGTTTTCGGAGGTGTCGCCGGTGGAGGAGTTTTTGCCCTGCTATCTATTTCATCCAGTTCCTTTTGCAAGGTTTGGATTTCTTCTTCCAATTTTTTCTTAGCTTCATCGTTAGCTAACTGGTCAGCTTCAAGTGTTTGCTGGTCGGTTTCAAAAGCTGCAACAGACTCATCAACAATAGTTCGGTCAGCCTCCGGTGTCTCGTCTGTGATTTCGTTTACAGCAGCTTCGAGTTCTGCTTCACGTTTTTGTAATTCTGCTGTCCTGGTGCCGAACTCAGCGTCTTTTTTTCGAAGTTCTTCTAGCTGATTTTTTAGTCCGGCAATGCGCTTACTCAGAATTAATTGCTTTAATGCCATTTTTTTAACCTCGCTTTCATACTTTCCCGCCATGCTTGCGCTTGACGGGCTTTAACTTGTTCAAAATCTTTTTTTCTTGCAGCTACGGAAGTGTCTTCATAGGCCGGGAAGGTTACCACGGATACCTCATAGAGCTTGACTTTTTCGATTGTCCAGTGTACGCTGCCGTCCTCGCGCCAGTCTGTATCCTCTTTAATAATGTCAAAACCAAAGCTGCACTGGTCAACGTCGCCGCGCTCAACCCTTGCGTAAAGGTTCATAGCATCCTGATCGGAGGGGTTAATTTTTACCCTGCCCCAAAGCCCCCTAGCATCAATTTTAAGCTCCAAGGTACCGGCCTTATTTCTTCCCAGCACCAGCCTTGTTTCATGATCAATCAATGCCCTGATATCATCAGACAGGGCACCGTCAAAAGCTGTCGGGTCTATACTTTCTGTTGCTCCAGGCCAAAGCTCATACACTCCACCAAATACGGCGAAGTATCCTTCAATGAATCTATCTCCGTCATTTTCGGCTGCACGGAATTGCGTTGGTAGGCTCCGGGCCTGCCTTATGTTTCTGTTAATTTTTCACCACCCACTTCCTGGTAGACAAAGCCCAACACCTTAGCTCTCTGTCTATGCTTTTGTTTAATGAATTCCCTGGCCTTATTGACTTTATCAACAGGCAAAGGATTACCGTAAACGATACCCTCCGGATCATCTCTATAATCCCATATGCCTCCTAGCTTTTCAGTTCCGTCATCATCTACAACTACTTCCAAGGCCAGCCCTAGTGGGTGAAGAAATGTTCTGTTCAACTCTACGAGCAGTCCCATTTCTCTAAATTCCTTAACATCCATTCTCTTTACTTCGTCAGTTATTTTCACCACCCCCGTTCAGGAATTTTTCTTTAACAAAACGTATAGCCAATAATCTTGATACCTTTGGCATTCTTATGCTCAAGATTATCGTCATAGGCGTTCTTGTAATACTCAAGTTTCTTTTCTAAGTTTTCGGCTGGGTTAACAATCATTTCAGGAGATTCAAACCCTGGCATTTTAATAAGTAAGTCAAGGCTTTGTTTGGTTTTTATCGCTGTCTTTATGACAAATTCTAATTCGCTCATTTTTTCCAATTCCATCGCCTTATTTGCCTCCGTTCAGTTTGCTTTGCTGCCCCAACATATTAGCTGGTACATAATTTTCAAGTGCAAGCAACTCATCCATTTCACTATCCGGTGCCATGCCAATCCAATCTCGCCATTCATTACGGCGCATTGCCATGCGGTCAACCATAGCAGAACCAGCATCAATAATATCGGTCAGGCTGTAGGAATAGAGACTCCTTGGATTAAACCGCCAATACAGATCGGGAGAATACAAAGTCTTGCGGGTCATTTCCTGCTCAATGTTTTTAGCAACAGACATAATACGCGAACCAATAAAATTATTGTATTCATCGGCTTTAAAATCACCAACACCAACTAAAAAAGGAGGTACACCGAATATCCCGGCTACCACCCTTTTATCAATCTCCAGGTTTTTAGCAAGTGCCAGATCGTTAAGTGTCAGAGGTTTTACTGATGTAACGTCAAAAGCATCTGCAGGGATAAACCACGGCATACCATTTTCACTAGCATCAAAGTACTGCTTCGACAACTTCGTTCTGCCTTCAACACTTGCAAATTCCTCAGTTAAGCCATCTACCTTAACAATAATCGACGGTGCCGGGCTTTCCATGAGGGCTTGCTTTGTTGTACCAGCCTGCTTAAGTCCCTTTAACACATCTTTTAGGACTGCCCTAAAGCCAGTCCCTACCCAGGGACGCTCAGGATCCGGGTTGATAACAAAGTGTAAAACTTCATCTGGATTAAATGTCTTTCCACCATAGAGAATTAAATACCCGTCTGCCGTATCAACAAAGCTTACCTGGGACGGCTTAAGCGGTTCAAGATTATCCAGGTATTCACCAGAGTACCGCGGATATGTAACCTGATTGCCATTGCCCGGCAATAACAAAGTCCATACCAGGTTATATATAAACGCTTTCCGGTTCATTAATCGGTTAGGTTCAATATCCAGTTTGCGGGATAGTTCATTCTTTACCCTTACATCGCCCTGGGCTGTATTCTGCATCAGATATAATGTCATACTGCTTATCAGATCAGCGTAAACATGGGCGCACATTCTAACCTCTGGACAATCAGCTAACCTTGTGTATTGGCCAGTAGTTAAAACATTATAGGCATCAACAGAGCATAACCAAGAGGTTGTCCTTTTCTGTGCTGGTGCTAGTGTTGGTGCTCTTGTATGTTTGTTACGTTTTTTAGTCATCAAGATACCTCCTTAGATATCTGACAGGGGAGTTCTCGAATTTATTATTTTAATCATCCAGCCAGCCTTTAGCCTTTTGACTTTTTTCAAGGTTTTCAAGCATTCTTACAACCGCAAATACATCAGCGTCAAAAATATCAATTCTTAGGTTCGGCATAACCTTTTCGTACTGGATCATATCATCGGTTTTCTCAATACCTAGAACGTTTTGTACGCAATACTCATATGCTTGGGAATGTAAATAATAAAAGTTCCCGTCGTTTGCTGCTTTTTCAATACGCCTAAATCCTTCTGATTTTTTGTAATGATATTGTGGTTGGTCAACTATCCTAAAACCCTGGCTTTTCATGCCTAGAAAAAATTCTCTACCAAACTTTTTATCAAATCCAACCTCTTTAATTTTAAAACCAAGCTTTTTCATCCTCACAAACCAGTTAATAATATCGCTGTAATTAACTGTAGGAGTGTTACACATTGTTAACCAACCGTCATCTTTCCAACCAAACAGCGGTATATTATCCTCATCGGCTTTTCTGTGCGCTGCCACAATCGGGAACCATGCGTGAGTTATTGCAATGTCCACATTAATTGATTCATTATTTTTCCAAGGTGCCTTAAACCCGTGCAATGTACCATGTAAAGCGGAAGCAGTCAAATCGTGCATCTTGGATAAGTCGCCTCCACCATACCAGACAATTGGAAGCTTAGCTAGTTCCTCTAAGGTCCAACTATATTTACGATCAGAATTTTTAAATACATCGATATTGAAATAAGCTTTCATGGCTGCAGTATACTTGTTTAATGATTTTGCTAAAAATGATTTTCTTTGCTGTGGGTCATTTTGTGCTTGAAGAGCATCATTCATTAACTCTTGAGCAGACACAGAAACATTATAGTTTGGATTAGCCTTTTCGTGTTCAATTGGATTAGTATAATCTACTTCCCCGTTTTCGTCTTCATCAGCTTTAGCGATAAAAGCAAACAACTGATCATCTTTTATAGTTCCATTTACAATTTTTTGACAATATTGCAAACGCTGATAACAAAAGCTGGTCATATCATCACCAGCCGTAGTTATCCCAATACATAGACTATTCCTATAAGCTTTTCCAGATTCTTTAATGGTGTTGTATTGGCTTGCATTTTTATATAAATGCAATTCGTCCAAAATTTGAATAAGTGTATTTAAGCTGTCCATGCGGTCACTGTTACCGGCAATAGTTTCAATACGTATATAACCATCGCCCAATTCACCACTAATACTGTGTTCTTGGTTATTGTCCAAAATACGGAAGTTTTTTTCTTCTCCCATTTGTTGTAGGTTATAAAGAAGAAAATTAAAACCTTGAAGTGCTTGTTTAAGTAAAGCACCGACAACAACTATTTCTGCCCCTGATTTTCTTTCAAGTAATCCCAAACCCAAAGCCAAGGCACTCATAAACGGAGTTTTACCGTTTTTTCGAGCAAGCATTAAAAACGCTTCTTTATACTTTCTTAGGATAGTACCTTTATGAAAGAATCCTAGTAAATTATAGACAACAAATTTTTGCCATGGTTCCAATAAAAAAGGCTTACCTCGTAATGGGTAACCTTGCATATCCTCACCTTTTTGGTGAACAAATATTTTTTCAATTATTCCAATTACAAATTCAGCATCTTTAGGCTTGAATTCATATACAGGATTATTTAGATCACCTAAAAACCTTTGACATCCTTGAATTAATTCTTTACATGCTATTTTTCTTTCTTCAATAATGCTATTGGCATACTCCATAACAATATCAAAGTTTTTATACTTCTTTGCTGAGCTCACTTAGTACCGATGCCAGTTTTGATTTATTTTTTCCGGTATCAGCGGTTACAGTTTCCAGAGATTTGGGGTTCAGACAAAGGCGATCAGAGTATGCCAATATGTCTTTTCTTAGAGTTTCCAAGGTGGCCACAATTGGAGCTTTTTTAGTGCCGCCCTGCATAGTATGTTCTTCGATTTTATAGTTACCCTCTACAAACTTTTCTGTCAGTATGCCGT